>Ga0153996_1000809_pt1 | contig 13528 bp, 11 predicted proteins | sample TSNC080MetaG_FD_104728 | JGI IMG/M metagenome (GOLD analysis project Ga0153996, IMG submission 104728) | Attine ant fungus gardens microbial communities from North Carolina, USA - TSNC080 MetaG | ecosystem: Host-associated > Fungi > Mycelium > Unclassified | place: USA: North Carolina, Lumber...
TGTTTTATCAGACGCCATTGCTCTGACTTGTAATCTTGCTGAAAATACTGTTTACCAGACTGGTAAGCTGTTTTTTAAAGATAATGACCAAACCTATAAGAACGACCAATATATTTACTATCCTCCGGGAAACCCTTAGAAATCGACGTTTCTACAGTATACACAGTGTACTCTCTGTAGCTTTTAAGATATGTAATCATAGAATATTATAGATTTTTTATAAAACTTAACTCTTTCCTGTTTAATGACTTTTTTAATTTAGCAATTTCTTTTTCCAAATCCTGAATTATTTTCTTTTGCTTTTCGTTTTGCTTTTCTAGTAGGGCAACTTTTTTCTCCAACGCTTGATCCAAAATAACCTGCCGGGGATTAATAAAAATTTTGTCTTTCTGATCCTCCAACGCTTTCTCCAACCGCTTTCTGACTTTTGAATTTTTATAGAAAAAGCCTCTTGATAAATCGGTGCGTTTTGTCAGTTCCGAAACCGTTATCTTTTCTTCGGCCTGCTGCATTTCAATGATCGCCGCTATAGCCCTTGATATCTTTTCGTTACTCACTGTTTTATTGAGATTGACCATCTTATCATAATTGCTCATCATCCCACTCCTTTATCAAGTCCGTCAGGATCTGATCCATAGTCTGCCTCATTTCTTTCGTTTCCTCAGCCAATGCACCATTACTTAATTTTCTATAATATTTAACTGAACTAATATTTGAATGACCAAGCAATTTTGAAATTGTATAATCATCTAGGTGCATCTCCGTCAACTTGCGTCCATAAGTATGCCTGAATACATGTGTGTCAAACCCTAGCAGCTTCCCATCATCATCCCGTAAATCTTGTTCTCGTATCATACCCATTATTCTACTTTGTATCATGGAATACTGGTAAGGACTTTCTATGTCCGAACCTGATACAAATATATATTTTGTATCACCATATTGCTCTTGGGTATAATCTATAGCTTTCTGAATGAGTGCTGCAACCTCTTCATCAATCGCTTTTTCATAGTCATGTCCCTTAACTGAATTTATTTTCACCATGTGGCGCTGCTTCTTCATATAGAGACAATCGACTGTTAACGTCAGAGTATCACTTATCCTTGTCCCCAACATTTGGTGGATTATTAATGCCCTGGCAATCTGTTCATCCATTTTTACAATGCAGGCATTAAATTTTTTTATCACATCATCTGAATATGTCTTATATAGAGCCTGCACCTCCCCCGGTATATCAGTTGACACGAAAAGCTGCTCTAATCTACGATTTTCTTTTATCTTTCCAACTATCCCCAATATGGTTTTTAAGTGTATCAATTCAGTGCGATAAGATTTTTTTCCAGCGACCTCTGTGTTTAAGTAGGTAAGATATTTTTCGATTACATTACGATCAATGTCCTCACAACTCTTGATTGTTTTTTCTCGATCCCGTAAATATTTCGTAAATCTTTTTACCGCACTTAACTCTGCCAGAACAGTGCCTATTGCCACATGCTTAATTTCCATATGTATAGCTGCCTTAATTTCCTCTCGGATTAGATGCTGCGGTATGGAAGAAAAGTTTAGTTTCTTTATCTTCTTTATCGGATTCTCTCTTAATGGAATGCCGAGATTTTCAAGTACCCATATGTCTTTTTCATATTCTGGGCGCTCATCCTCCGGTTCCAAAAACGAATACAGTTTTCTCAGATATACAACAGCGCCGACTTCCTGTCTGGTACTTTTAGCATATTGTTTTCTATACCTCTCATAGCTTAATGAATAACCATTTTCCAGTAGCCATGCCTTTAGTCTGCGAACTAATGTCTCGCAGCTTTTTTCTCGAAAACTCTTTAGATGCTTCTCCTTTTCACTTATGAATTTACATATTAAGTTAAATGATGGTAACTCCCTCAAAATGCTGGTTAATGACAAACACCTACCACGCTCCAATACAAATGCCTCTACTTCCTTCTGTAGCTCCTCCCCCGGTAATTGGGATAGATCAAAACAGCGCTCTGGACTGATTTTTTCTTTCTGAATCATTTCTTCTGCTGCTACTTTATAACATGGTAACTCATGAATGTATATTTTTTGGCCCATCCGCTGCCTCCTCTCATTTTCTCCTTAATTTTGCTGCCAAGTTATTGCCCGCTTTATTAAAATACTCTTCATTTGCGTTCTCAACCAAATTGGGTAAATAATCTATATATTGCATCGTCATTTGATCGTCTTTATGTCCAAGATAATCCCGAACTGCCTGTAACGATGCCCCATGTGTATATAGAAATGTCGCTACCGTATGACGATAATCGTGACTCTTAAAATCATATTCATTACACTCAATTCCACACTGTCTTAACTGATCGGTAAACTGCTTGGCAAATGTGCCTGCATTATATGCCTTCCCTTTTGCACTTTTAAAAATATATTCGTTGGGCGCGATTTCTTTTTTTTCAATATATTTAATCATAAGTTGATATAACACTGTCGGGATCGGTACACTCTTCTCCGCCCGCATCTTATTTTGATACACTAAAATCCAAGCCGAATCATCTTTCCAATAGTATGCATTTCCCTTTAAAGTACACACCTCATTTACTCTCAGTCCTACGCACCACAAATGCAGATACATTAAGCGATAGTGAATTGGAAAATAACGTAAGTTGTGAAGAACCTTTTTAACAATCCCAGCCGAAACACTGCGATGATGATGTACTGGAACTACACCTTTCAGGTAATATTCAATTATAAATGGGATTTTTGCTATTTCCCCCTTTACCTTTAAATACCGGAAGAATGCAAAACAGCTTGTGACTTTTTTGTTATAAGTATATGATGTTATTTCCTCCTCTTCCAATCTTCTAAAGTAATCATCCATGTGTTCCGGTGTTACCTCAGTCAACTTTATTCCTTCAACGTCTAAAACTTTTAGCAGATCCACAATATAATAATACTGCTGCCGTATACCTGACATTGACTGATTGCTTACACCTATCTGATATTTTACATATTGTTGAAGTAGTATGCGATTATCCCTATCAATAATATCCATAAACGAAAGCCTTATGACCGGATTGCTGGGATTCATTCTTTCTCTTGATAAATGAAATCTTTCCAGATACCAAACACTGGCTTCCCAATTTGTTTCCTCTGCCTCCATAAATAATATCCTGCGTACATTATCTATGATCTGCATTGAGTTTTGAACATTTACCACTTTTCCTGTTACGATCTCTCTAAACCCTTCTATTTGCCACCTTTCTAATTGTTCCAGATCCTCAATATTTTGTTCAGCACAGTATTGATACAACCATTTTAGCGGCAGCAAATATCGAACCTTACAGTCTTTTACATCCTTAATATTTTCGACTGCATAGATAAGGATCTTAAATACCTGCTGCTTTAATTTTACCGGCGCCTGTATACTGAAATCCCAAATCAGAGAGCTTTTGTCCTGTATATGGTAAAAAGAATTAGCAATTTCAAAGACTGGATAATAAGATAAATATATCCTTGTTTCTGCAAACAGCAATTTATCCTTTTGCAATGGGCATGTTTCTTCAATGACTTTTATAGAATGTAATTTCAACCTATCAAGACCTTTTGTATATTCAACTACCTTGGATTTCGCAATGCTGTTTTCCAAAAAGGTAATATATTTGTCTCTCAATGTACAATCAATTGCCGATAACTTTTTAATACCATTATCCATCAAAAAAGCTACTGCTTTACTTCTTACTGACTTTTCAATGTGGCACTGCTCTGACTCTTCTATTAGTTTTGCATACTCAATTTCCAGATATTCTTTCTGCAATCTTTTAAGCGCTGCCACTTGGGCGTTAGCTTTAGTTTTGCTGAACTTTCTATTTATTAAATATTTATAATATGCTGCATGAACTTCTTCATTTAATTCCTTTAATGTAAAGATACCCCGCCCTACAAGATATTCTTCTATTAACCAAACATCTTGTACCGGCTTACAACACTCTAACTCTGAATGTAATTGTCCTATATTCGATTTTATATCGGAATGCATATCCCTAAATGCAATTACACCCATTTAATCGCCCCTCTCTACAGCAATTGATCTACCATAAAAATAGATTTATTTTTTCGATAATACTCCTCACTGGCGTTCATCACTTCTTCGGTTTGTTCATCTAAGTATCGAATAGTCGTCTGAATATTCCGATGCCCTAATACTTCCTTGATAAGAAGCAGATCCCATCCGTTTTCACGTCGTTCATTGGCGAAATAACGGCGTATCATATGGGGAGTGACCTTAATCCCGGTCTTATTCTCTAACCGCTTCAAAAGTGCATATACGGAATTTACATTCAATGCCTGTCCAGCCGTATCTCCCGTTAAATTCACAAATAAGTAATTTGTTTTCTTCAGATACTCTTTATACTCTGACAGGTAGTAAAGAAGGATATCAAATGTCTCAATGCTGATCAATGCTGAACGGTACTCTGCATACTTTGCTCTTGCCCCATTTTCATTATCTTCCCGGTACTCAACTCTTATGGTCCTTTTCTCATAATCTATGTCTTTTGTATAATCAACACCTAGAAGTTCTCCTATTCTAAATCCTGTCTCAGCAAGCAAAAGTAATAATAACTGATCTCGACAATTACTACATGCTTCTAATAACGTAAGTATCTTATCCTGCTCAACGCTTTTCCCTTTCTGTTGATTTTCTTTTAAAAATCCCCGAAAGGTCTTGCCAACAATATTTCTGCGTACTCCTGCTGAATTTACAATTGAAAAGTTTTTATCCGTCAATACCTTCAGCTTACCGAACTGCTCATATTCCAGCTCTAAGTATGTAAATAATCCAAATATATCTCGCAAATATGTATTACATGTATAGTTACTGGGCAGCTTCTTATTTTTCTTATCCGTATGTTCCGTTCTCTTTATATACAATAAAAACCCTGAAAAGACCTTGTGCTGTTCCTCATAGGATTTTTCATATATATCTATTATTTCCTCATTTATGTCCGATAGATAGTTTAGAAAATATGATATCGAATATGCTGCTCTTTTCACCGTGTTCGGAGATTTATGTGCCCTAACCTTGTGCGCTAAGTATTTTGTCGCCAAAGGCATGATCGTTGCATCTTTAGATGAACGAATCAGGTAATAGGCTGTCTTATGCTCTTTTATTTTATCCACAATATATACTGGCTGCATCCTTCTCCTCCCTTCAAATATCACTATATACACATTATACACATTAGTGATGTTGATGTCAATATATTATTGATATTAACATCACATTTCTATTAGTTAAAGCTGTGAAACTCTGTATTTGTATCATTATAATTAGATGAAAATTGACATGACCATCAACAACATGGTATATTTAATCAATAAGGAGATTAAACCATGAAACCTAATTTTGACACTGCTGCATTTGCAAACCTATTATTATTAGCTAAGGGCACTCGCTCTCAAAGTGCTTTTGCGGATGAAATTGGTATTTCAAGGGAACATTTATCCCGATTGATTAATCAAAAATCGGAATTTGTCCCTGCTCCGAATACCTTGCGAAGCATTGCCGCTTCTTCCGAAGAGCGTGTATCTTACATACAATTACTTTTTGTCGCAAACTATCTAAGGGAGAGTGATTTAACCGATCTAAAAGGTTCTAATACGGCTCCTTTGGACAGCATAGACAAAAAACCTTTAACGGCCACTCTCATGACCGCTCTCTCTAGTGCGCCTTATGAATGGACGCTGAAAAATAATCTTCATTTTGACTTGAGTATTGAATTAAAGCCCAACGATAATAAATGGTTTTTCATTTGTTCGTCAAATGCAGAAACTGCCCAAATAGACTTTCAACTACAATATAATTATCTTCAAGTGTTAAAAACTCCTGCTGATTCTTCGGACAAATTCTCATTTGTAACTGCCAGTGAAAAAGAGTATATATCCTTCAGTGAACAACCCTTTAACCTAACTGTAAATTTATCGATCATCCTTATTAATCCGTATAAATTAGAAATCCTAAAAGAAATTGCATTGATAAATAGCAATAGTTCCCTTGTTCCCTTGCCATCATTTAATCTTTAATAACACATTTAAAAGACTTAGCACGGCTCTTAAATCTATTATTATAAATTGGCTGCAGACCAGACTCTGGTCTGCATTTATATTTATCTCCGCCCCTTGCCATTGGGAGTATGCCGGGTTAGCCTGGCCGCTATCATATCATAATACCGCACCCTTTCCCGCAATATCATAATCCCGGTCGCTACTCCGGACTGCTATAAATTATTAGCAGAAGTTTCATTATCATCTATACAAAAAAGACCTGCCACTGGCCTCCCATAGAAAATGCCGCTCCTACCTTTCCTTCTTCTATTACGATTCCTTGTTTGATTTGGCTTCGCCCAATGATAAATTACTTCCCGACAATTTGTCGCAAAGTTATCCGGATCCTGCCAAACAGGTGGTTCGTCGCGCAGCTAATGGTTTTCTATGATGTATCTCATACACTTGTACAAAATTTGTCCCTAACATACTGACTATTAAATTTTCAATGTTCATTAGACCGATATATCTTATCAATCCATCAAAACACACCATAATCAATAATCCGGCAGATGTACTTTGATGGATTCATAAAACTATGATCCTTCAAGAAACTTCTTTTATATTATTCTTAATGTTTCCCATAGTTTTTAATAAAAATTGTACTTCCTTTCCGGAGCAATCGTTTATCAATACCGCAAAGTCCTGTAAAATCTCTTCCACATCCTCTATATTCACAGGACAGGCGATCAATAGAGTGGCAGCACTCAGTTCTTGTAAAATCTTCAGATATGTGGTCATACTTAGTTGTCTTTGCCCATTCTCAAATTTGTTTAAATGGGTGACGGATATACCTACCTTTTCCGCTAATCTCTCTTGGGTAAGTCCCCTTGCTTTTCGTAACTTTCGTATATTTTCTACTATAAGCCGATAACAATCTTTCATTCTATCATGTCCTTTTTGTTACTTCTTTTGTCTAATACAAGTATAATCAATATTGGTTCAAATTTTAATAGCCTGACGAGCCATCTTTTGGTAAAAAACTTGTCCTTTCCCGCCTTTGACGATCTATATATGTCATATACATACAAAGACAGAGTGAATATTAAAGTTCAAATTAATAAAAGGCGTAGTGAATTTTAGCTATCTTTAGCCGAAAATCGCTACGCCTTTATTGGGCAGTATAAATTTCAATATATACCAAAAAACCACGCTTCACACTGGAAACGTAGTTTATGTTTCTTACGATAGTTGTGATATCATAAGCAATATTATTTTGGATTAATTATTGCATAAATTTAATAAAACTGATTAGCTGCCGATTATAGCCAAATTGCTTACTGTGTATTGTATGGATTAAGCGTAGTTGGTCATACAGCTAGGTTTAAACATAATGGGCAGTTCAAAATCATATAAAAGATCTTACCTAATACATAACTTATTTGTATTTGTAAATAAAGACATATAAACCGGAATTTATCAAGATGACAAGTTAGTAATGTATTACCTTCTCCATATTATGCTCATCCAAATATTGTTCACCTTTATCAATCATTTCCAATATCTGATTCCACATATTTTTATTTAATATGGTCTCAAATATACTCTCATTTACATATTCCGAATGAATATTTTCAAAATCAAACAATGTAAGAATTTTCAAACATATACAATATAACGATATTCCTATTTTAAGAAGATTTTCAATTTGTTTCGAATATTTTGATACCATTTCCGAAATAACAATACTATCTGTTTCTGTACTTGTCACTATATAAGAATGATGTTCAGAAACAACATTTTCTTCTGTAAAGCAATTAACCGAATTCGCTGCCGGATGTGTAACTTCGCACAACTCTGAATACATCTCCTTGATTCCTATATTCTCTAAATCAAATGACTTAATATATTCCACATTGGTATGAGCAATATTAATATTTTCATCCGACCCTTTTTTCCCCTTTTTTGCAAACTGAAAATGAATCAACTTTTTTTCAATCTCATTATTTAATAAACTTTGATTCAACTCGCCCTTAAGTGCTGAATTGATTATTTTAAAGTTCAATGCCAATGATGTCGGTAAACTCTCTAATGAATAATAACTATCAACTGTAGCTTCTAAGAATCCACGAAGCGATGCACTAAAAACCAATAGATTCTTTGCTTCTATTCCTAAAACTACTCCCGATAACCATTTTTGACTCCGAATCAAACTTGTAACAGCTGCAAAATGTGCTCTAAACAAAATTTCCTGCCAATATATTTTTTGAGATTGTCTGATATCGCCATTACTCAACCCTTCAATATACATATTCATATATCCGCCTAAATCTGTGTATTCATATTTTTTATGCTCAATTTTGTTTACTACATCACTATATATTGAATAATACTGTTCAAGTATATTTATTTTTTTCATATTAATAATTTCCTTTCCCAATCTTTTCACCTTCATTCATAACACTTAAGCAAATTCTTGTTTGCCTTTATGTCACTTTATCACTCTATTACTATCTTCACATTCAAAATTATCTTTTAACCGATATTCCCATTAACTATGTAAAAAAACATAATGCGTAGTTTGAATTTCTATACAATATTTGTAATTTTATGGTTTTTCGAGAGTTTTTGTAATGTCAGAATTAATTTCGGTTTGTAAGCGTAACCAAATTTTAGGAATATGTTCAAAAGCAAAATTGTCAGCTTCAATTTCAAAATATATATTGCAATTATTATGAATATTATCGATGTTAAAATGCGGGCAAGCATCACAATAATATCTTGTTTCATTTATACATTTTTTATATGGCTTTGAAAATATTTCATAAGTCCGAAAACGGTATATGGCGGCGTATACTTTTATCGTTATGCTCTGGATAAATATTTCTGATAAATACATTTTCTATATTATATTTTTCAAGGACTTTATTTTTATAGAAATAATCAGAAATTATTTCTATAATATTTTCTATATCTTTAATCAATTTTACTCCTCCTGTAATACATAAATAATTATTAATTCTTAATTATAAAAAATGCTTATAATCCAATTTTCACTTTAAACGGATTTCTGTATAGCCAAAATCCAAATCATGTTAAACTGATGTTCTATATGTAATAAACATAATGGGCAATTCAGTTTTAGCAAAATTCCTGATTATATGAATATTAATGCGTAGTTGTATTGGCTAATGTGGTGTTTTTTCAAAGTACTTTATGAACAGTGGGGGCCATGCTTTCAAACCCCAAATCAACGAAGCGATCCATACTATCAAAATGCAATATATCGACATTGGGATCCTCTGACACCTCATGAATTACAGCACCTTTGAAAGCATCTTCATCGTAATCAGCGTTTTCAAAATCTTCTAGAAAAATGTGTGCTCCAGTAAAATCAGCTTCATAAAGCTCGGCTCCACTAAAAAATGCGCACCTTAAATCAGCGCCTCTAAAACTTGCGTTTATAAGACTTGCATTACGAAAATCAGCGAAACGCAAATCGGATCCGTCAAAAACCACTTCTTCAAGAACGTTGTTATAAAAGTCCGCAGACTTCATTATCATTCCCCGGAAGCTTTGCCCACTGCTGGAAATCTTATCGCAGGTTGCGGATAAAAAAGAGGCTCCTGTTAAATCATTATTTATAAAATATGTTTCTCCAAAATCGATGTTTTCCAATGAAATATATTTTAGATCCATATGGGAAATGAAAAGATGATCTTCAGTATTTTTTAATTTTAGTAAAAATCTGATGGCTTCATGAGTTATCTTTACCCAGTGGGCAGTGCCTTCTATCTCAAACATACCGAAAATAATACTGAACGAGTTGAATACCCAAAGAAGCATGTTTTTCATCTGCACATAATAAGGAACCCCACCGCCGTTATCCTCACAGATACAGACCTGCAGCAGTGCATTAAGCAGCTCTGCCGTTTTATACAGCAAGTCAGAGTTCCTGAATACAGACGTAAAATATTCATCGTTTACATTGTGCATGATGTATTCAAAAACATTCTGGTCAAAACGTGTTGCGTTAAAGGTTTTATTCAATGACAAAATTACCTGTTCCAATGATTGGTTTTCATGAAGGTACCGAACTATGATCGTCCGTAGCTGTCCGCAAATCCACTTGGCGGCGAAATGCTCATAAATACTTTTATGTGCAAAAGTGAATATGCCTTTCTCCTCACCCTTTAAGAAAATCTCAACTCCAAAGCGGTTTTTTAAAGTAATCTTACTGTCAGCGCTGATTTCCATATCGTTGATCTGCGCTAAAATATCACTCTCACTGATATATAAATCGTTTTTAAAATACATTGACTTTGCTATCTGTAACGTCAGCAGATAGGTTTCGCTCCATATTTGTCGTGATATGTCTTTTTTATCTTCGCCTCTGCTATGTAGAGCTCCCTTTCCGCCAGGTGCAAATACAACCTGATAAAGATGATATTTATCTTCAATTTTTTCAATATTCACCAGATGTACAGCAATCATGTACAACAGCATTGGGATCGATAATATCTCATAAATACCATCAGAATATTCATCATCTTCTTTTGTCAACCCAAAAATGAATTCATCAGGCATCTTTTTAGAACCCGGCAGCTTTAAATTATATTTTTTCAAAAATAATTCACGTTTTTCCGGGGCAAAGCCCAGCATTTCAACGGTATCTCCAGCAAACTGTTTTATGTAATCAGAACGAACCGTTATGATCAGAGAAATGCCGTTAAAAGCACGGAGCAAGCGACTTAAATATTCTTGATTGCGCTCCACGCTTTCCGAAGCATAGGATATTTCATCGTAAGCATCTAATATAACAACCGAACCCTCTAGCATGCTTATTTTTTGAACTCCTATTATTTTCAATATATCCTCAACAGGATTACCGTTTGAGTATCTTATTTCTTTTCCACGGATAAAAAAAACGTTTTGATCTTCAAAAATTTTGCTCGTTAGGTATTGAACTGCGATATTCATTACAAGTGAGGATTTCCCAATACCGGGAGCTCCCTCAATTAATAATCTAAGATCGTTTTTATGCTTTTGGTATAGATTGCAAAAATTATCATATTCATCTCCGCTTGAAGATAGAAAACCAGAGTCCACATAAACATCGCTTAATAGAATAGGTTCTATAAATTCATGCTCCGCAAAAAGCGGCTCGTCAAAAAGTGTAGCAAATTTTTCTGCGGTCACTTGTGCTTTGTTCCATATTTCCGCATTCGAATATTTTACATCATCAGGCTCACACATGGCGTTAGAAGACACAATAGCAAAAATCATATTCAATAGCTTTAATATCTCTTCGGTGTTCAGAAATGTAGCCAGTCCAGAAAGATCATGGTTGTTTCTGATGGCATCATTTACATAACAGGATATGGACACAGCCATTGCTCTTATAGGAAGCGACTCCACATCGCACTCTTCTGATTGAGTACAAATTTTTATAATAGTTTCCTCAAACAATCCGACCGGGTCATCGGATTGCAAATATTGAACCGCATTTTGAACGGCGAAAATTTCGTGCCGCAAGTTTTCTTTGCAACCATCTGAAATTTCATACTCGTTCGATAAAAAAACTTGATTCAATGCGTTATCTATCGTATTCAAAAGTTTCGAAAGGATCGTTTCGGATTTGTCCTTCAATTCGAATCCCTTTACCACACCTTCTGAAACGCTTCCCAAAAATTCAGCATTTTCTAGCTGCAAACCACCGGACAATGCCGTAACCACTGTTATGCGGCGGGCAATGGCCGCTAGGGCTTCTTTAGGGTTGAATGTTGGTCTTCTCATCTCAAATCACCTCCATTACTATTATTTTTTACAAATATGATTATTTGCTTTAATGTTTCGTATTCCACCAGCAAGACTCCAGTCGTACAGGGAGTGGCCTCCCTATATATTTTCGCCTTATTCCTTTAAAGGCTTATATAATAAAATTCATCTGCGTTTCACATTCTTGCATCATCGTGCAATTTACCCACTTCATATTGTCTGTTGTAAAGTGCCGATTATAGAAAATATTTCTTAGCCGAGTTACCCATTATCTATGAAATAAACATAATGGGAAAATCTATTAGGTGCCACAACTCAGTTTGGAATATGAATAGCTATATGATAAAGTCTCGTTTTAACAGCATTACGTTTTAATTCTGCAAAGGAATATTTCAACTCAGAATGTTGCTTGTCCGGGTATACTATATACTGAATCAGTTCAAACGGATAGTCATAAGATTTGGTATAAGATTTGTATTTTTCCCAGAACTGTGAGAAATTCTTTGCTTTTACATATGAGATTATAAAGTTGCAGGCATTACCCAATGTATCGTATTTATATATCTTATCTATATGTTCAGATATTAATGTTTCATCAACACTAGATAATCTAAGAGCTTCTATTATTGAATAAGGTAAATTGTCTTTTTTGATTAAAATATCAACTTCTCCTGCCTGTTTTCCGCCACTTGAAGTTCCTTGCCTTGTCTGATCTCTTAGACTATATTGCATGGCTGTGAGTAGATCCCTGATATAATCATTCATGTTATCTTCCAAAGCTTCTTTATATGAGTGATTGGCCTGCAATCGTTCACTGCAAAATAATATATCAGTTAATAAACTTGCTTCAGACACATTCTTTATTACTAATTGGTCTAAGTCAGTTAATTCATCAAATTGCTCTCGTAAATCATTAGGCATTAAATCACGATACTCTTTCAAATCTGTATCTGGAAAGAACTTCACGAATAACTTTGGATTTCTTAAGTATATTGTGATTAGTCGTTCTAGGTTAGTAGGTAAAAAGTCATGGTCGGCAAAAAAAATATAATAATAATCTTCAAAATTAGTAACTGAATTTAATACATAGTTATCCCCATTTTCTAACGTATATGCCGATTGAATTTCAGAAAATAAATCGCTGTCCATCTCATCTAAAAGATTCTCCAAAATATCGTTACAATCTTCCCACCACTGAAGTATTACATATAATAAATATTGGTACTTAGGCTTAATATAATCCCTAATGACATCTGAACGAAAAATATCATACAAATCATATGTCATTTTAACCCAAGTGGCATCATCTATTCCGTAATTATTGTATGGCAAAAAATCTTCGGAAGTGAATCCGTTGTTACCTTCTAAATAGTCAAGTAAGACTCTAATAATAGACTGTACATTTCTATTTACATATTTTGTTACTGCCATATCAAGTTCGGTCAAAGAATCATTATCAAACAAGTCTAAAGCTATCAAATAATCACCAACTTTCCATTATTGCTATAATTGAACATTTTGTTGCTTGTTACCAATTTGGTATTATAGCCATAAATATATCATTGAATATAGCTTCCCTTTAATTGAACCTGTGTAAGTTTTGCATAGGTTACATCTTTACTATTTCACCACTTCCGGTAATTCAATACCTTCAAAAAACTCATTAAACTCACACTCAAATATCTGTTTCAATGCCATGAGTTCCTTAATGCGTATGGAGTAATAA
>Ga0153996_1000810_pt1 | contig 13521 bp, 14 predicted proteins | sample TSNC080MetaG_FD_104728 | JGI IMG/M metagenome (GOLD analysis project Ga0153996, IMG submission 104728) | Attine ant fungus gardens microbial communities from North Carolina, USA - TSNC080 MetaG | ecosystem: Host-associated > Fungi > Mycelium > Unclassified | place: USA: North Carolina, Lumber...
TCTTGTTGTAGCATTGGCCGTTAGTTAGCTTTACACCACCTCTTTTTCTTCTCAATTAAGAGGGTATCGCTTTTTTCGGCTTTTTGCTACCTTTTTTTTAAAACTATGGACTGTTCAGTTCTCTTTTAAATGTTGGTAAAATTATTGCCGGGTCTAACAGCATAGCTACGATAGGAAACGTCGTAGCTGACTATGAGGCTGACACAGTTCTGATTATTACGGATCAAGGTGTTTGGAACGCCGGTTTAATTGAAAAACCAAAATCAATTTTAGAAGCAACCGGCATCAAAGTAATAGTTATCAATGATACACCACCCGAGCCGTCGGTAGAACAGGTCAAGGCAATAGTCCATAAAGCCAAGTCTGCTGAGTGTCAAATGGTTATTGGCATTGGTGGGGGAAGTGCGATGGACGTGGCTAAGATCGTGGCTGTCATGCTGACTAACGATATTGAATTAACGGAACTGCTTAAAGCAGCGAAGCTTAGTAATAAAGGTATTCCCACACTGCTGATCCCAACAACGGCCGGTACAGGAGCTGAGGTTACTCCAAATGCCATTGTGTTGGTGCCCGAGCAGGAGTTGAAAATTGGAATTGTCAGTGAAAAAATGATGGCCGACAGGGTTATTCTTGATCCATTGATGACGGTCAATCTGCCGCCTGCGATTACAGCATCTACTGGAATGGACGCGCTTGCCCACGCTATAGAATGCTATATTTCCCATAAGGCAAATCCGTTCAGTGATTCTTTTGCCTTAAAAGCAATCCAATTGATTTATCGCAGTTTGCGTAAAGCCTATCATGATGGTTATGATTTGGAGGCTCGCCATGATATGCTGCTGGGGGCGACATTTGGCGGTATTTGTATTGCAACATCCAGTACAACTGCTGTACATGCATTAGCCTATCCTTTAGGCGGTAAATACCGAATTGCGCATGGTTTATCCAATGCTATTTTGCTTCCCCACGTAATGAAATTTAATCTGGATTGCTGCGAGGAGAAGTTTAGAGATATAGCAGTAGCAATGGGCGTGGACGTAGCGGGATTATCTGCTAAAATAGCGGCTGAACGTATGATTGATAATCTTTATGCATTGATCGAAGATTTAAATATTCAGTGCAATCTTCGGGAAAAAGGGATTACTGACAATGATGTGGATCAGATGGTTGAAGCAGCATTAAAGGTGACAAGACTATTAGCTAATAATCCCAAACCGATGACAGCCGCCGATATCCGGCAGATTTATCAAAAGCTGTTATAACTACTAATTTCGCATTATTTATATTTTATGAGAGGGGATGAAATTATGGCAGAATTTAATTATACGGATACTCTAATTATTATAGGCATGATTGCTGTGTATATTGTTTTTACCTCATGGTTAACAGTAAGGTTGCGCAGTAAGAATACTGAACAGTTTATGGTGGCTTCAAGGGCTATGCCGGCGATAGTAGTTGGAGTTTTGCTCATGTCGGAATTTATTGGCGCCAAATCTACGGTTGGAACGGCTGAATCCGCTTTTAAGTATGGTATGGCGGCAGCTTGGTCTGTTTTGGGAGCATCAATAGGTTATTGGTTATATGGACTATTTATGGTTAAGCGGCTGTATGGCTCGAGTGAATATACTATTTCTGGAGCGATTGCACAAAAATACGGTAATTCTACCAAATATGCCGTTTCGCTTATTATGATCTATGCGCTCCTTTTGGTTAACGTTGGAAATTACATTAGTGGTGCAGCTGCCCTTTCTACAGTGTTGAAAATGAGTTTGCCGGTTTCTATGTGCATTATAGCTGTTGTTAGCACTTTTTATTTCGTGTTTGGCGGATTAAAGGGTGTGGCGTATGTGACAATTTTGCATAGCTTCTTTAAATTTATGGGAATTGCCATTGTATTGGTCGTGGCTTTATCTTTGACCAGTGGTGTTAGTCCCATGTTAGAAAAATTGCCTGATTATTACTTTACCTGGGATGGAAAAATCGGCGGATCTACCATTTTTGCCTGGGTTATTGGTACAGTTGGGGCAATATTTTCGACACAATTTGTGGTGCAGGCTATTTCCTCGAATAAGAGTGCCGCAGATGCAAAAAAATCAACAATGTATGCAGCCGTGCTCTGCTTTCCGCTAGGATTTGCTTTAGCTCTTATTGGCGTAGCCGCTAAATATCTTTATCCGGAGATGGAAGCGCTTTACGCTTTACCGATCTTTATACAAAGCATGAATCCTTATTTGGCAGGCATTGTGGCTACTTCGCTTGTAGCTTCGGTTTAGCACGGTTGCTTTGGCTATTGCTTCTTTGGCGGTAAAGGATTTCTATGTGCCGTTTTATCAGCCCAGTCCAGAGAAGGAGTTTAAAATGACCAGAATTCTTTCTTTAATCATTGGATTTATCCCGTTGATTTTTGTTTTTTTCGTACCCGAAATTTTAAAGCTATCGTTCTTTACCCGCGCGATTCGCTTATCAATCTCAGTAGTCGCAGTAATTGCATTTTATTTGCCCCTCTTTAACAGTACGCGTGGCGCCAACCTGGGGTTGTTAGGGGCGGCTGTAGCGACCAGTTTGTGGTATATGATGGGAGATCCTTATGGTATTAACAACATGTATATCGCCTTAATTGTGCCGGCTCTCATTATTTTTATTGAAAAAATATTTTCGGGCAACAAGAAACCTGTGTCTTAAGCAGGTTTACGCATGTGGTAAAATTTTACAAGAGGCGAGCGATACGCGTGAGTATTATGGAAAAAACAAAAAAAGTTATCTTTCAGGGGGAGCTTGAGCAAAATTCAGTTGATGCCGCTAAAGTCGAAGCATTACTACCGACCACTTGTGTGCAAAGCCATGCATCTAATATTATGCCGTTAACGAACGGGGATCTATTATGTGTTTGGTTTGCCGGAACACAAGAAGGGATAGCTGATATTTCAATTTATATGTCCAGACTTAATAAAGGGGAACATAAATGGTCGACAGCAATAAAGCTGTCTGACGATCCTACCCGATCAGAACAAAACCCCTTGTTATTTCCAGCGCCTGATGGCAAGCTGTGGTTGTTATATACTTCGCAAAAATCGGGCAATCAGGATACTGCCATTATTAAGTGCCGTATTTCGGAGGATGATGGGTATACATGGGGAGCAATTACAACGTTATTTGACACTCCTGGGATTTTCATCCGTCAGCCCATTGTCGTCCTGGACAATGATGATTGGCTAATTCCTATATGGTATTGTCATACGGCACCAGGTGAGAAATGGGTAGGCGACTTTGATACAAGTGCTGTGAAAATTTCAACTGATTGTGGTAAGACATGGAGTGAACATCCAGTACCCGATAGTACCGGTTGTGTTCATATGAATGTGGAAAAAATGACTGAGGGAAAACTATTAGCTTTTTTTAGGAGTCGCTGGGCAGACAATATTTACGCTAGTAAATCGGCCGATAATGGACGAACCTGGAGCAAGCCTGTACCAACTGAATTGCCTAATAATAATTCATCAATACAATTTACCAGACTTAATAATGGACATCTGGCAATGGTGTTCAATAATATCAATTCAGATAGTGCAATTGAACGCAGAGCATCTTTGTATGATGAAATTGAAGATGAGGAAGCTGAAGTTCAACCGGATACAAAAGCACAAGCTGTTACTGATACATATGATTCCAATAAGCGGACAGCGTTTTGGGGGACACCGCGGGCGCCAATGACAATTGCCGTTTCGGAGGATGGCGGACAAACATGGCCAACGATGAAAGATATTGAAGTCGGTGATGGGTATTGCATGACCAATAACTCAAAAGAAAAACTAAACCGTGAGTATTCGTACCCCTCAATAAAACAAACGCCTGATGGTAGGATACATATTACCTTTACGTATTTCAGACAGACAATTAAGTATGTTTGCGTTAGTGAAGAATGGGTAAAGGCTTAGCTCGGCGAATTAGGCACGAAAAAAAAGCGCGTTTGCATCCAAACGGCAGAGGCAGTTTTAATATAGCAACATAAGATGGGGGGGGCTTGCAAAATTTAACAATGTGTTAATATAACGCTAATAACGCTAGAAGTGTAGCTGATTTTTATTTGCATAGTCAGTTTGTTGATTTGCAGCATACTGGATATCAGATGCTTTTTTATGTAATAAATGTACCGATGTATCGCTGAGTATACCAATTGCTTGACAGTATGAATCAAAAATGCTAGACTAATAGCAACTCGGAGGGCATGCTATGCTGGATAAGAGATTTTTCTCTTATCCAGTTTTTATTTTTTAATATATTCAGGAGGTATATGATGTCAACCACGCAGAAGCACCTGGGATACAGGGGATTAATTGTATTTATTGCCGTAATGAATATGTTCATCCCCTTATCCATCGACTTATATCTGCCCGCTCTGCCTGCCATGGGAGAATACTTTTATACATCACCGGCCGTTGTCAACCTGACGCTGGTATCCTTTTTCTTCTTTTTCGCTGTCGGAATTTTACTGTTCGGTCCACTTAGCGATAAATATGGCCGTAAACCCATATTGCTTGCGGGGCTCCTGCTTTACAGCATTGCCAGCGGACTATGCGCCATATCCGGCACCATTAATCAGTTGATTATATTCCGCATTGCCCAGGCATTGGGAGCAGGCAGCGTTATTGCTGTTTCACTGGCACTAGTCAAGGATTGCTTTGAAGGAAAAACCAGAGCCATTGTCCTGGCCCTGGTACAAGGAATGTCGGTTATTGCTCCCATGGTTGCCCCCATTCTAGGTGCATTCATCCTGCAGTTAGCCTCTTGGCGGGAAACCTTCTGGGTCCTGGCAATCCTGGGTATTCTGAACCTCATGGCCGGTATAATATTTCAGGAAACACTGCCTGGAAAAGACCGTTATCAGGGCAGCATCTATGGTTCTTTGTCACGTTTACTGGTGGTAAGCAAAAATGCGAGTTTTACAAGCATGTTGATTATATTTTCTTTATTTATGGCGCCATACATGGCGTATGTTGCCATATCGTCTTACGTATATATCAGTTATTTTCACCTGAGCGCACAAAACTACAGTTATTTTTTTGCAGTTAACTCTCTTTTCGCGATACTTGGACCTGTTGCATATCTTCGCCTGATTCATAAAGTTACGCCGAAGATATTTACACAAAGCTGTTTTGCTATAGCGATTATTAGTGGATTATGTTTAATGGCGGTAGGCTCTTATTCGCCCTGGCTGTTCTTGGTTGCTTTTTTGCCCTTCACACTGGTAGAAAGTGCAATAAGACCACTAAGCACCAGTATTCTACTGGATCAGCAGGAGAAAGATACCGGCTCGGCTAGTTCCCTGATTAATGCGATTAATACCATTTTCGGCAGTATCGGCATGCTGCTTGGTACCATGAATTGGAGCAATATTGTTGAAGGACTGGGTATCCTCGTTACGGCAACAGTCGTACTTGCCATTATTGTGTGGCTTGCCTTGACCAAATCAAAAATAACGGTAAAGGGCTTATCGTAAAAGCTTTGCCAATTTCATCGGGAAATTGAGTTGATGCGGGGCATTGACGGCGTGCGCCCCGTAGTTGTGGGTGGACGAAGCCCATTTGCCAGACCACAAAATGCTTGAAGAAGTGCGGTTTTTACTTGAACTTCAAGATGGATGCGCGGACTCCAATGTCGATCACTAAACAGTATGCCATGGTGCTCCATTCTCATGCAAAAGTCACCGCTTTTTTATGCGGTGACTTTTGCGATTAAAGTATGCCTATATCTTTTAATATTGACCGTGAAATCTCTCTGGCCTTGCCGCCTATTGCACCATCTGCCGCCTGAATGTTAGTGGCGAAGAAATATCGATTGCCATCTTTCTCGACACAGCCGACAAACCAGCCTAATGTCCATTTATCATTTTGTAATCTCGAACCGGTTTTGCCCATCAGCCGAACACCCTCATCTTGTGACAAGGTGATGTTCCTTTTGACGATGGCAACATTTTGCGGAGAAATCGTCAATTTTCCCGCATAGAGTTTATGCAGCAAGTCTACTTGTTCGCGCGCTGAAATCTGCAAGGAAGAGCCTAGCCAGAAAGTCGTCAACCCCCCAGAAATGTCACGGTTGCCGTATCCGATTGCATCAAGGCTTGACTGCATTCTTTGCTGGCCAATTCGGGAGGCCAGCTCCTGGAAATACCAGACGACCGAATCGGCTGTGGCCGATGCCAATGTATGGTCACGATTCCAGTAAGGAAACGTATGTTGTGTCCCGTTCCATTTATATAAGGTATAGACATCTTCCTGGTCTAAGACGCCGGTTTCCAGCCCGATCAGCGAATTATAAATTTTGAAAGTGGAGCAGGGACTCAGCCTGACGGCGCTTTGTTTTTCATTGTAAACCGAATACTGATCCTTATTTTCGTCATATAAGACAAACGTACCCTGGTAACCGGCAAAATATTTACCTAAATCCTGACGTTCAATTGTGTTGGCGGCGCCGACAGTAACATATGGGCCTAAACAAATTAGCAATGTCAACAAACCGATAGCCCAATACTTTTTCATAGAAATTCCCCCTTTAATGTTGCAAGGTATTTGGATTTTATTGGTATTATACCATAGCCTGAGGCAGGGGAAAATAGACAGATCATTATGAAATAGTTTCAAAATGCCGGGCAGCGGTTACCTTAAAAACGTTGAGTCAAGGCTCCCCTTTACAGACGACTTCAGTTCAGGTGGAGTAGACCCTCCACGACTCTTCACCTGAAGCCCCGGGGTTTCAGATTTGCTGAAATAAGTTCACTGCAGTATGCGGTCCTCGATCCTTGCTATTTCCCGCAGCGATTTCATCAATGTTGCAAACCGTTCAGGCTTGATTGATTGCTGGCCATCGCATTTGGCATTAGCAGGGTCTTGATGAACCTCGATCATTAACCCGTCAGCGCCTACGGCCACGGCTGCTTTGGACAGTGCTTCTACCATCCACCATAGTCCGGCCGCGTGGCTGGGATCGACGATGACCGGCAAATGACTTAGCTTTTTTAGCGCCAGTACGGCACTAAGATCAAGCGTATTGCGGGTATAAGTTTCAAATGTCCGGATACCGCGCTCACACAAAATGACATTCTCATTGCCGCCGGCCATGACGTACTCGGCCGACATTAGCAGTTCTTCGACAGTGGCACTTTGACCTCTTTTGAGCAAAATAGGTTTTTTGATTTGCCCTGCTGCTTTTAGCAAATCGAAGTTTTGCATATTGCGGGTGCCGATTTGAATGACGTCAATATCTTCATGATAGTCTTCCAATTGCTTTATCGACATAATTTCGGTTACGATCGGCAATCCGGTGGCTTGCTTGGCTTGGTTTAATAACTCAAGCCCTGCTTGCTGCATACCCTGGAAGCTGTAAGGTGACGTGCGCGGTTTAAAAGCGCCGCCCCGCAAGAAGCCGGCCCCGGCGTTCTTGACTTCATTGGCAACATTGATGATTTGCTCTCGGCTTTCGACTGAACAAGGGCCGGCGATAATAGTCAGATGCTTGCCGCCGATTGTCTGTTGCCCAACATGAATGACAGTGTCCTCAGGATGGAATGTGCGGTTGGCCTTTTTGTACGGCTCCTGCACAGAAAGCAACTTTTCTACATACCTCTTACTCAGCAAATAATCGCGGTCAAGTTTCCCCGTGTCGCCGACGATGCCCAGAATTGTCTGGAACGTGCCGTAGGTAGGAAATACACTGCACCCGTAATTTTCAAGCTCGAGCTTTAGTTGTTCAATTTGTTCAGGAGTTGCCGATGAATTTAATACAATAACCATAATATACGCCTCCAAAATTTAATATAAAAATATAAAAAAACCTAAGGTCTTAAAGAGCCTTAGGTTTTGTACCCAAAGTTTATTCTCTTGTAGTAAGACTCATGGCGAAAGACATATTAAATTGTCAAACGGCAAAAAGCCTGCGCCAAAAAAGTTGGCCCAAGCAAAAAAGAAAAAATATTGGTTTGTATGCAGTCTATGACAATTTAACATCGTAAAACCACCTAGAAACAATTTACTTGCAGTTGATCTTGCATTTATTATACCAGATCAGCTAGGTGTGTCAAGGTGTTATTGGAAAAATAGCTCAACAGTCAGATAGTTGCAAGTGTAATTGTGAAAATATACTATAGCTGTAGCGGTAATGAGGACTATAACACTCTGTAAGAGGTTGGCCACAAACAAATTGACAGGTACTGCATGTTACTTATATACTGAAATGTAAAGTTTGCAACGTATGAATAGGGGGCATATGCCTGCTGAGGATGAGACGGAGGAATCGACGTGTATAGGGATTTTAGGAGTGATACAGTTACTCAGGCTACACCGGCAATGAGAAAGGCCATGATGGAAGCTGAAGTCGGTGATGATATATTGGGGGAAGACCCTACCGTCAGCAAGCTAGAAGCGATCAGCGCCGCCTTATTCGGCAAAGAGGCGGCATTGCTGACAGTGTCAGGCACGATGGCGAATCAGCTTGCTATTATGTCATTAACTCAGCCTGGTGATGAAATTATATTAGGGCAAGAAACTCATATCTATAATTTGGAAGCAGGTGCGCTGGCGGCGTTAGGCGGTGTTCAGGCGCGGCCGGTACCCAGCCGACGGGGTCGATTTGCTGCCGGCGATGTAAAACAGGCAATTAGGTCGCGTGGCGTGCAATCGCCGATCAGCCGGGTGCTGTGCCTGGAAAACACATATGATTTAAACCGTGGCTTTCCATTACCGCCGGATTATCAAGCCGAAATGGCTCAATTGGCCCGCGATAACGGCCTGAAGATCTATCTTGACGGTGCGCGTATTTTTAATGCAGCCACCGCGTTAAAAGCCGATTTGCCGCAATTGGCCCGGGATGTAGATGCATTGCAGTTCTGCCTGACTAAAGGTTTGGCAGCACCATTTGGCTCAATGCTTTTAGGTAGCCGGGAATTTATTGATAAAGCCAGATGGCTGAAACAACGGATTGGAGGGGGAATGCGCCAGGCTGGACATATGGCGGCGGCCGGTATTCTTGCCCTGGAAACGATGCAAGATCGCCTAGAACAAGACCATGAACATGCATTGCGCTTAGCTAAAGGTTTGGCCGCTATTGACCAACGTTTAGTCGATGTTGATCTGGTTAAAACAAATGTGGTACAGCTTGATTTTCGACCATTATCCATAGGGGCGGCCACAGTTGTCGAAACGCTGCTTGAGCAGCAGATAAAAGTCAAGCCTGTTGGGCCGTATGCTTGCCGGATGATTACCCATTGGGGCATAACAGCAGCAGATGTTGACGCTGCCATTGTTGCTGTTAAAAAGATTATTGTAGACGAGGGACACCTTCGTTAAAAATATTACTACCAAGCGAGGGGTTAAAAGTGCGTATTACTAAAGCAATAAAAAAAGAGATGCTTGATTTATTGGAAGAACATTATCAGGATACGACTACGGCACTTGATTACTCAACGCCGTTTGAATTGCTGATTGCTGTTATATTATCGGCTCAATGCACAGATGTCAGAGTGAATATTATTACAGCAAGAATGTTTCCCCGTTACAATACACCAGCACAAATTCTTGAGCTTGGTGAGGCAGGACTTGAAGCAGAAATACGCGATTGTGGTTTATTTAGGAGTAAGGCAAAGAACATCATCGCCACCTGTGAAATTCTTTGTCGGCAATTTGGCGGACAAGTTCCTGAGAGCTTTGAAGATTTAATTACATTACCCGGAGTAGGTCGCAAAACGGCTAATGTTGTTATCAGTCAATTGTTTGGCACACCGGCAATTGCCGTCGATACCCATGTGTTCCGGGTAGCTAACCGTCTTAAACTGGCTGTTGGCGATACGCCACTTGCTGTTGAACAAGGGCTTATGCGCTCTATTCCCAAAGAAAAATGGAGTGACGCCCATCACTGGCTTATCTGGCATGGGCGCAAAGTTTGCAGGGCGACTACGCCGCTTTGTTCAGGCTGCATCTTACAACACTTATGTCCAAGCAGAAAATCGTAGCAATATTGTTGTTGTATAAATATTATAATTGATGTATAATAATGCGTAAGATTGGAGGATGAAATCGATGATTTTTCGTAAAGCAAAATTTAGTGATGTAGAAGCTATTCTTAAATTAATTAATGATTATGCAGCACAAGGTCTGATGCTGGCGCGGGCGCGCAATACGATATATGAAAGTTTGCGGGAGTTTATCTTAGCTGAAGAAGACGGGCAAGTTGTCGGTGTGGCGGCGTTACATCTTGTATGGGATGAACTGGCCGAAATCAGAGCACTAGCCGTGCATCCCGCTAAGATCAAAACAGGCATCGGGCAGATAATTGTTGATAGGTTGACAGAAGAGGCTAAACAACTGGGTGTCAAAACGCTGTTTGCGTTAACTTATCAGCCAGGTTTTTTTATCAAACTAAATTTCCGGGAAGTGCCCAAGGAAAGTGTACCGCAAAAAATGTGGAAAGAATGTATTAATTGCCCGAAATTTCCCAACTGTGATGAGATTGCCATGGTGAAAGAGCTGCAATAGTAAGTAAAAGCGTTCCTTGTCAGTGGACTGACAAGGGACGCTTTTTTTGTTTACAAAGTGAGACTTTGGCCAGGAGCCAGGATCTGTACGGGAATATGCAAGGCTTCGACTTTTTCTTTAAAGGCTTCCGGTGACTGGGCAATGACCGGCCAGGTGTTATAGTGCATGGGAATGACTGTCTTTGGCTGCAAAAGCTTGACTGCTTCTACAGCGTCATCAGGCCCCATCGTGTAATTGTCGCCAATCGGCAACAGCGCATAATCGATTTTCTCCAGGCGTCCTAAGAGAGCCATATCGCCAAACAGGGCCGTATCACCGGCAAAATAGATCGTTTTGCCGAAAAAGTTTACGATAAAACCGGCGGCATGTCCACCCGGCACACCGGAGCCGTGGAATGCCGGCGTTATTCTGACATAGCCAAAATCAAATGTCCGTTTGCCGCCTAAATGCATGCTGATGTTGGCACAGTCCTGTTCTCCTACTAAATTGGCTATTTCATAAGTGGCGATTACTGTGGCGCCGGTTCGTTTGGCAATTTGCACAGTATCGCCAAGATGATCACCATGCCCATGGCTGACAAGGATATAGGTACAGGCAACATCGTCGGCATTGCCTGCAATGATTGGATTGCCGGTAAAGAAAGGATCAAATAGCAAGGTGGTATTGCCATTCGTTACTGAAAAGCAAGCGTGGCCATAAAATTTTAAGGACGTTGTCATGTGAGCACCTCCGCGATTTGTTGATTAATATTATAGTATTTTTCCAACACTAGCTAATAAAATCCTGCATTCAACAGAAAAAACTTGTTTTGGCGATAGGCGCTGGCAGGGTAATGGCTTAATATGGAGAATATTAAAAAAACAGGAACAACAATTGCACCGGCTGACAAAGGAGCGACGTCTATGATCCCGGTAATTTCCGTTGTAGGGCGGTCGAACAGTGGTAAGACAACATATTTGGAAAAATTAATTGCTGAACTTAAACGGCGGGGTGTTCGAGTCGCGGTCATTAAACATCATCATGGCGAATTTGAGATCGACAGGCCAGGCAAAGATACCTGGCGGCATGCACAGGCCGGAGCCGATACCGTCTGCTTAACTTCGCCGCGCAAGGTGGCCATGATTAAGAAAACCGAGTTAGAAGTACAACTTGACCAAGTGATCGGTTATATTGATAATGTTGATATCATCTTTACTGAAGGTTACAAGCAGGAAGATAAACCGAAAATTGAAATATACCGCCAGCAGTCGGGAAATGAGCCGCTTGGTTTGAAAAGCGAGCATATCGCTGTCGCCAGCGACACACATCTCTATGAAGGCGTGCCGCATTTTTCACTTGATGATCAGGCCGCTATGGCTAGTTTTCTACAGCTCAATGTACTCAACAACACGTTAAAGGACTGATAACATGCATGACGGCCATAACCGCCAAATCAATTACTTGCGAGTTTCAGTAACTGACCGCTGTAATTTTCGGTGTGCATACTGTATGCCGCCGCAAGGCGTAAAAATGCTCAAGCATGACGATATTCTCACTTATGAAGAATTGCTCCGGATTATCCGGATTGTTAGTTGTTACGGCGTCAGTAAGATCCGCTTAACAGGCGGTGAGCCACTAGTGCGGCGGGGCATTATTCAGTTTATCCGCAATATCGCGCAGTTGCCGGCTATTACCGATATTTCGCTGACAACGAATGGCGCCTTGCTCGCCGGTATGGCGGACAAACTTAAAGCAGCCGGTTTAAACCGGGTCAATATTAGTCTTGATACAGTTGATCCCGAACAATTTCGCATAATCACTTGTGGCGGTGATGTAACAGAAACGCTCAGGGGAATGCAGGCGGCGCTGGCGGCGGGATTATCACCGGTGAAAATTAATGTTGTGTTGACAAGCATTGTTACACGGCGAGACATAGCCTATTTCGTCGATTTGGTTTACCGCCAGCCGGTATCTGTCCGATTCATTGAATATATGCCGGTCGGTGAGAGCCAGGTCGCACCAGGTCCAGGCATTGAAGAAATTAAAGCCATTATTAATACTTTCGGCCAGGGCATTCTCCAACCGACCCTCAATATCCGCGGCAATGGCCCGGCAAAATATTTTAAATTACCACAGGCCAAAGGCTCGTTTGGCTTTATTACGCCGATATCTGAACATTTCTGTGATATGTGCAACAGAGTTCGCCTGACGGCCGATGGTAAATTTAAACCGTGCTTGCTGTCTAATCAGGAGATTGATGTCAGGACTGCATTACGCAGCGGTGCCAATGATGCTGAGATTGCGACCATTTTTTATCATACGATAAATAACAAGCCACAGGGTCATACGTTAGCCAATGACGATGGGCCAACAAACTTCTTACGGAAGATGTCCCAAATTGGCGGATAATTTTAAGAAATTCCGTCTGTTGGAGACGGCTAACTATAAATTCGATTGACTTGAATAGATAAGTTGCTTGAGAAGGGAGCTTAGACGCATTAATGGAACTTACACATTTTAATCATGCCGGCAAGGCACGTATGGTTGACGTAACTGTCAAAGACGAAACAAAACGGGAAGCCGTGGCTGAAGGCCGGATTACGCTGAAAAAGTCTACGCTTGAATTGGTAAAACAAGGAGCGTTGGGCAAAGGAGATGTTTTAGGGGTTGCTCAGGTAGCCGGAATCATGGGAGCCAAAAAGACATGGGATTTGATTCCGATGTGCCATCCGTTGTTATTGACGGGCGTTAATCTGGAATTTAATATTGATGACAGAGCTAATGCTATAGAAATCAAGGCCGTCGTTAAAACGACAGGTAAAACCGGTGTTGAGATGGAAGCACTGACCGCCGTTTCGGTTGCCTCCTTGACGATTTACGATATGTGCAAAGCGGTAGATAAAGGCATGACGATCGAATATATCCGGCTGCTGGCCAAATCAGGCGGTAAAAGCGGTGATTATACGAGGGGAGATTAAATCTATGCAAGGAAAAATTGTTGCTGTTTGCACAAGTAAAA
>Ga0153996_1000811_pt1 | contig 13520 bp, 13 predicted proteins | sample TSNC080MetaG_FD_104728 | JGI IMG/M metagenome (GOLD analysis project Ga0153996, IMG submission 104728) | Attine ant fungus gardens microbial communities from North Carolina, USA - TSNC080 MetaG | ecosystem: Host-associated > Fungi > Mycelium > Unclassified | place: USA: North Carolina, Lumber...
CAAAGTCCATGTACAAACATTGAGGCCTTCATATCTCCACTAATATTAATTGCCTTGAGGTTGTTTTAGGCTCATTCTGAGTGTTATGAAGAAGGCTTCTGCTAAGTCTAGAACTGAAGCATCAATCATGGCGGTTTCTGAGATATTAGCAATTTAATAAATGGTAACATAGTGGTTACCAGTTGATCTGCTTAATATCTTGGCCAATATTGATTGCCTCAAAACGTGACTGGCATTGATCAAAAGGTCTTTTTAAGGGCTTTTCGTAGCCTTTGAGACCATGAGAATAGTTGAAGAATTGATAGAGATATGGCTGAATGAAGCTTGTGATACAAAGTTGCTAAATATCAAGAATGGAATTTCAGAGAACAGAGGTGCAGAGTAATAGATAAAAGTACACTCTGGAATGGAGTAATGTACTATGTCAGAGAGGAATATTACTTAGTGATAGTATAAACCCCAAAAGAAGACTTCAGTGGCAAGTAAAAGATGTTGGAGTAGAGTATAACTTAATGAATGACCTTGGCTTCAACTTATGTGTCACATCCTGGTCTCCAGTTGTGAAGTAGTTGCATATTTTGGAATGGAGAGAAGTCATTGAAGAAGAGGTCCTAAGAAAGTGAACTAGGAATCCAGATTGGACAGAGAGGGGATTAGGACCAGATGATGTTAATTTATAGACTAAGAAATTATACTGTAATTACACAGTACTTATAGAAAGTCTGGAATAGAAGAAGAGTAGTCTACTATGCTATTCTACTATTATTAATTTTAGGAGAATTATTAGAAGAATTAAATTACATAATTATCATATTTCCAGAATATGATAGTACCCCCCTCTTAAGGCTGAGCCCTTGAAGCTCTACTCATAAGCAATTTAAATATTACCTGACTTCCATTTTAAAAATCTTTCTTTGTGGACTTTTAACCTGAATTCTACCACTATGTCCTTCAACAATACCTTTACTGCCAACTTTTCTGACTCTGATAATGAGCACTATGAGGCTAAATTAGCCAGAAGACGTGCCAAGACAGAGGCTTTACTCCAAGAGCAAGAAGAAAAAGAATAGTTGGAGCATTAAGCCCAAAAAGAGGTGAAAATCACAGAGCAGAAAAGGTTGGAGGAAGAAGCATATAGAAAGCAGGATGGCAAAATAGCTAAGTCATTATCTATATTTCTTTTCCTTTTCTTTTCTTTTCTTATTAGACTTACAACTACAAGATGGAGCACGGGAAAGTATCATGTGACTTTGTCACAATGTCACAATGGTGTGACAGATGGTCACAGATGGTCATGTCACAGGTCATAGTCACAGTATGTCACATGACTAGAGTAACATGAGGACTATGGGAAAGCAAGCATATAGCCACAGTAGTAAAATATATAAGTAGTAGAGAATTAAGTGAGAACTCTATCAAGTTCTCTTTGTCAAACTCTAAACAAAGAGACAGTTGGCTTAATTCCAGTCATCGGACTTTAGATGCTGACACAGGAAGAGGAAGAGGAAAATGCATGGCAAAAAGAAAAGGAATGCCAGAGGGATCTGACTTACCATCTAGAGGCAGACTATGTTGCCACTGTAGAACAACAACGGCACAAAAATTGGGTGAAAAACTTCTTGCCTCCTTTATCTCCTTCTTCTGACAAGGAGATAAACCTCATTGATCTCCTGCCTTTGATCAAAAGGCAATGTGTTTGCTATTTGCCCAAGGAAACTCTAGAGATTTGTCAACAATGCAAGGAATTGGCAAGAGAAATGGGGGTATCTGTTGTTGGTGGAGGAAATCCTTGTGAGAGGTGCGCGGACTTTGGAATACTTTGTATTCCTCAAAATTTGCTGTAAGTATTTCTTTGAATTGTTTTTTTTTCTTCTTTCTGCTAACTCTTGTAGTCATGTGACTTCATGCGCTCCCTGTGCCAAGGCCAAGGCAGCATGCAAACCTTTTGACATGGATAAGGCGCAAGCAAAGGCAAGGATGGAAACAATCTGAAGGTCAAGAGCAAGGAGGACAAAACAACAAATGGATATAGAGTGAAAGGCAGATATATCAAGGAAGTTGGATGAGTTGAATGAGTTACAGGGATTAAGGAAAGATGTCCGGAGGATCATAATGGCAATAGAGAAGCTGGCTGGTATAGAGAGCCAGGATTCTGAGAAGGAACAGTTTTCGTGGCTAGTATCTGAGGGAGAGGAGATAGAAATACAAGAAAGTAGTAAAAAAGGAAAACAGAGGGAGGAAAAGATAGCTGGACCAAAGGGTAAGAATCATGGAATGGAGGATATGAAGGAAGGAAGTAGTAATTTCTCTCCAGTTGCATTTTCTGTCGATACTGGAGCTTTGTAATTTCTTTTTTCTTGAATGTTATTTTCTTTTGTTTTTTTGTCTATGGTTTTAAATTGGATATGAGTGATAACCATTGAGGAGACAAGAATACAAGTATTTGAATACTGCAAGGGAAAACTGCAGAGAAATACACATACACAAATTTTGCAATGGAGACTGCTTTTGAAATACAAGTATCAGATTGCAACGGAAACTATGGGATGGAATACAAGTAGGCAACCCAGTGCAAAGGGAACTGCACTCTGAAGTGGTATAAGTACTCGTTGTTATTATTATCATCATCATTTTTTTTTTTTTTGAAATGGAGTTAATGTGGAGAAACAAAGTCGAGGAAGTGGGATGAAGGTATCTCAGGTTTGTAATGGTCCTGGTTTAGAGGGATACTTGAGATGAAAATCGTTCACTAATTCTTTGGCATGTTCTAGTTCTATCACTGGTAACCATTCAGAGTCGCTGTCAGTATTTTTGTATCCCAGCCATATAACCTTGTAGAGCAGTTTGCATGCCCTCTGGTGGTCAATCTTAGAGTTAATTATCTGGGAGATTTCATATTCTGGTTCTCCATCAATAATTACAGGCACTAGCAGAGGTTTAGAATGCTGCTGGAAGGTGTTAGGTGTGGCTGGTTCGAGCATAGAAATATGGAACATAGGATGAATAGCCCTTATTGTGTCTGGAAGGTGGAGTGTAAAGGATTATGGACTGTGCTGAGCAATTATTTCATATGGCCCAAGGTACTTTTTGGAGAGTTTCTTCGATGGGTGAGTTGTCTAGAAGTACTATGATCTGACGAATACTGATTGTCCAACTTGGAAGTCCAGTAGTTGTTATTGATGAGAGTTAGTAGAGGGTTGATATTGTCTTTGGGCTTTGGCGATTTCCTCTTTGAGCATGCCTTGTAGTTTGTCAAGATTAACTACGAAGTTGCAGACACAAAAGGAAGCTATATCTCATTCTAGGTACATACTGAGGTTAGGATGATATTCTTTGTTGGTGAAGAATAGAGAGACACCAATAGTAGTACTAGGAGCATTATTGTAAGCAAATTCTGCTAGGGGTAGCAGTTCTGACCAGTTATCCTGTTGGTAGTTATAATATACATGGAGATACTGTTCTAATGTCTGGTTGGTCTGTTCCGCTTGACTATTTGCCTCTGGATGGTATCCACTGGTAAAATAAAGTCTCATATCTAGGGCAGTACCTAGAGAGTGAAAGAAATGAGAGACAAATTCAAAGCTATAGTCAGACATGACATGACATGAAACTCTGTGTTTTGAAAAGACATGAATAACAAAAAGGCATGCTAATTCTGCTGAAGTTATAGTGTCGTGAGTGGGAATGAATATGGCTTGTTTTGACAGGCAATCCACTATAACTAGGATGGTGTTGAAACCAGAGGAAGAAGGGAGTTTCTCAATAAAGTCCATAGAAATTGAGTTCCATGGGTATTCTGGAATAGAGAGTTGTTGGAGGGATCCATATGGTCTGTGACACTATGGTTTGGATCTCATACAGGTAATACAAGACTTACAAAACTTTTGTACATCGTCGCAGATGTTTGGCCAGGTATAATATCTCTGTATGAGTCCCAGTATCTTATTCTAGCCTAGATGTCCTACTAAAACATGGTTATGGTGATACTAGAGGACTCAGAGGCATAAGTTGGCATAATCCAGAATATACATTCTGTCGTCAATTTTGAGGAAACTTACATTATCTTTTGACCAATGTCCTTCTGGATATAGTAAATAGTCAGAGATGGAAGAGTCGGAGAAAAGTACTACCAGAATCTCTGAGTAGAGTTGGTTTTGATCCAGTATCATGGCTACGTGAAGTGTTGGTGTGGTGAGGATAGTTGCTCAGAGAGATACTGTAATTTGTTCATGAGTAAAGACTGGACAGAAGTTATGAGAGTTCACTGAAGCATAGCCATTATCTCCTCTTTTTGGATAGATGTCCCATTGTCTAGTGAGAGCATCTGGTTTGGTACCAAGATGTCCAGGATGGAAGCAAATTACAAGGTTGAATTGAGAGAGATACTCTGACTATCTTGCTTGTTAGCGCATTAGAATCTTGGTAGTTGAGAAATACTCCAAGTTTTTGTGATCCATTACAACATTGATTGGTGATGCAGACCCCTCTAAATAGTGTTGCCAAATTTTGAATGCTTCAAATATCACAAGTAATTCTTTGTTGTGGATGTCGTAATTAAGCTCCGGAGCAGAGAACATCCAGGAGTGAAAGGCTACAGTGATGGGGATCAAAGGGAATTGATCACAGAACAAAAGTGATAACAAATGGAAATGTAAAAGATCCCCTAGATATTTCACAGTTGTGTGCTAACAAGTAGGCACTGGGGAGATGATCAAATATAAGAGAGAGCTTGGGAATAGGGGAAATAATGGGGTACAATTCAAAAGACCAAAAGAAATGATAATAACATATTTAAGAATCCACTCAAGATAGATCTCACCATAATAGGATCTCTAAGACGCGCGTTCGTCTTGCGTCGTAACACTACTGCCCTTACCTAGTCTAGTAGTCTGGCTCACCGTCGATATAGCAGAACTACCTAGAACTCCCATGCCATTATGTGAGCTCTTCTTCAGCTAACCATACAACTAGAAGCTAACTCCAATGACACATAGCAAGCTATTAACTTCCAGCACAAGCGAATGCCCAAGTCTGTTGGGGCTTAAATTCCTGTCAAGGAAGAGTTTTGGTGAGTTTTTAGAAAGTAAGGTAGAACACTTAGAAAAACTAGAAACTTAGTCACTCAAAATAGCCATTAAGCCTTAGAGCAACAGAAAGGGATGAAGATGGAGATGTTATTCCTTTTTGTTTCTTCTGTGCCCTAGAGTATTTTATTATGATTACAAAGCAAAGAGACAACAAAAAAAGTGAGACAAAGAAACCTCTGGATTCCCAAACATAGCAAGGCCGTAATAATGAGATGGTGCCCTTTCCAAACACTGGCTAACTGCTCCCTGCTTTTCTAGTCCTACTTTGGGAACCCTCTCTTGCACGATGGTCAGACCTTGAGCCTCTTGACAGGCCATAGGCAGAGACAGTGGTCTTGAGCCATCTTGCTCTCGAGCATGTTTCCTTTATCTAGCCTTTCTATTACTTCTCTTCTCAGCTTCCTTATTCTTCTCTTTACCTCTTTAATATATTCTCACTTCTCTGACTTCCAGTTTCCTTCTACTGCCATTGTGAGGTGACTTCATGATGGTTTGACTCTCTTGATCTTGCTATAATTAGCCATCAGTGATGATGGCCCAGATCTGATCATAACTCTTCTTTAAATAGGACCGCCGGTGGCTGAGGTATGACGTTACTCAGGTAGCGGTAATTCTGCTAAGTTCACTTCCGTCCTCGAGAGCACTTCTAGAAGGGGGAACTATTAATAATCTGATATGGGGCACCTGGGCAAGCATCTATGAGGTATGTGTAGCGGTGGTCACAGCCACTACTCTGCTACTCAAGCGAGAGGCTCAAGTCCATGACTAGGCATCTAGGGAATACTTCTGGGAGGTTGAACTCTTCTCTCGAGCCAGTGATTCTAGTTATTACTGTGAAAAATGTCACTTACGTTGCCTAAATTGTTGTATGGCATGACAACAGGGTGGATCTTATTATCTTTAGTCATAATGGAAAGAATAGCAGCAAGAGCATAGTCTAAGACATCAGTTTCTATGACAAGTTATGCATCTGGAACCTAATGTATAAGGATAGAAGTGGAGATGAAGGCTTATTTTAGGGTATTGAATACCATCCTACAATTGTCATCAAAATTCCAAGGAGTGTTTTTTCTAGTAAGACGAGTGAGTAGAATGACTATGTCTGAATAATTGAAAATGAAACGTCTGTAGAAGTTAGCGAAACCTAAGAAAGACTGAATATCCTTTACTTTCTTTGGTTCCAGCCACTCCTGAATGGTTTTCACTTTAGCACTGGACATAGTCAAACCAGATGGTGACAGAACATAGCCTAGATATTCCACAGAATCTGAATGAAATTTACATTTTTCTGCCTTTGCATACAATCCCACTTTTCAGAGTTGTTTCAAAATCTCTTTAACATGGCTCTAGTGTTGCATAATATCATCAGAGTAGATCAGGATGTTGTTCAAGTAGACTATTACACACACATTAAGGAGGTCTGAGAATATGTTGTTTATGAAACATTAGAAGACAGCTAGAGTGTTAGTTAGTCTGAATGGCATTACTGACCATTCAAAGGCTCTATAGCAAGTCTGAAAGATAGTTTTCCATTTGTCTTCTTTGGTAATACAGACCAAATGGTATGCATGTTGGAGGTCAATCTTGGTATAGATATGAGCCTTTCAGGGGGAATCTAAGAGGTTGGAGATGAGGGAAAGTAGATATTGGTCCTTTTTTGTGATTTTATTGAGTTCACGGAAATCTACATAGAGCTAGAGAGATCCATCTTTTTTCTTTATGAACAGGACCAGTGCTTTGTGAGGAGAAGACGTTGAGCGAATGAATCTATTGGTTAGGTTTTCATCAATGAATTCTTTTAGTGCTTCCTGTTCAAATTTGGATAAGAAGTAGATAGTTCCTACTAGAGGCTGAGAATCTTTCTCTAGTTCAATCTGTAGGTCATAAGGACAATGGGGGCAAATGTTTCTGCTTTGGACTTACTAAACACATTGGTATACTCATAGTATTCCTCCAGCACAGAAGAGAGGTCAATTTTTTTGGAAATAGTGGTGGAATTGGCCTACATTGTGGAACAGAAATTGAGGGAGAATGTTGTTGAGCCTGTGAACTGTAAGGCCCAGAGTAAGGCAGGTGTATTAATGATTGCGATATGAGGTCACTTGGGGTTAGACAAAGACGTCTCAGATGGGGTAAACTGTAGAGGGTTTTCTGCTAGAGAGAACAGAGGATTGACCAAGGTTTTAACAGGAGGAACAAAAGCCAGACTTTGAAGTAAAGATAGTAGTTGAAAAGATATTAACCCAGAAACCCAGTCAATCAATAGATTGTAGTAGGTGAGCCAAGAGTGACCTAGTACCAGAGAACAATAAGAATCAAGTGGAGTGACATAGAAATCAAGAGTCATGCATTCACCAGAGAGGAATTTTATAGGCAACAATACTACCTCAGAAATAATATTATTTGAGGTTCTGTCAAACAAGTGCAGTTCCACAGGAGGAGTAGGGATAGTAGGTAGAGAATATCCATGAGCAAAAGCAGAGTCTAAAAAACAGTGTGTAGATCCAAAGTCTACCAGCATTTGGATAGATATAGACTAGAGATGGTCCAAAGCACACACCAGAGGAGAGACAAGGGGTATACAAAGGGAGTTTGAATTGGAAAGAGTGGACATGTTGAGACACATTAGACTCGTAGTTACACAAATGAGTTCAACGTGACTCCTAGTTTGTGCTGAGTCTTGGGAGCTATGCTCTAGTTTTCTCAGAGAGCAGAGTCTCTTGTTCCTCCAGAGTAGTTAGCAATGCCCTTATCGGTTGTTTTCTAGGGCACCCATCTACCTTGTGATCCTTTGATCCGTAATACAGGCAGAGGTTATTGTCAATATAGTGCTTGTACTCATTACCGTTCAATTTACTGTCTCTGCCTAGTTTGTTAGAGAGGTCAACATGTGGAGTGGACAGAGATTGCGATTTAATGATGGAAGATGATGATCTTGGGGGTTTCAGGGAATTCTAAGAGGGCACGGTCTGTGGCGGATTTGTGGTTGACTAAGGGCAAGAGAGAGCAGAGCTTTGTAAGGAGGCAGAGTACTGAGCCACTTTCTCTTGTTTTCAGTAGTGGCTATTTGCCACTTCCTTCTCCATGTTTTGGAGATAATCTCGTTCACAGTTTTGTTTCCAGTAACAATTGTCAAAAGTAATTGCTAGTTGGTACATGGTATAGAAGGAAGTGGGTTTTCCCTGTTCCCTGTTAGCTATTAGGTCCTGGAGGTAATTTGGCAATCCTTGATAGAACCAATGGCATAAGACTGCATTATTCCAGTTCAACTGTGCTATGTACCACATGAATTCTACATTATAGGTGGCAATCTTATCTCCTGGCTTCATACAGAGATTATTGATGAGATTGGCGGCATCCCCTACTGGGTCCAAAAGTCCAAAATGGACCCAGAGTTCATCCACAAAAAGATGCCAAGTAGAAAGCTAGGGTTGTGCATAGCTAAGGTCTTCTTGTTGTAGTACAACTTCGAACTAATCTTGCGTTACACCTAAGAGGTAGGTTATTGCAAAATTGATTTTTTCTTCATCAATAGGAAATTGTAAAGAGTTGGCATGGAAATAGAGTCAGCACTGAAATAGGAAATGATTAAGCTTATGAGGTGAAGGTGTCTGGAATATGGGCCTTTGATTGGGGAGGCTTTGGTGCTGATCCTCTATTAAGGTTTTCCAATAATTGTTGGAGAGCCTCAGCTAACTGATTGTTAATAGGGTTATGGTCAGCAATAGGAGATGAAGTTTGAAACATAGAAGTAGGAACAGGAATAGGAGCGTTGACCCAGTCTGGGTTGTCGTCAACATGAGGAATAGTAGTAGGATCTATGCCATGAAATTCCAAAGGTTCCACTAGAGGTGGAGATGAGCAGGAGCATACCAGAGTATGAGATATCCCCGATTGGAGGCATCTAGACCTCCTCAGAAGGCCAGAAGTGAGGCAACCGATAGTTCAGTTAGTAAGAGAGATAGAATTACTCCCAGAAGAGGGAGCTACAGACTGGCGAGATATCACAGCTAAAACACGACAGGAACCGGTGTGAGTCTGTAAATTCTGTCAAGGACAGAATTTTGGAGGACGAAGGTACAGAGTAATAGATAAAAGTATACTCTGGAATAGAGTAATATACTATGTCAGAGAAGAATATTACTTAGCAATAGTATAAACCCCAAAAGAAGACTCCAGTAGCAAGTGAAAGACGTTAGAGCGGCGTACGACTTAATAAACGACCTTGGCTTCAACTTATGTATTACACCCTGGTCTCTGGTCATGAAGTGGTCATGTATTTCAAAATGGAGAGAAGTCATTGAAGAAGAGGTCCTAAGGAAGTAAACTAGGAATCCGGATTGGACAGGAAGGAGATTAGGACCAGATAACATTAATTTACAAACTGAGAAATTACACTATAACTACACAGTACTTATAGGAAGTCTGGAATAGGAGGAGAGTAATCTACTATGCTATCCTACTATTATTAATTTTAGGAGAATTATTAGGAGAATTAAATTACATAATTATCATATTTCCAGAATATGACACTAAATCATTAATGGAACTTACTGGAAAGAAGAAGTGGAAATGGGAAGACGAAGAGAAAAATGCCTTCAACAAACTCAAGGGTAAAATGGTGAACCCTCCTATCTTAGTGATTCCAAACTCCAAACAAAAACTACAACTAGAAACCAATGTATTGGAATATACAATTGGGAGAGTACTATCACAACAACAAAAAGACAGTTCTTAGAGACCTATTGCCTACCTATCCAGAGCAATGAACAAAACAGAAAGAAACTACAAGATATATGACTGAGAGTTACTAGCAATTATAGAAGGACTTAAGCAATGGCGACAGTATCTTATAGGAAGTGATCAGTTTGAAATATGGACTAATCATAAAAATTTAGAATACTTCAAGAAACCACAAAAACTCAATCGCTACCAAGTCCACTGGATAATGGAGTTACAAGAATATGACTTCCAACTAATACACAAACTTGGCAGCTCTCAAAAGAAGGTAGATGTGCTATCTCAAAGACCAGACCATACTCAGGAAAAGGATAATAATGTAGATCAAATGTTACTGAAAGGAGAATGGTTCAGAAGTATCAAAACTCAAGAAGGCGAATTGTGGAAAGAGATAGAAAAGGCAAAGGAATTTATAGAAGAGAAAGTAAGAGGAGCAGTGGAGCAACAAGAGAAAGGTTGGAGAAGAAAAGGAAAGGTATTACTTTGGAAGGAAAGGATATATATTCCTGACTCAGCCACACTTCAAGAGGAAGTTATCACTAAACATCATGATTTTGAACTAGCTAGTCACCCAGGTTATACCAAAACATACAAGTTGATAACAAGAAACTACTGGTGGTCTAGAATATTAGAAGACATTAAACAATATGTTGTAGGATATGAAAAATGCCAAGCGACCAAACCAAACCGATAACTCAAACAAAATCATATTTACCCTAACAAAATATCACAAAACCCCTAGAAGATTGTTAGTATTGATTTAATAGGACCACTACCAGAGTTAGTAGGATACAATGGAATATTGGTGATAGTGGATCATTTCTCCAAGATAGCTCACTATGTACCAATCAATACAAATATCACAGCCCAAGGGGTAGCCAAGATATCTTAGGATCGAGTTTTCAAGGACATGGGAATTCCCTAAAAGATTATCAACGACTGAGGACCACAGTTTGTGTTGAGGTTCATAAAAGAACTATGCTTACGACTTGAAATAGAGAGAAATCCTTCAACTACTTATCATCCCCAAACTGATGGTCAAACAGAACAAGTCAATCAAGAACTAGAACAATATTTTTGGCTCTACTATAACTATAGACAGAATAATTGGGCAGAATAGTTATCAATTGTGGAATTTTCCTACAACAATTGGATCCACTCTTGTAAGAAAGCTAAACTCCAAGCCAGAATAAAGCCAACTGCTCTTTGTTCAGCAATTGACAAAGAGAACTTGATAGAGTTTCTATTAGATTTTTTACACTATTTATACAACTACTACATGGTCTGTGCACTATCTTTCCACACCTATCATATGACATTATGACTCCCTGTCATGTGATGTGACACTTGTGATGTGACACTTTCCCACACTCCCTTCTGTATAGTAAGTCCAAGATAAAATAAAAGAAAAAGAAAAGAAATATAAATAATAACTTAACTGTTTTGCCAAGTCATGACAACTCTAGCACATGATGATCTCCTTTCATGGTCAACTTAGGATGTCACCTGAATATTAGCAAAGACATAAACTTGTCAACTGAAAACTCTCTAGAAATAGAAAAATTTCTCAAAACAATCAGGAAAATTAGGGATGAGGTGGAGTTAGCACTAAAGAAAACAAATGAGATGATGAAGAGAAAGTAGGATTTAAAGAGAAAACTAGAAGTAGAACAATTGAGCAGAGATTTGGTATGGGTAGACACGATGTATTACAACATAGATCAACCTTCAAAGAAACTATCAACCAAATGACTAGGACTATTTCTCATAATATGGAAGGTTGGCAAATCAGCTTATAAACTCAAGATTCTACCCACATAGAAATCTATTCATCCGATCATCAATGAGTCCTATCTTACTTCTTATATGACATCTACATTTGAGCAACAATCACAGAAATCTGATAACAGAGTTGCTAACCCTAATAACCAAACCAACAAACAGGAAGTAGAAGAAATACTTAACTCTAGATGAAAAGGAGGCAAGCTACAATACCTTATCAAATGGAAAGGACAGTTACTCAAGGAGAGAACTTGGGAAAATAGAAATAAAGTAATTAAGAGAGCACCAAGGTCATGCAGAGAATTCTACCAAAAATATCCAGACATACCCAGAGTCTCTACTATTCAACTACCTATGAAGACATATGCTGATATCATGAAGATGCGATCTTAGGAGGGGGGTAATGTAACAAGTTCACTTTCTATGATGTTTGGATGATGTAGTGCACTGAGGAGGATGTATCACAGTTGTGCTGTGTGTCAAGAACGGAATTTTTGGGAGAGAGAAGGATAGAACAATAGACAGAGACTACAATCCAGAGTGGAGTAAAGTAATATGTCGGAGAGAAGTGTTACTTAGCAAGAGTATAAAGAAGGCTCCAGCAGGCAGTCAAGGATGACGGAGCAGAGAACGACTTATTGAACGACCTTGGCTTCAACTTATGTGTTGTACCCCAGTCTCCAGTTGTGGGTTGGTCGCATATTTCAGAGTAATGGAAGTTGTCAAGACAGAGGTCCTAAAGAGATAACTGAAGGAGTTGGAGTGGACAAGACGAGATTAGGACCAGATGACGTTAATTTACAGACTGCCCAATTACACTATAACTACTCAGTACTTATAGTAAGTCCAGAATAGGAGGAGAATAGTCTATTATGCTATCCTACTATTATTATTTTTTAGGAGAATTATTAGGAGAAAGAAATTACATAATTATCATATTTCCGGAATATGACACTATGGACCAGTAGTCACATACTGTATAGTTTACCACTATACCAAAAGGGCAATGTTAGCAAGGCTACTTGCTAACAAGGGTCCAGCTATTTATGTAGTTCATTTGAACAGGTATTTTGTTATACCTCCATGACACTATTTAGTAGTCACTTTTCTGTGACAGGATGCGAGGATGACATTCGTTATGACAGAGGAGTGACATAGAGAGAACAAGGACTAATGTAACATATATATATAGGGGTTAGTGTAATAGTACAGACTCAGCTTCATTCTAGTTTATATAATTCTTTCTTAACTTGAACACTGGGTTCAGAGAGAGTTCGTAACACAGGGTGCTTCAAAGTATATGTCCTAAAGGGTGTTCAAGAGCTGCCATCTTCCCTCTAGAGGCAGTACAGACACCCGATAACACCTGAATTATTGTCTAATGTGATGACAGTGCCCACACTACAAGTCCAGAAACGGGTTGATGTTATTTTTAGCACAGACTGTCTCTAACATAATTTTAAAAAAGGATGTGACACACCGTGACTGGCAAAAATATCACAGGATAGTTTCGGACCATGTCATGCCGACTGTGTCCTTGAGAGGGACGAGTTGATCTTACTTTGAGCTAGCACCTGCTATGTCAATGAGGCACGATGTCAATTTGCAAACTGGTATTGATATGGCTAATGCAAGGCGTCACGCCTCAGTTGACGTCTCCTTAATTCGGGAGTTCCTCCACGGTACGTGCATTAGTTTGGTCAACTGTTGCATTGTACATGCTTACTCAGTTGCTGCTCGCTTTCAGGTGGTCGTATACATTGGGACAAGCGAAGGAATATCGTCGAGATATTGAGTAATGATCCAGTATTCGAGAAGTCACAACGGTCTGCATCTTCATCTTCCTGCAATGACAGTGTTCCTGAAGTACAGATTTTTGCAGTGAATTCTTATCAAGGACAGAGCTCTATA
>Ga0153996_1000812_pt1 | contig 13516 bp, 13 predicted proteins | sample TSNC080MetaG_FD_104728 | JGI IMG/M metagenome (GOLD analysis project Ga0153996, IMG submission 104728) | Attine ant fungus gardens microbial communities from North Carolina, USA - TSNC080 MetaG | ecosystem: Host-associated > Fungi > Mycelium > Unclassified | place: USA: North Carolina, Lumber...
ATGAAGTTACGATTTCTGGGTCAGGTCGTTTTACAAGTAACCGGCTTAAATTATGCAACAGTTAAATACAGAAAGAAAGATATCAGCAGTATTGATCGTTATGTACCAAAAGTGAAGTATGGATTACCGTTTGACGGCGAATGGTATACAGGAAATGGCGGTGTTACAAAAAACACATCTCACTCATGGGAAGTTCTGCCACAACGCTTTGCTTATGATTTCTTTATTGTGGATGATGAGGGCAAGAGCTATTGTGGTGATGAGGCGGATTTGCGCAGCTATTATTGTTATGGCAAAGACATCCTTGCCCCTGCCGACGGTGTAGTTGTTTCAATCAAAAACAGCTTCCCTGATTGCCGCATAATGAGCGATGGACAGCCGGACCCGGATACGCCTGATATTGGCGGTAATCGAATGATTATCAAACATTCTCCAAATGAATATAGCGCCATTTGTCATCTTATGCCGGAGAGTGTAACCGTGCAAAAAGGACAGACGGTAAAAAGAGGTGATGTGATTGCCAAGTGCGGGAACTCTGGTAATACGACGGAACCCCACATTCATTTTCAGATACAAAATACGGGCTGTTTTTATTCTTGCATCGGTGTACCGATCCTTTTTTCAAATATACAAAAAAAGCTATATGCAAAGTATAACATGATTGATACACGTCCGCTGCCAAGAAAAGAAGATATAAAAGATGGTTATATCCAACGGGGATTATTAGTAAAGAATTTAGATTCGGAGGTGTACTGATTTCGGCTGGTACATCTCTTTATTTTTTGATTTTATGGCAGGTACCGGGAGATTTTGCAAATGCTATTCAAAAAGTTTGCTTATCATATTAGCTATGGCTTCCGGAGTGTCCCGATCGGCTTCCATCATCCAGCGAATTGCCATATGTAACGCACCGCCCATGTGATAAAAGAAATGGTATCGGGTTTCTTTGCTCAATTCCTGATTGACCAGCCATTTCTTTACCTTCAGCGAGACATGGTGATACATTGGCGAGTCATGCATTTTACTTTCCTGTAATAGTTCTAAAAAGTCTAAATGTTCATACCAGAATTAAAAGTAGGCATAGAAGGTGTTATGCTAGCGTTCTGGCTCATTATTCAGGAATGAATGCTTTTATTTTAAATTTAACCGTTTCCATAGGCTGAAAATAGTATAGGATTAACATTTTGATTGGACTTTCAGTTTGAAAATTTGTTATAATGAAATTATTATATCATTTGTTGAGAGGGTTAAAATATGATTTCTAAAAAAGATATACAAGTATTTGAAGAAAAGCAACGCATACTACTCCAAGTAAAAGAATTCATATGCCTGCTTCCTCATCCCGATTTAAGAGAATACATTTCAAATTACAACATAACTTTCCCTACAAAAGCTCTTATGCCTGACGCCTTTACTGTAATGCCATGTGGCTGCTCGACCCTCGCGGTTAAAAAGGATGACAAAAAGTTATTTGTTGATTTGCAAGGACCTGTTACAAAACCATATATTGTTGGCAGCCGGGCAAATCAACTTGAAATGATGGTGACTATAGAGTTTAAACCGGCTGGACTCTTTGCCCTTACAGGCATAGATCAAAATGAGTTAACTGACAGAACATTTCCCTTTGAAGCAGTTGATCCAGTTCTAAACAAATTAGTATCTGAGACGGTTGAAAAAGCCGGAAGCGCCTGCGAGATGGTGAGCGGTCTTGACATTTTGCTGCTGAAAAACATATTTACTGCATATCATCCGGAATTAAAGCGAATACTCCAAAATATTAATGATTATGCCGGAAATGTTACCATAAAAAAGCTATCAAGTGACATCCATTACAGTGAACGTCAATTGAATAGAATTTTTAAGCAGTATGTAGGTACAAATGCAAAATCATTTTCGAGATTGATTCGAATTAATAATAGTTTTCGCCTACTTAAAAAATCTCATAACAGCCTGACCTTCGTTTCAGATGTGGCAGGATATCACGACTTATCGCATTTTGTCCATGATTTTAAAATAATGTGCGGAATAACACCGCGGGAGTACCGCAGTAACATGTCCGGTTTTTACAACAATACCACCAAATTTTGATGTATAATGCGAGAAGATTGATTAATCAATCAGATCAGAAAATAAGGAGAAAAGAAAATGGATGAAAAAATGATCGAAAAAGCAAATCAATTTATTAAGATTTGTAATGATGCTAGCTTTAGTGTGATAGATGAAAATGAGTATCCTTCTGCGTCAGCGGTGTGGCTCATTAATCAGGAGGACATTGCTGAAATCTATTTTTCTACAATTGTAGGTTCGAATAAGTATAAGCGTCTTCAAAAGAGCAGCAAGGCAAGCATATGCTGCTATGCTGAATTCAACAATCTCACCCTTGTTGGGGAAGCAGAAGTCCTCACGGACCAAGAGTCTAAAAGTAAACACTGGCAAGAACCGTTTATAAATATATATCCGGACGGCGATACTGATCCGACTTATTGTATCATTAAATTTACCACAAAGCGGGTATCGCTGCATATAGACCACAGAGGTGCAGAGTTTGCAATCGGATAAAATTGTTATGATAGAGCAATCAGTCAGGAGTTATGTAAAAATATCAAACATGCAATGTTAGAGAACATTAGAAATAGAGGATATAAAATGGCTGATACGGCAATATTATTGAGAAAACGATTTGATTTAAAAGAAGAAATTTCTGAGTGTGAAATAGATCAATTGTTGAGTCAATCACAAATTGTAAAGAAGCTAACTAAAGACTATGAAGAAAATAATTTCTTTCAGATATTTAGAATTATTTGTTTGTCAGAAATCCCCTATGTTGAGAGACTACCTTATACAAAAAAGATTCTTTCTTTTATATCACAAAGGTTAGCCACCCCATACGGATTTTCTTATACAGGAGCTTTGGATTATATTGTTCCATGTTACAATGCTTTGTTATTAGAAGCTTATGTGAGATTAGGACTTAATGAAACATTAGAAGTAAAAAACGCTTTAGAGTGGATAAAAAAATATCAGATATTTGAAAGAGGACAAATAACCCAATGGCAATATGACGGAATCTGCAAACATGGCGGTTGTATGCATTCAACTCCCTGCTACATAGGAATCGGCAAGACTGTCAGGGCATTAATAACGTACTCCGATTATATAAATACACAAGATTATGAGGTTGAGGAAATGATTGATCGGGGTGTATCTTATATGCTCGAGCATAATATGTATCAGCGGTTATCGAATCAAAAGCCGATAAGCAAGCATATCACCGATATTATTTTTCCCCAGGCGTATATGCTCTCTCTAACTGATTTGGTATACATTGCTACGAAAAGATCTTTATGGAATGATGGAAGAACCGATAATCTAAAAGCGTTATTGAAGCTAAAAATGACACAACCTGATAGGTGGAAAATAGAATATATTTATAGCCATAAAGGATATAAATCATTTGAAACCAGAAGAAATCCTTCGGAATGGATTAATTATTTATATTCAACGATGATTGATAATAGTGATTAAATTTGAAAGGGAGATGATATAAATGAATACGATTAGACCTCCTAGTTAAGCTTCAAATCAAATAAGGAACCGGGGTCCTCCAAATTAAATCTGTATTATTCATGATATATGATAAAAATTTGGAGGAGAAGAAAATGATAACATTTAATGTCAAGATATTGTATATTTACAAATTCATAAGTCAATGTTTGCCGATCTACGCATTGTATACAATTTTGTTTATCAATAGAGGACAGACGGTCACTGATATTGCCGTATTAATCTCACTTTGGAGTGTATTTACCATAGTATTTGAAATTCCCTCAGGAATTTTAGCAGATAGATGGAACAGAAGAAATATGCTTGCAATGGCAGCAGTGTTAAAAGGCTTATGTTTCGTTATATGGTTTTTTTCCCATAAGTTTTTTATGTTTGCCATGGGGTTTGTTTTCTGGGCTGTTGCAGAAGCATTTACTTCAGGAACGGAAGAGGGGTTAATCTATGATAACCTGAAGAGTGACAGATGTGAAGGAAGATTCACTGAAGTGTATGGAAAAGCTCAGTTTTATGCAAATGTAGGTAGTATTACCGGAATTGTGTCGGCAGGTGTCATTGTTAGTTTTATCAGTGTAAAAACTATTGCATTATTATCTGCAGCAATATGCTTTATCAATATAATATTTGCCTTACAAATAAGGGAGAAAAATTTTTATTCAGAGCGATTAGATGAGTCCACAGTTTTTTTTGAAACATTAAAAAGAGCAGGTGTTTTTATCAAAGGAAGCAGGATTGCGCTGGTATCGATTATGTTTTTAGTGCTTTTGGCAAATCTTGGAAGTTATCTGGATGAATTTGATGCCCTCATTATCAATGACTACGGGCTCAGTGAAATATGGGTTAGTGCAATTATGGCTGTAAGGTTTGTTTTTAATGCATTGGGTGACATCCTCGCACCAATCGTACAAAAAAAGATCTCTTCCATTAGGCAGATATTTCTTATTAACGGCCTGGCATGCACTTTTCTGGCAATCTTTGCCGTAATATGGAATCAATACATCATTCTAGTTTTTGGTCTTTCATTTATGACAATGGCAATAACCGAGATCTTGTTGGTAAATGCGCTGCAAAACGTGATAAAAGAAGAAGGTCGGGCGACAATAATGTCATTTTACAGTGCCGGACAAAATTTAGCAATGATTTGTTTTAGTTTACTATATGCGCTGCTGGCAGAGATATTTACCTTGCAGCAGGTCTACATTATTATATCTGGTTATGGCCTTCTAGGTGGGTTATGCTTTTATCTGCTGTTCAAAATTATCAAAATTAAAACATAATTTTAGGTTCTGCGTATGATGAGCAGAACGTGAAGACTGCTTCGACCTTTTCATGGTTGGAGCAGTTTTTTCCTGCTGGAAGCATGAATTACAATTATGAATGAACAAGGAACAGATTCTCAAGATTTCTATGTAGGATAGCAGCATACATTTTTTATCACAAAGTAATCATGACAATAGTCATATTAAATTCATATCTTTTCTCACTCCTGCAATCTCAAAGAGCATGCTATGATAACGAAGTAATATTGAAATTACCACCAATGTGAAGGACGGGAAAATGAGAGGAAGAACACGATGAGCCAGGCAATTGTAAAAATAAGAGGTTTGACTAAAAAATATGAAAATAGAACGGTAGTAGACGCAATCAATCTGGAGATTAAAAAAGGCGAAATTTTCGGTTTGCTGGGTCCAAATGGGGCGGGAAAGAGCACCACTATCAATATGTTGTGTTCAATTATTAAGCCGACAGCGGGAGAGATTGAGGTTTTTGGAAGTAATCTCTGGAAAGATAAGAAAAAAGTACTTGCAAGAATTGGTTACACGCCCCAGGAATTGGCGATTCATGATCGGCTGAAGGCTTGGGAAAACGTTGAATTATTTACGGCTTTATATGGGTATAAAAAAGAGCAGCTCGAAAGAGCGGTTGATAAATCACTTGCCTATGTTGGTCTAAGCGAAAACCGTAATCAATTTGCCGGGAAATTCTCCGGCGGCATGAAACGCAGGCTGAATATTGCCTGTGCAATTGGTCATGATCCGGAACTGCTTATCTTTGACGAACCGACGGTAGGCATTGATCCCCAATCCCGTAATTTTATATTAGAAAAAATAAAGGAAAGTAATCATGATGGTGCAACCATTCTCTATACCAGTCATTATATGGAGGAAATAGAAGCTCTCTGCACCAGAATTGCAATTATGGATAACGGCAAAATCATTGCGGTTGGGACTAGAAAAGAATTGGCGAATCTGATTTCAGATCATTCTGAAACGGAGATCTCTCTGGAAGAAATATTCCTGACACTGACCGGAAAACGGCTTCGCGACTATGCAGAATTATAGGAGGCCTGGACGATGTTATTTATTTTAATGAAAAACAATCTCAAACTCATGCTGCGCAGTCATTGGATTATCATGCTCATGATCGTCAGTCCGATTGTCATTACGGCGGTATTAAATAATGTATTTGAACAATTGATGAAATCATACGAAAGCCCGGAGAATATTCTGGTCGGTTATCGTATGGACGAGAACAGTTTGCTGGCAGATTTTATGCCGAATATTAAAACCACAGCTGCCGAACATGGAATCAGTATGGTCGAACTTTCTGGATCGGATGTGCAGGAGCTGGTGAAAAATAATGGTTGTATGGTCTTTGTTGAAATGGGGAACGAAGATTATGTTATATATGAAATAGATGACTATGAGAACGAGGGACGAATCGTAGAGTATTTTCTGACTGGTTTGTTTGACTCTATCGCTGTTCAAAATACCACAAACAGTCCAAAACTCGATGTAATACAGCTTGACGTCATGCCAAATGTGGAAGCGAAAGATTATTATGGAATTGTATATACCGTATTTGTAATATGGTGCTGTTTTGTTGTTCTGACCGGGGTAATATCGAGTGAACGGAGCAATAAAATCGAACAAAAATATCAGGTTACGTTGATAACCGATTGGAAGTTATATTTAGGGAAAGCAATCCCCTGTGTGTTTGTGACCCTTATAGTAACCGGAATCACCACATTGGCATCGACCTGCCTTTTTGACATTCGATGGGGCAGTTTACCGGCGAGTATCCTGATTTTATTCCTTTCAATAGCGGCAGCAACTGTGTATGGGCTATTTTGCTGCTGTATGTTTCGTACACTGGCCATATCGATTTCGATTTCGTTTGTCTCTATCTGGATTGCCGGCTTTATCGGCGGAGCATTTGAAACGTATATGTATTCGTCAATCAGAACGCCGATTAAGGAGATGTCTCCACTTTATCATATCAACCGTGCTTTGGTAGAATGCTCCGCCATCGGCAGCAGCACTTATGTAAAAAGCAGTATTTTGTATCTGGGGGGAATCATTATCGTATTTACGGTGCTGGGACTGGCGTTGAGCAAATGGAAGAGAGGGCCGAGGTTATGAGTTGTTTGGTTACACTGACAAAAATGAATGTTCGATTGCTGTTCAGGAATAAAGGTGTTTGGGCGGTGTTTATAATGCTGCCTCTGAGTATTTTGTTATTATTGAATATCAATTGGGAGAGTGAGGAGAAGCAGCTTTACTATACAAACAATCAGGTGAACGAATTGGAGCAGGCGGAAAGTGACCTCTTGTATCTGTCGGATGAAATGCGTTATATTGTAAAGGTATATGACAGCTCTGACGCAGAAGTGAGTGATTGGTTACTGCAGAAATTAGCGGATATGGGAATGTTTGAAATCTATCGTTACGATGCACGTGAAATGTCATTCGGGGAGATTGTGAACCAGATAACAGAATCGGTTTCATCAGACCGGGTTGGGACATATTTTCATATTAAATCTGATTTTACAGAAAAACTTCTTGCCGGTGAACCAGAGCAAGGTGTCACTCTATATCAGGGGGCGAAAGACGACCGGCAGGAGCTATTTGAAGAGGCTGTTCAAAATCAGCTTAAGATTTTAATGACCTATGCTCCATATGCACAAAACCAGGAAACAAAGCTCAAAGAGGTTTTGGAAGAGGCTCTCATCACAATTCCGGAAAAAGAAATAAAAACCATCAGTACGGCACCATCTTGGCAGATGAGCCAGCAACAGAAAAATGCCCGTACCAACATTTCCTTGAGCTTCGCAGTCTTAGCGCTGGCATTTGCTCTGGGCGGGGTGTTTATCGCGCATACGGTGATAGAAGAACGGGAAAACAGCGTCCTCACCAGAATTGCCTTATGCGATGTTACAAAAGCAGCATACATGGGCTCCAAATTGGTCATTTCTTTGATAGCAACAATATTTCAGACGGCAGTGATCGCAATTGGTTTTCGGCTTCTGCTTCAAATTAGTCTGGGATTGCGCTATACTGATTATATCTTAATTATATTTTTGCTGGGATTCATTTGCAATGTCTGCGGTCTGTGTGTGGGGATATTAGTTGGCAATGTAATGAGCGCTAATTTTGCAGTGTTCTTATTTTGGATGTTCAGCACGCTTGTGGCGGGACTTTATTTTCCGGCCGCAGAAATGACGGGACTGCTGCGGGTATTGGCCGGGCTGACCCCGCAGAAATGGTTTCTGAACATCGCGGAAATGCTGCTTCTTCAGCAAAAGGGAGGATACACTCTGATGGTTCTGGTAACGATATCATTTTTGATGGTGACAGCCAGCATCGGAGCGGTCGGAATGCAGATGAAAGAACGGATATAGAAGAGGAAGGATTATGAAAGAAGGGGTTAGAGAGTACTACTTCCCGGTTGTGAAGTTAGCAATTGTGCTGGGGATGGAAGTTTATGCTGTTGCGCAGGGGAATGCAATGTCAGGGGTTACCGCAAGGGGACTCCTGCTTTTGACATTTTTTATCGGCATGGTTACCGGATTTGAACAGATTCCGAAAAGACGTCTGTTCTTTCTTCTGGGAGAATGGATCGTCCTTTTTCTTTTAGCGTATTTAATTCAGCGGGAGCTGGCAGTGCTGGCGGTAATTGTACTTCAGGATACCGGAAGACAAGTGGCAGCGGCTAAGGACAATTCACCGGCCTGGTATGTATTATCTTATACCAGCCTGTTTTGGGTGACGGAGCAAGAAAGATTCTCCTATTTCATGATGATATCTATGATACTTATAATATACATTCAACATGAGTATATTATCGCGTCGTATCGGGAGCAATTAAAAAAGGAAGTTGTTGAGGAGGAAAAACTGAAAAGGAATTTTGGTGAAAGCCAGGCCCGACTGCTGGAAATAGTTCGAAAAAACAGATTTGAATCTGATAAACGCCTATTGGAGGAAAAGGCGAAGTTGTCACAGAAACTGCATGATAAAGTAGGGCGCAGCATGAATGGTTCGGTCTATCAACTGGAAGCGTGCCGCCTGTTATTCGAACAAGACCGCCAAAAGGCTTCCGGTATTCTTCAGGCGGTGATTGAAAATCTCCGCAGCAGCATGGATGAAATCAGATCCATACTGCGGCAGGAAAAGCCGGCGCAGGAGGTGCTTGCACAATTGCAGCTGCAAGGTTTGTGCGAAGATTGTAAGAATAATTATAATATTGATGCAGGACTCAGTATTTCCGGGAACCAGAGCCGGATTTCGGAACAGATATGGGAAATCATCCTGGATAATACCTTTGAGGGAATTTCGAATGCCCTAAAATATGCCGGGTGTACGAAGATTAAAATCAACATTACCGTAATGAATAAGCTGGTACGGTGTACCATTGAGGATAATGGCAGCGGGGCGGCAGAATTTAAGGATGGCATGGGTATTGCCGGAATGCGCCATAGAGTCCGCAGTATTGGCGGAGTGCTGGATTTTGAAACAGAGACCGGATTTAAGATTAATATGTTGCTGCCGTTAACATCATAATCATAGGAGGAAAGATGGAACAGATTAGAGTAATTATTGCCGATGACGATGATTTTGTGCGGGACGGAATGAGCATCATTTTAGATATGGATGAAGATTTTAAAGTGATTGGTTGTGCAAAAAACGGTCGGCAGGCAGTAGAACTGGCGCGAAAAGAAACAGCCGATGTGGTTTTGATGGATATTGAAATGCCGCTGATGAATGGAATAGAGGCAACGAAAATAATCGTCGAGGAAGGGCTGGGACGGGTCTTGATACTGACCACCTTTGATGATTATGCGCTGGTAAAAGAAGCGCTTCAAGGAGGGGCTAAGGGATATTTGATTAAAAACCATCCCCCCGGCCGCTTAAAGCAGATGATTCAAACAGTACATGCCGGCATTAGTGTTATGGATGAAAAGGTCATTGAAGCTTTTACAGAAGAGAATACGGCTTTATTGGCCTGCGGACTGCAGGAAGATAAGTATACCAAAAGAGAGCTGGAAATCATAAAATTAGTATCAGAGGGATACTCCAATAAGGAAATAGCAAAAAATCTTTTTATCACTGAGGGAACTGTAAAAAATTATATTAGTACGATTCTGGAAAAAGAAAATCTTGCTCATCGAACCGCTTTGGCGATTTACTATTTGACGGGGAGAAAGGTATGAGTTTGACAAAAGATGTTCCTAATGGCTGTATCAACTATTAGCGGTTGATGCAGCTTTTATGTGCCATAAATAAAAAATGCAGAAAAATTGTAAAATGACAGCAAATAAGTACCATTTATCGAAAAAGAATGCTAATAAAATCCTGTTAACTCCACAAAAAAATAAAAATTTAAAAATATCAAATAATATAATCCTACAGTGTTTTCAAAATTAAATGCTAAAGTATGTATATAAAACAGATCACACTATTCAAGGAGGAATGGTTATGAAGATGAAAAAAGTATTAGCAGTATTATTGACTGGTGCCATGGCATTTAGTCTTGCAGCATGCGGCGGCGAGAGCAGCGGTTCTTCAAGCAGCAGCGAAAGCGGTGAATCAGCTGAGAAGATTACCATCTGGGCATGGGATGAATCATTTAACATCAAAGCAGCAAACGAGGCAAAAGAAATTTACGCAGCGGTTAATCCGGATTTGGAAGTAGAAGTGGTTACCATGGCACAGGATGATATTGTAGCAAAATTGAACACAAGTTTATCCTCGGGCTCTTATGAAGGTTTACCGGATATCGTATTAATTGAAGACTATCGAATCCAGGGATATTTAAAAGCTTATGCAGATGAGTTTGCTGATTTATCAGACATTGCCAGCCCGGATGATTTTGCAGAGTATAAAACCGGTGTGAACGCAATCGACGGGAACTTATACGGAATACCATTTGACAGTGGTGTATCAGCAACTTTTTATCGCCTTGATTTAGTAGAAGAAGCGGGTTATACCGAAGCAGATATGCAGGATTTGACCTGGGACAAGTACATCGAAATCGGAAGTGCAATTAAAGAAAAGACGGGTGTTGCCGTAGGAACATTAGATCCAAGTGACATCGGGCAGATTAGAATGATGCTTCAAAGTGCCGGCTCCTGGTACACGGATGCTGACGGCAATGTTGATATTGCTGATAATCAGGCACTGAAGGATGCCATCAACACATACCAGAAGTTAATCGATGCAGATATCACCAAGACGACCTCTGACTGGGATCAGTTTGTCGGTGCATTTAATAACGGTGAAGTGGCAACGGTGGTAACCGGGTGCTGGATTTCTCCATCCATTGTAAATGCAGAGGACCAGAGCGGTAAATGGGCAGTTGCGGCAATGCCGAGAATGGCTGAAAATGCCGATTCTGTAAATGCATCTTCGATTGGCGGTGCTGGCTGGTATGTTCTGAAGAACGTCGGCAATGAAGATGCAGCAAAAGATTTCTTAAAAGAAACATTTGCTTCAAGTGTGGATTTGATGAACCAGTTAGCAGAAGATATTAACCTTGTAAGTACATTGAAGGCGGCAAATGAAGCAGAAAACTATAATAAAGGTGTGGACTTCTACGGTGGACAGGAAATTTTCAAAGACCTTTCTGCATGGACTGAAGAAGTACCCTCTGTAAACTATGGCGACAGTACCTACGCAATTGAGGATATGATGACAGAAGCAGTACAGGCAATTGTCAATGGCGCAGATATGGATGTGGTCTTGGCAGATTATCAGAGCCAGATTGAAGCAGCTGTAGCAAATTAGTAAATATGACTGGTATTACCCAGTGAGAATAATGGCCATTTGCCTTCTTATTGAGGTAAATGGCCATTATTATTTTGAGAAAGCGAGGAAGACCGGAATGCGAAAAAGAGAGATGAGCCCGAAGCGAAACCGACGGGCCTGGGTGTTTATAATTCCCAGTGTCATTTTGATTTTTACCTTTGTATTTTATCCGATGATTCAGGCATTAATAACCTCTTTCCAGGCAGGAACGGGAAACAATCTGGAATTTACCGGACTCAGCAACTATAAACGGCTGCTGGGGGATGCAACCTTTAAGAAAGCGTTATCCAATACACTGCTTTACTTAGTTGTTCAGGTGCCGATTATGATTCTGCTGGCACTGGCGATATCATCGATGCTGAACAATAAGAAGCTGAAATTTAAAGGCTTCTATAGAACGGCAATTTTCCTGCCGTGTGTGACATCACTGGTTGCGTATTCGATTATTTTCAAGAGTTTATTTGCAGCCGATGGATTTGTAAATGTAGTTCTGATGAAAATAAACCTGATTTCCGAGCCGATTGCATGGGTTACTCATCCGATCTGGGCGAAAGTACTGGTCATTATCGCAATTACCTGGCGGTGGGTAGGATATAATATGGTCTTTTATCTGTCCGGGCTTCAGGGAATTGACGATTCTATATATGAGGCGGCCGATATTGATGGGGCGGGACCGCTGCAGAAGTTTAAGAGTATCACCCTGCCGATGCTCAGACCGATTATCTTATTTACCACCATCAATTCGACCATTGGTACGCTGCAGCTCTTTGATGAGTCAATGAATATTACCAATGGCGGACCGGCAAATGCAACGATTACGATTTCTCATTACATATATAATGTATTGTTTAAGTATTCACCGGACTTCGGTTATGCGGCGGCAATATCCTATGTAATTGTAGTTATGATTGTACTATTGTCCTTTATTCAGATGAAAGTAGGTGACAGTAATGATTAAGAGGAAAATATCGCTTGCCTTGCAGCATGTATTTTTAATGACTGCATCATTTATATCAATCTTTCCGGTGTTCTGGATGATCATTGCCGCGACGAATAAGTCGGTGGATATTACCAGAGGAACACTGGTGCCGGGAGGTTATTTTCTGGAAAACATAAAGGCGGTGCTGGGGTCTGATCTGCAGTATACGAATGCGTTTCAGAATTCGTTGTTGATTGCGGTGGTTACAACTGCTTTAGCGATGATCGTCTCTTCGGCGGCCGGATATGCCTTCGTAGTGTATCGCTCAAAAACGAGAGACCGGGTCTTTCATATTATCTTCGTCTCGATGATGGTGCCCTTTGCAGCGTTATTAGTGCCGTTGTTCCGATTATTCAGTAAGTTTAACAGTTTAGGGCCGTTAAAATTAATCGGCCTGAATACGGTGGCATCGGTAATTATAATCGGTATAGCGACGGCCTTTTTAATTTTCTTTTTCCGCCAGAATGCCAAGAGCTTTCCGAAGGAGTTGATTGAGGCGGCGCGAATCGACGGTCTTGGTGAGTTTAGTATTTTCTTTCGGATTTTTATGCCGACCAATAAAGCAGTTTATGCGGCAGCAACCGTAGTTACTTTTATGAGCAGCTGGAATAATTACATGTGGCCGCTGATTGCATTACAGTCACCGGAAAAACGGACACTGCCGGTGGTTATGGCGGCGATGGGGTCATCTTATACACCGGATTACGGTATGATTATGACAGCAGTACTGATTGCGACGATACCGACGGCACTGATTTTCTTCTTGATGCAAAAGCAATTCGTAGCAGGAATGACTGGTTCCGTAAAAGGATAATAAATGGAGGATTAGATATGCAGACACAGAAACCAACGCTTTCATGGCTTGCAGACCCGGAAGTATTCGCAGTTAATC
>Ga0153996_1000813_pt1 | contig 13515 bp, 9 predicted proteins | sample TSNC080MetaG_FD_104728 | JGI IMG/M metagenome (GOLD analysis project Ga0153996, IMG submission 104728) | Attine ant fungus gardens microbial communities from North Carolina, USA - TSNC080 MetaG | ecosystem: Host-associated > Fungi > Mycelium > Unclassified | place: USA: North Carolina, Lumber...
AAGATAATTGCCATAATCGCTATGACGTTAAATCATATTGCACATGTGTTTGGAGAATACATGCCAAATGGTTTATATTATGTTTGTTTGGGAGTAGGGGGAATGACATTCCCCATCATGGTATATCTGATGAGTGAGGGGTACAAGTACACCCGTGATGTCAAAAAATATGCTCAGCGTCTGCTGATTTTTGCCGTTATTGCATTAGTGCCGTTCATATTGGTTTTTGGAGGAATGCTTAACGTACTGTTTACATTATTCTTTGGATTGATCGTAATATATCTTTACGATAATATGAAATCGAGAAGTTTGTTCTGGATCATATTCGCGCTTGCTGTTTTGGCAACGATTGTATGCGACTGGCTGATTATGGGAGTACCAATGATATTGTGCTCACATGTGATTAAGAATAAATGGGGCAGAGTAATCGTTCCGGTTCTGATTGCCTGGGTATTTATGGGACTGTCGCTGTGGGGCATGGTGACTTTTTCCGGAATGGAACAGCGGGAGATTATTGCCAATGCAATATATGTATATGGTGGATGTACCTTGACAATTCCGCTTTTGCTTGCCTATAACGGACAGCGGGGACGCCCCATGAAATATTTCTTTTATGCCTTTTATCCAGGCCATTTGGCACTGTTGGCCGTAGTGCAATTATTTCTATAGCGATATAATTTTAATCCTACATAACTGTGGTTGCCATATGCAGCATACCAACGTTACGGAGTGGCTGGAACCAAACCGATAGCCGGTTGTAAACGGCGGTTGATTCCGGCCATTGGTGCGTTCAATCGCAATAAATCTCGTTTTTCAGATAAAAATGTGATATGATAATGGATAGATTGTAAAGAAAGGCTGAAAGCTAAATGAAGAGTTTAAATGAAGACCTGAAGAACGGACAATTTAAACCGGTTTATCTGTTATTCGGCGAAGAAGTCTATCTGAAAAAACAGTACCGGGATAAGTTGACCGAAGCATTAAGTGCCGATGGCGATACGATGAATTATTCCTATTACGAAGGGAAGAACATTCCCGTTGGTGAGGTTATTGATCTGGCTGAAACGCTGCCCTTTTTTGCCGATAACAGATTGATTGTGATCGAAGATTCCGGTTTCTTTAAGAATGCTGCGAATGACCTGGCCGATTATATGAAAGAATTAAGCGGAGATACTTATTTCGTCTTCGTGGAAAATGAAGTGGACAAGCGTAACCGCCTTTACAAAGCGGTAAAAGATAAAGGGCGGGTGATCGAACTGGCCCGGCAGAATGAGGCTACACTGTCACGCTGGATCGCCGGTACCATAAGGCAGGAGCAGAAGCAGATTACCGAGGCCGATATTCATTATTTTCTGACTAAGGTGGGAACTGATATGGAAAATATCCGGCAGGAGCTGGAGAAATTATTCTGTTATACGCTGGAAAGGTCACGGATCGAACGGGCCGATATCGATGCTATCTGCACCAGCCATATTACCAATCAGATATTTGCCATGGTCGATGCAGTAGCTGAGAGAAAGCAGAAAAAAGCTCTCGATTATTACTATGATCTGCTGGCTCTGAAAGAACCGCCAATGCGGATTTTGTATCTGTTGTCCCGGCAGTTTAAAATATTATTGGACGTAAAAGACCTGAGCCACCGGGGCTATGCAAATAAAGATATCGCCTCCAGAGCCGGGGTACCGCCATTTGCTATCGGCAAATACCAGCAGCAGGCACGGGCTTTTAGCGGTTGTGATCTGAAGGCAATACTGGAGATGAGTGCCGATTCTGAAGAGCGGGTCAAAACCGGACGGCTGAATGATGTACTGGCGGTAGAAATTTTCATTATGAAGTATAGCGCTTCCTGATAAAATAAGTTATAATCTGGAACAGTGAATAAATTGGAGGAAATGAATTGTGGCAGTAATAGATCAAAGCAAAATACGTAATTTTTGTATCATTGCGCATATCGACCATGGGAAATCCACCCTGGCCGACCGCATTATCGAGAAGACGGGGCTTCTGACCAGCCGTGAGATGCAGTCACAGGTGCTGGACAACATGGAGCTGGAGCGCGAAAGAGGAATTACGATCAAAGCCCAGGCTGTGCGGACGGTATATCAGGCAAAAGATGGTGAGGAATATATCTTTAATCTGATCGATACGCCGGGGCATGTAGATTTCAATTATGAGGTGTCCCGCAGTCTGGCGGCCTGTGATGGTGCTATATTAGTGGTGGATGCCGCTCAGGGTGTGGAGGCGCAGACACTTGCTAACGTATATCTTGCCCTTGATCACGATTTGGATGTGATGCCGGTGATTAATAAGATTGATCTTCCCAGTGCGGAGCCGCAGCGGGTCATTGAAGAGATTGAGGATGTCATCGGAATCGAAGCGCAGGATGCACCGCAGATTTCAGCCAAAAGCGGTCTGAACGTGGAAGAAGTATTGGAAAAAATCATCGCCAAGATTCCGGCTCCCAGCGGCGACCCTGAGGCTCCGCTGCAGGCGCTGATCTTCGATTCGGTATACGATTCATATAAAGGGGTTATCGTCTTCTGCCGGCTGAAAGAAGGACGGGTGCAGAAGGGTACGCTGATCAGAATGATGGCCACCGGAGCGGAAGCGGAGGTGGTGGAATTGGGCACATTCGGTGCCGGTCAATTTATCCCCTGTGATGAGTTGAGTGCCGGCATGGTCGGATATATAACCGCCAGCTTAAAGAATGTGAAAGATACACAGGTGGGGGATACGGTTACGAATGCAAAAAATCCTTGTGCTGAACCGCTCCCGGGATATAAAAAGGTCAACCCAATGGTGTATTGCGGCCTTTATCCAGCCGATGGGGCGAAATATCCCGATCTGCGGGATGCACTGGATAAGCTGCAGTTAAACGATGCATCCCTGCAGTTTGAACCGGAAACATCGGTGGCGCTTGGATTTGGATTCCGCAGTGGATTTCTGGGACTGCTCCATCTGGAAATTATTCAGGAACGGCTGGAGCGTGAATATAATCTCGATCTGGTGACCACAGCACCGAGTGTTATCTATAAAGTGTTTAAAACCAATGGTGAAATGACCAGCCTGACCAACCCGACCAATCTGCCCGATCCGGCAGAGATCGATTATATGGAAGAGCCGATGGTGAATGCTGAGATCATGGTTACGTCAGAGTTTATGGGTGCCATCATGGGATTGTGTCAGGAACGCCGGGGCATTTATCAGGGAATGGAATATATTGAAGAGACCAGAGTGGTCCTGCGATATCATCTGCCGCTGAACGAGATTATTTATGATTTCTTTGATGCTTTGAAATCCCGGTCCCGCGGTTACGCATCTTTTGATTATGAAATGCTGGGATATGTCCGCTCCGAGCTGGTGAAGCTTGATGTTCTTATCAATAAGGAAGAAGTAGATGCGCTATCCTTCATCGTTCATGCCGATAGCGCCTACGAGCGCGGACGCAAAATGTGTGAGAAGCTGAAAGAAGAGATACCGCGCCATCTGTTTGAGATTCCGATACAGGCGGCTATCGGCAGTAAGGTCATCGCCCGTGAGACGGTGAAAGCAATGCGTAAGGACGTTCTTGCGAAATGTTACGGTGGTGATATCTCGCGTAAGCGTAAACTGCTGGAAAAGCAGAAAGAAGGAAAGAAGCGTATGCGTCAGGTGGGGAATGTCGAGATTCCGCAGAAGGCGTTTATGAGTGTATTGAAATTAGATGATAAGTAAATGAAATTCCGGAACGAAATATGGAGAAGCGTCAGCGCTTCTCCATATTTCGAATCTGATACTCTTTTGCACTGCATCCTGAAACTTTACTGAAGTAAGAAGAAAAATACTTATAATTGCGATAACCGACTTTTTCAGCAATTTCATAATATTTCAACCCGGTAGAGCACAGTAATTCCTGTGCCTTTTTTATACGTATCATGTGAAGGTACTCTTTAAATGAATAACCGGTCTCCGACTTGAAGATACGGCTCAGATAACCGGCTGAAAGATAAGAAACGCGGGCTACATCTTCCAGATGAATATCTTCATTATAATGAAGGCTGATATATTCGAGCCCGGCAGTGATCTGCGAATGTGAAGCCGGAGGTGCATCCGGCAGTGCCAGGCTTTTGATCAATTCGATAATCTCTTCCGGAGTCTCCAGATCGGCAAGTGTAGAAAAAGCCTGTTCCAAATTAAAAGCGGCCTCAGAAGCAGCATGGATGAGTAGGAGGACCCGCTCGACCGAATCCAGGAACAGTTGTCTGGACACATGATTCTGTTTCATATGCTCATAATATTCGTTCAGGTTTTGCTTTATTTTACCCGCACTCCGGCTCAGTACCGCCGTAAGCAGCCGGCTTTCAACCAGGTGTCCGGTGGGCACACTGCCGTTGTTAATGGCAATCGTGTCCTGGGGACTGATAACGGTATAAGGCATTTCCGTGTTCCAGAAGCAATGGTCCAGGATGTGGGAAAGCAGTGAAAAGCACATCGGGAATTCTTCATACGATTCGATATCCCGCATCACGGCAATACTGTTGCCGAAGGTCAACGGCAGCAGGGAAGGCAGCAGTTCATCCAGCTTTTCATCGGTCAGAGACTGTAAAGTGGTTTCCAGGATCACGACCGCTAACTGGTCGGTGACAAAGAAGACGAAGGGCTGATATTTGTGAAAATATTGAATAAACTGTCCGACCGCAAGTTTTTCATCGCTGCAGCTGCACTTTATCAGCAGCATTGTATAGGAACCCGCATCGGTGGAAATAGCGAGCGGATGAGCTTTGTCAATAAAGTGAGTATATGATACCTGATTGAGCAGGAAACGGGTCATCAAAGTAGCTTTGATCAGGTGCCGGTTGTCATCGAAAATCCCCCTTAGATTTTCCGTCTTTTTCTGCCTTTCCAATTGCTGTTCCAGCTCCAGTTTGACTTTTGTTACCGTCTTCAGAATCTTTTCGCTATCGGCGTTTTTCAGCAGGAAAGCGCTGACTTTCACGTCAATGGCATGGGTAAGGTTCTCGGTATTTCCATATGCCGTCAGGATAATGATCCGCGTGTCAGGCAAAAGGGTGCCAAGCTTGTCGGTAAGCTCCAGGCCATTTAGCAGCGGCATCTGAATATCGGCCAGAATGATGTCCGGACGCAGCTTGATCGCCAGTTCAAGAGCTTCCATGCCATTCGAGGCCTCCACGACGATCTCCATGTCATGTGCGTTCCAGGGAATCGTATAGCGGATGCCCTGCCGGATGTAATCCTCATCGTCAGCCAGTAAAATTTTAATCATCAGTATTCTCCTTTGGTTGTGTAATTTTGAATATGCTGAATTCCTGTTTCACAAAGTATTCCAGGCGGCAGGGATTGCTGTATTTCAGCCGCAGCCGCTCATTGATGTTACGAATGGCAAATCCTTTTAATTCCTGTGAATTTCCATGAATCAGGTTGTTGATCCCATCAATATCAATCGGGATTCCGTTATTGGAAACCTCGTATATGATATTCTCCCCGTCCCCATAAATTCTGATGCGGACAATCCCGTCCAGGCAGTTGTTCAACCCGTGTACCAGAGCGTTTTCCACCAGTGGCTGCAGCAGGAAGCTGAGCACGTACTGTCCGCGCAGATTTTCATCGCAGGAGAGTTGGAAATCAATCTTTTTGCCGTAGCGGACCTTCTGGATGTCGATATAGCAGGCCAGATGATCCAATTCCTGAGAGAGGAGAATCTTGTCATTGGTCTTGGGTGCCAGAGTCAGCCGCATCATTTTGGACATATTGGAGACCATTGCCGTAACCTGGTCGGATTCTCCCATTTTAGCCATCCAGTATATCGTGTCCAGAGTGTTAAAGAGAAAATGAGGATTGATCTGGGTCTGCAGCATATTCAATTGGGACTGTTTGAGTTTGAGTTCTCCCATATATACTTCACTGTAGAGAAATTCTAATTTCTCGGCCATGTCATTGAACCGGCCGGTCAGAACGGCGATTTCATCCGAGCCTTTGACCGGATACCGGACTGTAAAATCTTCATTAGATATTGAGGTCATATGGTTTCCCAAGGTACGCAATGGCTTCGTGATGATTTCCGAAAAGGTCACCGCCAGAATAATACAGAAAAACAGAACCATGACCAGCACAACGGAAATGGTGGTAAAAAAGGAATTCTTAGTGGCTTTTAGCACATCCGACCGGGTAATGCTGTAGAGGACCAGATCGGTGCGGTCCAGGGCGTAGGCGGAGATAATCGAATCATTGATGAGCTGGCTGTTCACCGGTGTGTGAGCCAGCGTGTACAGTTCAGTGTAAGTATAATGATGTTCGTCGCTGGCACGGTAGTGATTTTCATCTGCTTCCAGCGGGTAGGTATCGTCGCTGGTGAGCAGAAAGTAAGAGACCCGTTCGTCACTCTGGTTAGGCTGGATATAGTCCATCAGCTTGGTACAGCTCAGCGAGAGCTTGATATAACCGATATGCTCAGACATATCGATGGTGTTCTTCAGCAGCCGGGTCATATAAATGTGACCGTTCTTGGGATTGCTGTCCGAGTAATCCCAATAGGGTTTTGAGTTCAGCATATCGGCGGCTGTGCGGTCAGCCGCTGTGACAGCGGCGGCACTGCCGGTGCTGATGGAGTCCAGATTCATGGTGGTTAAGCGGATACCGTAAATGCCGGTTGAGTAGCCGTAAGGCATGGACATCAGGATATCATTGGCATTCTTCTTGATCCGCGCATAATCAGGATCGTCGGCGGAGGCAGACAAAAATGCCTTCAGATTGGAATCCATCAGCGGATAGATGCTGACATCCAGGGCATTATTGAAATAAATATCAGCATTCTTACCGACTTCACGGATGTTTGCTGCGTAGATATTGATCAGGTCGTTCTTGGCATTCTTGATAAACAGGCTGCTGACCACAAGGTAGATTATCACAATTGGAATTGTGACTAAGAATAGAAAGAACAGGATCATTTTTTTGCGCATTGTTATTTTTATCTGCATGTGGGGTTTCCTCCATAATACAAGATTAGCATTTGCCGCAGATTTATTCAATTCGTTTGGGATATTTGGCAGGATAGAGCATTTTCCTGAGATAAAAGTAAAAAAAGCGGGATATTTCTGCATGATTGTTATATAGCGGAAGAAAATAATGATAATTTTAAGGGATAATTACATCAAGAACAATGGTTTTTTTACAGGATAAAACCATATATACTGAAGTTAACAAAAAAAGGAGGATATATCGTATGAAAAGGAAAACGAAATTTACAGCGGTACTGCTGGCAGGAATCATGCTGCTGAGCGCATGCGGCTCGTCGGGAAACGATTCCGAAGGAAATGAAGCGAAGAACGACTCCGGGAATACCGATGAACTGGTCGTATCCCATTACTTTCTGGAAGAAGAGCGGGAGAGCGATACGGTGGCAGACAGCTACCTTGCGATGGTAGAAAAATGGCAGGAGGATAATCCGGACATCACCTTGACCCAGCAGACCATGTCACAGTCTGATTACTCTACTAAGATCCAGGCTCAGGCAGCAGTAAACGAGCTGCCGGATGTCTTTATGGTGAAAGGATCATGGATTGATAATTTTGTTGAGAATGATACCATGGCACCGATGAATGCTTACTTAGAGGCAGATGAAAACAGCGATAAGTTCCGCGAAGGCGTATTCGATGCGGCGACCAGAGATGGAAATATCTATGGAATGCCGAATCAGCTTTCCATCACATCGATTGTTTATTATAATGAAGAGCTTTGGAAGTTGGCTGGTTATGATGTTTTCCCGGACAACTTTGAAGATATTAAGAAGGCGGCTGAGAAATTCAATGAACAGGGCATTTCGGCAATTGCTCTGGGAAATAGTGAGAAATGGCCGGCGGAATCCTGCATTCTTTCGACACTGGGAGACCGATATACCGGAAGTGACTGGACAAACAGTATTATTGATGCAGATGGTGAGGCTAAGTTTACGGATGACAATTTTGTAAAAGCATTGGAAGAACTGCAGTCTCTGGCAACAGCAGGAGTGTTTAACCCAGACTTCAATACCATTACCGAGACTCAGGCGGTAGAATACTATGGGCAGGGGAAAGCGGCAACCGTAATCTCCGGGCACTGGGGTGTGGCATCGATATCGGCATTTGCTGATGAGGCAGTGCTCGGCAACACTAAGGTGGCGATTCTGCCGGCAGCAGATGGCGGCCAGGCGGATAGTATCTCCGGCGGCAGTGGATGGTATTTTGCAGTCAATAAGAATCTCAGTGGTGACAAATTGGAGAAAGCTATGGATTTTTGTCTCCAGACCACCGGATATGATATGAATGTATATGGGGCGGAAAACCATGGGATTATCGGTGCCGCAATGGTAGACGTAGATAAGAGCCAGTTCCCGCAGCTGACACAAGACTTTATCACCTTGGTTGACGAGGTAACCTTTACCCCGGTTTATGACCTGTTAATGGACGGCGCTGTAATTGAGACCATGAACACCGGTCTGCAGGATCTGCTTAACGATTCGGTCAGTGCCCAAGACCTGGCGGCTCAGATCCAGGCGGAACAGGATAAAGTTCAAAAATAATTGTTATGAGATTAAGTGGTTTCGGCACCTGAACAGGGTGCCGATTCTATTAGAGGAGGATGCAAGTGAGTAATTGTCTGAACGTAAAAAAACGCACCATATTCCTGTATATGCTGCCGGGAATATTCTGGTACAGTTTTATCATCCTGATTCCGATATGTTTGGCGGTTTATTACGGGATGTATGACTGGTCGGGCGGAATCAGCATGACATTTACCGGACTGGATAACTATATAGAAGTGCTGAAAGATCCTGTCTTTATTCAGTCCCTGAAAAACAATATATTCTTGACCGTCGTATGTCTGATCGGCCAGATCGGGATTGCCTTTGCGCTGGCGATGATGCTGAATGGCCGGCACATCAGGTTCAAAGGACTTCACCGGACGGTGAGCTATTTTCCGGCGGTACTGTCGGCGGTCGTAATCGGCTTTATCTGGAGTATGATTTATGATTATAATTATGGTCTGATTAATACCTTTCTGGAGGCGATCGGTAAGAGTGAGCTGACCCAGGCCTGGCTGAACAATAAGAATCTGGTCCTGCTGCTGGCGGCGCTGCCGTTGATCTGGCAGTATATCGGGTATTATCTGATCATCATTATGTCGGCGCTGTCATCGGTTGACCCGCAGATATTTGAAATGGCGGAGATCGATGGAGCGACCGGATTCAAGCGGGCGATTCACATTACCCTGCCGCTGATTAAGAACTCACTAATTGTCTGTGTGACTCTGTGTATCGCCGGAAATATGAAGATTTTCGATCATATTTATGTAATGACGCAGGGGGGGCCGGGTGCGGCCAGCAGTGTAATGGCAATGTATGCGTACAAGACGTCGTTTCTGTCCTTTAAGATGGGGTACGGCAGTGCCATGTCAATCGTGATTCTGATAATCTGTCTGGTGCTGGTCGGCGCGAGTCAGGGACTGATGCAATACTTTACGCGGGAAAAGGAGGGGAGAGCATGAAAGAAATAGGTCGGAAGATAGGAATTGCAGCACAAAACATCATTTTGCTGCTGTTCTCAATCTCGTTTATATTCCCGGCAATCTGGCTGTTTTACTCCTCGATGAAGGATAAGGCGGAATTCTATCAAAGCCCGATTGCTCTGCCTAAGTCGGTTAATTTTGACCATTACATTTCAATATTAAAGAGCAGCAATATCACTTCATGGATTCTGAATACTGTGCGCAACAGTGTGACGACCCTGTTCTTTACCATCCTGCTGGGATTTATCATCGGCTATTTTCTGTCCCGGCACCGGTTTAGAGGGCGGAGGTTTCTATATGGATATTTCCTGTTGGGGATGCTGGTACCGGTGCATGCATTGATGGTGCCAATGTACGTTTTGTTTACCAAGCTGGGACTGCACAACCACTGGTATACGCTGATTTTGCCTTATACGGCCCTGAGCCTCCCGATTGCGGTATTTCTGGTAGAGAGCTATGTGCAGTCAATACCGGTTGAGATCGAGGAGGCGGCAGCTATTGATGGAAGTTCAATCCACCGGACTCTATTTCAGATTATCATGCCGGTTTGTAAACCGATTCTGGTGGCCATTGGAATTATCCAGTTCTTTTATATATGGAATGAATTTACGTTTGGCTTGATATTGGTGGATTCAGAGGCGCTGATGACCGTTCCGGTTGGACTGACGCTGTTTCGGGGCAGATTTAGCACCGATTACCCGCGGATGATGACGGCGATGATCATATCGATGCTGCCGGCCGTTTTACTGTACTTTGGGTTTTCCAAACAGATTATGAAGGGGATGGTATCCGGTGCAGTGAAAGGCTAATAAAACTAGATGGAGGATAAAGAACATGAATAAACTAAATTTAAAGACAGATTGGAAGATGCTTGAAGCGCCTATGAAATGGGGGCGGGAATCGGCCGCAGCCGTAAGTGTCTGCGATGAGGGATGGTATTCCTGCAACCTGCCTTGTGATGTGCGGATGCCCCTTCTTGATGCCGGCAAAATAAAAGACCCGGTATTGGCAGATTACTGGAAGGAATCGACCTGGATTGAGGATCGTTCCTGGTGGTTCCGGAAAAGTTTCGACAGCCGGGATGTGAAACTGGAGGATGATCTTATTGAGTTGGTGTTAGAGGGGCTGGACAGCCGCGCCGATGTATTTGTGAACGGACAGTATATCGAGACCCACCGGAGTGTACATTATCCCTTTGTATATAATATAAAAGAACTGATCCGGGCGGGTGATAATGAGATCCTGCTCCGACTTACTTCCGGGATGGAGGAAGTCAGTGAAGCCGATTTGGCGGAATTGGATCATGCGGTGTGCATCGAGGCCCATAATGGAGGAAAAGACCGCGGTGATATGCGGCGTTCTTTTGTCCGGCGGCCGCAGTATACGGTAGGTTGGGATTGGGGCCCGCGGGTGGTGAGTGTCGGAATCACCGGTGCCGCCTTTATCCGCAGCTTTAAGAATACGGCTATCCGTGAAGTGAAAGTGAATACGGTGGAAATTGGCCGGCAGGCAAAACTGCAGGCGATGGTGAATGTTGAGAATCTGAGTTTTGTCGGTACGAAGACGGCATCGGTGAGTGTCCGCATCTACGATGGTGAAGACTGCTGCGTCAGTGCGGTGAAAGAGGCCAAACTGCTGACCTCCGGTTATAACTATCTGGATTTTGAGCTGACAGTGGAAGATGCGAAGCTGTGGTGGCCCAGCGGTTATGGCGAACAGCCGCTGTACCGTATCGAGGTCGTGGTGGAATGCGAAGGGGTTAAGACTGAATATCCGCCTTTCAGGTATGGAATCAGAACGATCCGGATGGATACCGGAATTCTGTGGAATGAGCACCGGAGCTTCACGGTCATTATCAATGAAGTGCCGATATTCTGTAAAGGCGGCAACTGGATTCCCAATGATTTTATTTATGCGAGGGTTCCGGAAGAGAAATATCATACTCTGATCGATGAAGCAGTCGAAGCTAATTTTAACATGCTCCGCATTTGGGGCGGCGGCCTTTACGAGCGGGATCTGTTTTATGAACTGTGCAGCCAAAAAGGTCTGCTGATCTGGCATGATTTCATGTTTGCCTGCTCAACCTATCCGGACCATCATGACTGGTTCCGCGGTGAAATGCGCCGGGAATTCGATTATCAGACCAAGCGTCTGCGCAATTATCCGGCAATGGCACTCTGGTGCGGAACCAATGAAGTCCATTGGATCTTCAATTCCACCGATAATCCCAGGTGGAATATTGAGTTTACATATGAGCATCAGTATGGCTTGTATATAGCCAATATTCTGGCCAAGGAGATCATCCGCAGCAACTGTGCAGATATTCCATACTGGAATAGTTCACCGTATGGAGGAAAACTCCCCAATGACGATACAGTCGGCGATGTCCACCGCTGGCATAATGCCCTGATGAGTCTAAAGGTGGAAGACCGCATTGAGGCGATGGATTACGATAATCTGGATTCTAAATTTGTCAGTGAATATGGTTTCCTGGGTCCTTGCTGTCTGGAGACAACCAAAACTTATATGGACGGTGCGCCCCTTGACCGGGATAGTGAAATCTGGCGGGTACACTGCAATGTATTTGAACGTAACACCGTACATGCAGCCATTGAAAAAAATTATGGAATTGAAAATGCAGCAGATCTGGGTATCGAAGATTATATCCTCTACGGCGGTATGGTGCACGGTCTTATGTATGGCTATTCTCTGGAAGCTATGCGCTTTAAAGATTACTGCTCAGGCGGACTATTCTGGATGTACAACGATGCATGGGGAGAGGTTGGCTGGACGATCATCGATTATTATCTCCGTCGGAAAATACCGTATTACGCTGTGAAACGGGCTCTGGCTCACCAGAAATTCGCTATGCGTGCGGAGAATGGCAAAGTGATTTTGAAAGGATTTAATGATCTGTCATCCGATCTGGAGGTGAAAGCGGAATTTGGATATGTATCCTTTGACGGCAAGAAGCGCGATACGCGGGAAACCATCCTGAAGGTGCCGGCACGCAGCTATGTACAGCTCATTGCGGAACAACTGCCGGATTATGATTATAAGCAGGGAACCGTCATGCTCTATGTACGGGATGACAGCATCGATAATATCTGGCTCCGCAGATGTGATGTACAGCAGATGCAGTATCAGCCTTCCGAACCGGAAGTCTTATCCTGTGAAGAGGACGGCGATGATTTGGCGGTAACGGTGCGGGCAGACGGCTTTATTCATGGTGTGTACGCAGCCGGTGATTATGCGTGCAGTGATGCGTATTTTGATCTGCTTCCCGGTGAAGAGAAAACCTTCCGTGTAAAACATGCAGGAACTGCCGATATCTGTGTCAGAGCAGTGAGATAAGGAGGAATTATGAAAGTATCAGTATTAACAGGAATAAAAACAGTAATTGAAGAGGAGCGTGATATCCCGCACATCGGTGAGAAAGAAGTGCTCGTTAAAATCATGCACTGCGGTGTGTGCGGCTCTGACGTACATTATTATGAGAGCGGCCGGATCGGGGATTTTGTCGTGGAAGACCCAATGGTTCTGGGACATGAGTGCGCCGGGGAAGTAATCAAGACCGGCAGTGATGTCAAACATATAAAAACCGGAGACCGGGTGGCCGTGGAGCCGGGATATACCTGCGGTACCTGTGAACACTGCAAAGAAGGCCGTTACAACCTCTGTAAAGATGTAGTGTTTCTGGCGACGCCGCCTTACGATGGTGCCTTCGCTGAATATATTAAGTATCCGGCTGATATGGTCTATGTACTGCCGGATACCATGGATACCATTGAGGGGGCGCTGCTGGAGCCGTTTTGCGTCGGACTCCATGCCGCCGCTCAGGCGGCGGTGAAGCCGGGGCGCAGTGCGGTGGTTCTGGGCAGCGGCTGTATTGGTCTGTGTACCCTGCTGGCTCTGAATGCCAGTGGTGTCCAGGAGGTGTATATGATCGATGTGGTCGGAAAGCGACTGGAGAAA
>Ga0153996_1000814_pt1 | contig 13507 bp, 11 predicted proteins | sample TSNC080MetaG_FD_104728 | JGI IMG/M metagenome (GOLD analysis project Ga0153996, IMG submission 104728) | Attine ant fungus gardens microbial communities from North Carolina, USA - TSNC080 MetaG | ecosystem: Host-associated > Fungi > Mycelium > Unclassified | place: USA: North Carolina, Lumber...
TGAGTGCCTGTCCGCATCAGGCGGTCCGGTCAGAAGACGGCCGGGTTTATACCGACTTTGAATCATGCCGCTCCTGCGGTGCCTGTCTGGACTGCTGCGTGTTAAACCTGCGCGAAATCATGGGGACCGATTATACCATTGAAGAGCTGGTTGCACAGCTGCGGAAAGATCAGATGTTCTACGAAGAATCAGGCGGCGGCGTTACTTTATCCGGGGGCGAAGTCATGACCCAGAATATGGATTATATAGAAGCCCTGATGAAGGCTCTGGATAAACATGGTATATCGGTCACCATCGATACCTGCGGTTACGCTCCTTATGCTAACTATGAGCGGACCTTACCCTATGCTCCTACGTTTTTATACGATGTTAAGATGATTGATCCCAAAATGCATAAAAAATATACCGGAGTTGACAATGTACTCATATTAGAGAATCTGGATAAACTCAGCGCAGCCGGAGCCCGGATCTTCATCCGCATACCCGTGATCAGTGAAATAAACGGTACGGATGGGGAGATGGAAAAGATCATCGATTACCTAAAAGACCGTTCTATCCATGCCGCCCAGGTAAATCTGCTGCCTTACCACAATACCGGGTCAGGAAAATATAACCGACTGGGTCAGCAGTATGAAGGAACGGGACTGCATGCGCCAGTTCAGGAAGAAATGGAGCATTTCGCAACATTATTTAAACAAGCCGGATTCCATAACACTAAGATTGGAGGTTAATTCAATGGAAGAAAGAGGAATGAATCAACGAATTAAACAATTGCGCCGTGAGAGTCTGGAGACTCCCGCTCATATCGACATGGGCCGGACAAAGAGCATGACGGCAACTTATCAGCAGTACGAAGGAAGCGTTTCTATTCCGGAACTGCGGGCTCAGGTATTGAAAGATTATTTTTCTGCCAAAGAGCTGTATTTAGGTGACGGTGAACTGATCGTCGGTGAAAAAGGCGACTCACCGCAGGCTTCACCAACCTTCCCGGAACTATGCTGTCATACGGTTGAAGACATGCATGTAATGAATGACCGGGAATTGATTAACTTTCAGGTTGATGAAAAGGATTATCGATACCAGGAACAAGAAGTGATCCCGTTCTGGGAGAAACGTTCCATCCGCAAGCGGATCCTCGACAGCATGACTCAGGAATGGAAAGATTCCTATGAAGCAGGTATCTTTACCGAATTTATGGAACAGCGGGGACCTGGTCATACCGTTGGTTCGTATAAAATATACGAAAAGGGATTTCTCGATTACAAGGCCGATATTCAGGCTTCTATCGATAGTCTGGATTACATGAATGATGAAGACGCCATCGTGAAAAAAAATCAATTGGAAGGGATGAAGATCGCCTGCGATGCGATCATGATCCTTGGCGAACGCTACGCAAAATACGCCAGAGAGCTGGCCGAAAAAGAAACCGATGCTAAACGTAAGGAAGAACTGCTCCAGATAGCAGCCAACTGCGATGTCGTACCTGCCCATCGGCCGCAGACTTACTGGCAGGCTATTCAGATGTACTGGTTTGTCCATCTGGGCGTGACCACCGAGCTTAATCCCTGGGACGCTTACAGCCCTGGACGCTTGGATCAGCATCTCAGCGGATTCTATGAAAATGATGTGAAAGACGGTGTTCTCAACGATGAGAAAGCTCTGGAACTTTTAGAATGCCTGTGGGTTAAATTCAACAATCAGCCGGCACCGCCGAAGGTTGGCATTACCCTCAAGGAAAGCAGCACCTATACCGACTTTGCCAATATTAACACCGGCGGCATCACCCCAAGCGGTGAAGATGGCGTAAATAATGTCAGCTATCTGATCCTCGACTGCATGGAAGAACTGCAGCTGCTGCAGCCGAGTTCTAATGTTCAGATCAGCAAAAAGACACCGCTGAAGTTCCTTAAACGGGCGTGTGAAGTATCCCGCCGCGGATGGGGCCAGCCGGCTTTTTATAACACGGAAGCAATCGTACAGGAATTGTTAAATGCGGGTAAATCACTGGATGATGCCAGATGCGGCGGCACAAGCGGCTGTGTGGAAACCGGAGCCTTCGGAAATGAAGCGTATATTCTGACCGGATATTTCAATATCCCAAAGATTTTTGAATTGACTTTAAATAATGGATTTGATAAGGTGGGCGGCAAACAACTCGGCCTAAAGCTTGGATATGCAGATGACTTCAAGACCTACGATGAACTGTTCGATGCCTTCCGCAAACAGATCAAACATTTTATCGATATCAAAGTTTCCGGCAGTAATGTGATCGAACGCATCTACGCAAATTATATGCCGGCACCATTCCTTTCTATCATCACCAACGACTGCATTACCACCGGGAAAGACTATAATGCCGGCGGAGCCAGATACAACACCAAATACATTCAGGGCGTGGGTATCGGTACCATTACCGACAGCCTGGCAGCTCTTAAGTTCAATGTTTACGAAGAAAAGAAATTTACCATGGCTGAGTTGATGCAGGCCATCAATGATAACTTCGAGGGGCATGAACGCATACTGAATCTGGTCAGAAACAAGACCCCGAAATACGGAAACGATGACGATTATGCCGATATAATCATGAAAAGTGTTTTTGAGATGTACCGTAAAGAAGTGACCGGACGCAAAAATATGAACGGTGGTTTCTACCGCATCAATATGCTGCCGACTACCTGCCATGTATACTTCGGTGAAGTAATGACCGCCAGCCCTAATGGCCGGCTGGCTCATAAACCGGTATCTGAGGGTATTTCACCGGAAAAAGGTGCCGATACAAACGGCCCCACCGCCGTGGTTAAATCAGCGGCTAAGATGGATCATCTGCAAACCGGCGGTACTCTGCTGAATCAGAAATTTACTCCAGGCGTCGTTGCCGGTGATGAAGGTCTGACCCAGATGGCTAATCTGGTCCGCACCTATTTCAATATGGATGGGCACCACATTCAATTCAATGTCATTGACCGGCAGACTTTGATTGATGCTCAGAATAACCCCGAAGAATATAAGGACCTGATCGTGCGTGTAGCCGGTTACAGCGATCACTTCCGCAACCTGAGCAAAGAGCTGCAGGATGAGATCATTAACCGGACCGAACAAACTTTTAATTAAATCATACGAGACAGAGCCTCATGGTTCTGTCTCGTTTTTTCGCTGTTATTTTATTTCCATCTTACGATTTACCAGGTATGCCAGAATTCCCACTATCGCTGCGCCGATCATAAAACTCAGACTGCCGATGAAAGGATTACCGGATTTAAGTCCCAGAACAGTGTGCAAAAATTCCGCCACACCCAGCATAAAATCAGGCGCGTTCATCGCCAGATAACTGATAATAATAGGCAGCACTACAAATATGAAAACAGGAACGCAAATCGCCAGAATCACTCTGCCATTCTTCCCCAATCTGGCAAAAATCACCGCCAAGAATATACCGAATATACCGGAAGCAGCCATTACTGCAAATGTAAAGACAAAATTCGTAAAAATTGCCGCCGTTAATCCTTGATCCACACCATAAACGAGGGTGGATAAACCTGCAAATAAAGTTCCTCCGCTTTGCGAAACCACGCCATTGATCAGTGTTCCGATCTGTGTAACCAGCGATAAGCCGGCACAGTTGATCACAAGGTTAAGCATCGTTGCTTGAAATACCGCTTTTCTGGTACTGCCGTTCTGCATCGCAAAACGTGCATTCTCACCATATCCACTGACAAAAACAACAAATGCCATAATGAATGCCATCATTTCCAATCCACTACTTTGACCATTAGATGAACCGGCTGAAACAAAAAATATAAATCCGCCGAGAACAATTACAAAAAAATAGCAGGCGATAATGGCGACATAATATGACCACATCGTACTTAATTGATAGTTTAATACTTTTTTCAAAGCCTTACCTCCTAGATATTAGTTAACTGAATAAATAATTTCTGCAGATCGAGAGACGAAAATTCTAATTCAGAATCAGCATCCGCCTGCCGTTCACCTAAAATATACGCACTTTTCAGACCGCCCAGATTATCCATCCCAATTACTGTCCTGCCCTGAATATATGCATCCACCTTCGCTGCTGCACCGGATACCGAATAGCCCTGACTAAGCAGACTGTCCTTAGATTCATTTTTAATGATCTGGCCTTTTTTAATAATCACTACATCTTCGATGATATTCGTTACCTCCTCAATCAGATGAGTAGATATAATATATGCGGCCGGCTTCTCACTAAATTTTTGAATAAGCATTTTATAGAATAATTCACGGTGGTTTGCATCCAATCCCAGAACCGGTTCATCGAGAAACACATAAGGCGTATTGACGCTGAGTGCAAGAATGTTTTTAATTATTGATTTATAACCGGTGGATAAGCCGCTTATCTTTTTCTTCAGCGGTAGCTCAAACAATTCCGCCAGCTTCAGCGCGTAATCCAGATCAAAATCAGGGTAGAACTGCCCGGTCCATTTTATCGCCTTGTTTACTTTCATGCTATCGGGAAACAGCATCTTTTCACCAACAAAATAAAATTTGCTCTGAGCTTCTTCATTTTCAGCTACAGTTTTACCATCCATACTGACATTGCCTTCATCGGCGAATATCCGGTTATTAATGATATTAAGCAAAGTGGTCTTACCGGCACCGTTTCGGCCGAGTAAACCATATATCTTATCCGGCTCAAAAGTAAGATTTATATCGCTTAATGCTCTGGTGGAGCCATAGTTCTTACCGACTCCTTCAATTTTTATACTACTCATTGTCATAGCCCCTTTCAATCATCGCAATAATATCTACAGATGAAATATTTAACTTTTTTGCTTCTTTTATCAATCTGCTGATATAAGCTTCATAAAACTGAGTCTGTCTCTTTTCTTTTAACCTTTTTACCGCTCCCGCCGCAACAAACATTCCTACACCTCGTTTCTTATACACTATCTCTTCATCGACCAGCAAGTTAATCCCTTTATTTGCGGTGGCCGGGTTTATTTTATACATGACGGAAAAATCTGTGATCGAGGGGATCTGCTCCTCTTCTCCGAATGAACCGGTTATGATACCATCCTCAATCGTCTCTGCGATCTGCTGAAAAATCGGCTTATCCTGATTAAGTTCCATACCTTCACCTCCTTGGTTAATTACTATACTAACTAACCAACACGCTTTTGTCAATACCTTTTGAACAAAAAACTTCAGCCTGGGATGATTGAGTCCAACATCCCAGGCTGCGGCTTGATATCCAGCTATTTTATGTAATTTATTCTGATATTAATGACACGCTTGTTTCGGCTGCTTCGGCCGCATCTCTGACCGGCTTTCCGTCTACTCCCTCATAATCCCTTCCCCAGCCGGTAAAAATAGAAAACAGCCACACCGCAGCAAATGTATAACAGAAAAACATGGCTGTGGGCAATACCGCCGGATTCACCGCCGGAACAAAGTCATACTGATCTCTCAGACCGTTAATGGTGGAGATGGTAATGGAAATAAACAGACTGGCAAAAGGAATCATGACCGGAACGGCAGAGGCAAATCCAGCCAGCAGATTGCCCCGCCGATACGGATGCAGATGATGCTGCTGGCCCAGTTTCCCGGCAATTGGACCAAACATGATGCAGGCTGGCCCGTTCGCACCACCCAGACAAAATCCCGATACACAGGAACCGGCAGCAATCAGCAGCTCGGTGCCGACCACCGTTTTACTCATTTTACTCTTCATCAGACCCTCGATAATACCATCCATCATACCGCTTTCCTGCATAATGCCCATGATACCAAACAATGCGTATAGGTAAGCGACCGTTCCCAACATATTCTGGATACCCTCAATGATAAAACCACCCAGGACACCGCCCTCAACAGACATGATCGTATTAGCCGGGAAGATCCCAAAAATCAAAGCCACGATGGTACCGGATACAATACCGGTGGTTGCCGCGAGATAGATATTTTTACTCTTAATTGCCACAATTAATAATAATGCAACCGGGATCAGCATTAAAAGTCCCTTCGGGTCTGAATACTGTGCCAGCAGGGCGGCACCTGTTTCATCTGCCGCACCTGATCCGCCGCCTAACAGGAAAAACATGATAATGGTCAATGCGCCTGCTGCCAGGGAATATTTAATCCTCGAAGAGACCATTCCGCCGATATCGGCAGAGCCGCTTTTGGTGGCGTATTCCTGAGTAGCACAGGAGGCAATTGTAACATCTGAGACCGGTCCGATGGAATCACCGAACAGCGCACCGCTCAATATTGCACCGGCCAGAATGACCGGATGGGCACCCAGCAGAAGACCGGATGGATACAGGATCGACATGCCGGTAATAATGGTACCGATCGAAGTCCCGGTAGCCGTAGCGAGAATTGCGGTAACCACAAATGTGAATACGCTGAAAGGTGCTCCGGTCAGGTTCAGTTTATCTCCGACCCAAACAAATCCTTCCGCAACACCGCCGTGTGTCATTAATTTTGAAAAGATGCCGACAACAAACAGAATAAGGGTCAGCGTATTGGCTATTTCCGAAGACATCCCTTTGACCGCCGCGTCCCAATATTTACCGATATCTTTGGCCAGCACACTGCCCAGAATTAAAGCTACAAATCCCCCCATCGCCAGAGCATCCATCTCATAGATCTGAAATACGACAAAAAATGATATACAGAAAATAATGAAAATAATAAGCGGAACCAGCGACATCACCTTTCCTCCCCGAAACCTCAGACTGTATTCTTTTTTTGTATCCATTCCCAAACTCTCCTTTCCTAAACGATAATTCTGATTTTTAGATTTAAACAATATAGGTCTTGAACCTATCTTACGTGCAATCGATTTATTACGTCAAATTAAGAACAAATCACTCAATTTCATCATCAAAATGCTTAAAATAAAATGCTGATCCGATTATTTTTTTTGATTTTTGAATTACGAAAAATTCAGACAATTATCCATCTTGACAGACACCGGTAAACATTGATAGATTTAACTGTATAAGGTTAAAAATATTGGATGGAGGGATTGATGATGGACAACTATAGTACCTTTGAACAATTTAAGAAAGAAAACCCGTTTTTATCATTAGGAGAGCTGGTATACATGTTTCTTTACAATGAAATAATATACCTGCGCATTCGTCCCAATACAAAGCTCAGCGAAAGTAAGCTCGCCGAGGAACTAAAAATCAGCCGCACACCCGTGAACTACGCACTCAACCGCCTGACCGAAGATCATCTGATCGAGAAAAAAGAAGGTAAGTCAACCGTCGTATCCACGATGGGAAAACAAGAGAGCAAAATGCTCTATGAGGCGAGGATCGCTGTCGAAGGCTATGCCGCATTTCTCGCTGCCGGACGAATCACCGGCAAACAACTCGCAAAGATGGAAGAATTGGTTAAGCAGTACGCTCAGATCGGGAAGGATATCAATCCGGATACGTATGCCGACTGCGATCACCAATTTCATGAAATAATTATCGAAGCTGCCTGCAATACTTATATTTCAAAGATGTACGCCAGCATTGAAAGCCGGCTGAAACATTACCGCTACTGCCTGCTCAGTCAAATAGGCAAAGACCGGCTTCAGCCGATCCTCTATCATGCAGCAAAGCATCACCGGGCGGTGTATAACGCACTGAGGCTGGGGTTTGCTGATGTGGCCAGCAAGGAGGTGGAAAGGGATATTGAAGGCATGACCGATATCTTCTATGAGTGGAACGCACCGTGATTATGTTTTGATCATTTTTTTATCCTCCCATAACGTTTTGCTTTTTGTGAAATACAGATAAGTATAAAAAATGATGGCCTTGTTTTATTTTAGACTCAATAAATGATCATATTCTATAATGAGTGCAAAGGCAGCATTTTCTATAAACATTTAAGGAGGTATTGATATGAGTAATGCAAATTTGTTTCCGATTGAGAATGTCCGCTCTCAGTTTCCGGCTCTGAAGCGTGTGCATAATGGTAAGCCGGTGGTTTATTTTGATGGGCCTGGGGGATCTCAGACAATTCAGAGTGCTATTGACGCGATTTGCGGTTATATGACCAGGGGCGGTGCTAATCTCCACGGGAACTTTCCCAGCAGTCATGAGACGGAGGCTTTGATTGCCAAGACGAAGGAAGAGATTGGGGTTTTGTTTAACGCTCAGGCATGTGAGGTGGCTTTTGGACCGAATGCTACTACGATGATGTTCCATACCAGCCGGGCACTCGCACGTCAGTGGAATGAAGGGGATGAAATTATTCTTACAGAGCTGGAACATCACTCTAATGTAGATTCGTGGCGGCTCGCTGCCGAGGATCGGAATGTGACGGTGAAATACATACCGCTGAATACGGAAACCCTGACCTTGGATTTGAGTGTTTTACCTTCTCTGCTGACTTCCAAAACTAAGTTTGTGGCCTTGGGATCTGCTTCTAACTGTATTGGTACAGTCACAGATATAAAGTATATTTCAGAACAGGCTAAAAAAGTTGGTGCTGTCGTGGCTGTTGATGCGGTGCACGGAATACCGCATATGTATGTCGATATGCAGGAACTGGGTATTGATATGCTATTTTCTTCAGCTTATAAATTCTTTGCCGGTCATGTTGGCATGGCAATCATTCGAAGAAATCTTTTTGAAAGTCTGGATGTTTATAAAGTTGTTCCGGCACCAGGCAATGTCCCTGACCGTCTGGAAATTGGAACGCAGAATCACGAAGGAATTCCTTCTGTTTCCGCTGCGATCCACTTCATCGCAAGCCTGGGATCGGGCAGTTCATTAAAAGAACAGCTGATCAGCGGTTATGAGATGATTGAAGATTATGAGAACAGCCTGGCAAATGTCATCCGCAGTGAAATGGCTGAAATCGACGGCATCACCTTGTATCAGGCCGATGACAGCGTCCCCAAAACCCCGACCATCGCCTTCCGAGCAGATGGAATTGCCCCTCGGGAATTCTGTATCAGAATGTGCGAAGAGCACAGTGTATTCATAGCTGAAGGGGATTTCTACGCTAAAACACTGGCCGAAAAGTTAGGTATCCGCGACAGCGGTTCCTTCATCCGCGCCGGGATGGCCCCCTATAATACGCTCGAGGAAGTAAACCGGTTCTTGGATGGAGTACGCGCAATTATGTCATCCCTCTAATTGAAACAATCTGGAGCAGCAGAAGGATTATACTGTTAACAGCTATTTTATACAAGGAGCGAGCCCGGACAGAGGAGAAATATTTTTCTTCCTGTCCGGGCTCCTTTATTAAGAGAGGTTACTTAAGGCATCATATTTATTAATTGATAAATAACCATTAAAATTGTCCATTTACTATACAAGTGACCATTTGTTCATGTTTATATTCTAACACTACATTTATCATTTGTAAAGTTAAATTTGGATTTTTTTGTAAAAAAATAATAGCATTTTCGACAAAGTGTTCAGCTCACATAACGATCAGCAAACTGACCGCCATAACAATCATGCCGGCCACCAGCCCATACATCGACAGATGATGTTCCCCATACTCGCGGGCAGCCGGAAGCAGCTCATCCATGGATATAAACACCATGATACCGGCAATGGCAGCGAATAAAATACCGAATACCACATCATTCATAAACGGCATCAGTACCAGATAGCCGACAATCGCACCCAGCGGCTCTGCCAGACCGGATAGAAACGAATACATAAAAGCTTTCTTTTTACTGCCTGAGGCATAATAAACCGGTACCGATACGGCAATTCCTTCCGGGATATTATGTATCGCAATCGCTGCCACCACCGGCAGAGCGATCGACAGATCCTGCATCGCTGAAACAAAAGTCGCCAAGCCTTCGGGAAAGTTATGTATGGCAATTGTTACGGCTGTAAACAGTCCGGTTCGCATCAGGTTATTTCCCTTGGTTTTCAGCTTTTTCTCTTTTTCACCATTTTCCCCTTCTTCCAGAGGTGTCTCAATCTCATGAGGATTCTGTGCATCCGGTATCAATTTATCGATCAGTGATATCAGCAGCATGCCGCCAAAAAACGCAGCCACAGCAACGATCGCTCCTTTGCGTTCTCCCAGAGCGGTGACCAGATAATTATTAGCATTTTTAAAAAGTTCCACCATGGAAACATATATCATAACACCGGCGGAAAACCCCAGGCTTACGGCGAGGAATTTCTTATTTGTCTTCTTGGTCAAAAAAGCGATCAGGCTGCCGACCCCGGTAGCTAATCCGGCCAGCACGGTCATCATAAATGCAAATCCTACATTACCCATATACTCCTCCATTATATTTCCGTCTATATTATCATATTCAAAAACATGCGTATTGTCACAGTTAGTTTCAACTAACTATATTATAAACGGAAATATAACATTTGTCTATACTTGTGCCAAGCTTAATCAGAATGGTTATTTCGTCAAACCTTCATGAATTTTATTTAAATTCCATTCCATCATCGAATAGTAGGTATCTCCCTCTTCCCCAGTATCGGCAAGAGAATCTGTAAAAATATTACTATAGATAGACAGGCCGGTCTCTTCAGAAACCTGCTCCATACTCCGCGAATCCACACTGGTTTCAACAAAAAGCACCGGAACCTCCCACTGATTTATCGTATTGATAATGCTCTTCATCTGTTCCGGAGTTCCCTGATTCTCGGTATTGATCTCCCAGATATATGCCGCCGTCAGTCCATACGCCGCTGAGAAATATTTAAAAGCTCCTTCACTGGTAACCAATAATTTCTGTTCCGCCGGAATATCATTGAACTTATCCTTAGCCTCAAGATCGAGTTTTTTAAGTTCATCGATATAGACATCAGCATTGGAGTGGTATGCATCGGCATTGGCCGGATCATGTTCTGCCATGATTTGGGCCATATTTTCAACATAGATGATACCATTGCTGATATTAAGCCATGCATGAGGATCTTCTTCCCCCTCCTGCCCGGCGGAAGTTAAATATTGCGGCTCTACCCCCGTACTAACGGCATAATAATCTTCGTTTTCGACCTTTTCGGTTGTCTCCATCAACTTATCAAACCAGCCGTTACCCGTCTCCAGATTTAACCCGTTATAAAAAACGATATCCGCTCCTTCACAAGCCTGTATATCAGCCGGAAGCGGTTCATACTCATGGGGATCTGTTCCTACCGGTACAACACTGTATACTTCTGTATACTCACCGCCGACATTCTTTGCCATATCTGATAAAATTGAATTGGTGGCCACAATCTTCAAATTACCCATCTCATTCACATCTGTCTGCCCAACCTCTTGATCACTTTCCGCAGCCGGGCTGCAGCCTGTTATCAATCCCAAAATCATAATAATTGATAATAGTAAACTAATTGATCGCTTCATATTCCTCAATCTCCTTTCTTGTCCATAGTATCCCTTTCCGCGGTGAAAATAAGAATGCCAAGATAAAAAATGCAGCACATGTTAAAACAATTGCGGCACCGGACGCCAGGTTATAACTGTAACTGAAAAAAAGGCCGATAACCGCTGCCGCAGCGCCAAAACCTGCGGAAAGGAAAATCATATGAGATAACTTATCAGTCAGCATATATGCCGTCGCAGCCGGTGTAATCAGCATAGCAATAACAAGTACAGTACCAACTGTCTGTAATGCCGATACCGCAACGAGGGTCAGCATAAACATTAAAGCATAGTGGATAACTGTCGTGTTCAGGCCGCCCGCACGAGCCATCGTCGGATCAAAAGAGCTTATTTTCAGTTCCTTATAAAAGAGGACAATGAAAAGCATGACGACAATTCCGACAATAACTGTTATTTTAATATCAGCCGCCCGTACTGCAAGGACGTTACCAAAAAGGATATGATATAAATCAGTCGCACTTTTGGCAAATGAAATCATAATAATACCCAATGCGAAAAAAGCACTAAAAACAATTCCGATTGCCGTATCATTTTTAAGCTTGGATTTATCGCTGATAAACCCAATCAGCAAGGCTGCCGCCAGCCCGAGGCAGGATGCCCCGATAAAATAATTCATCCCCAGCATATACGATGCTGCAACGCCGGGCAGAACAGCATGGGATATAGCATCTCCCATCAGCGAAAGCCCCCGCAAAATAATGAAACAGCCAATAACGCCTGAGATTATGCCAATGAGCGTTGCTGTGATCAGAGCATTTCTCAAAAAGCCATAGTCTCTGAGCCCTTCAGCAAAATTAACCATCATCCTCATGCACTCACCCCATTTACTGCCACCGGGCCTAACGTGTCACCGTAAGCCGCTTGGATATTTTCCATAGTAAATATTTCTCCGACACTCCCTGCCGCTGTCAGACTACGATTTAAGATAATAACATTATTGAAATATTCGGTTACTTTATGCAGATCATGATGAACAATGGCAATGGTCTTCCCCTGATCGCGAAGCGCAGATAAAATCTCCATAATCAGCTCCTCACTCACCATATCAATGCCCACGAAGGGTTCATCCAAGAGAAAGATATCTGCATCTTGTGCCAGTGCTCTGGCGATAAATACCCGCTGAAGCTGACCGCCCGAAAGAGACCCGATCTGGCGGTCGGAAAATTCAGACATCTTGACTGTTTCCAAGGCTGACCACGCTTTTTCGCGCTGTTCTTTCCCCGGCCTTTGAATCAGGTACAGCTTGGGATACGTTCCCAGAAGAACTGTATCAAAAACATTAATTGGGAAGGACAAATCCAAATTGCTGCGCTGTTCCACATAAGCTATGTTTTTCCGTTCTTTTTCAATCGGCCTGCCATTAATACGAATATCGCCGTTGTCAACCCGAATCAATTTCATAATTCCCTTAAACAAGGTCGATTTGCCTGCGCCATTAGGACCGATAATACCAGTAATGGCACCACCTTCAATTTCCAGCGAAACATTATTAACCGCTGCTTTACCGCTGTACCGAACGGTCAGATTTTTAATCTGAATTGATTTTTTAGTTTCTGCAAGTTGCTCTTCCTGTACCGACTGATAACCATTCAGCACGGGAATACTTCGTTTCTCAGCTATTGCATTTGACATATTACCTGCTCCTTATCCTAGATTTTGTCAGTTGGATTTGTTCATTAGAATCATTATATGAACCAATCACAATTAAGTTGACAATTAATAATTAAACCTCACGTTGTACGGAAATCATCGTTGCCGCCTTATGGCCTACCGTAACCACATCACTGACACCCTGCCGGAAAGTAATCGAACCTTCAAACTGCTCAATGTCGGCGATTTCTATGTGGGCACCGATTTTTAAGCCGGTTCTTTCAAGATAGTCGAGAAAATCGCTGTTCTCATTTACTTTTATAATGACAGCCTTCTCTCCCGGCTCTAAAGAACTCATAAAAATCAACTGCTCTTCATCCAGCTTTTGTCCCTTATGGGGAATCATCGAACCATGCGGACAAGTTTCCGGATAATCCAGAAACTTTTCTAAACGATCGATCAGGCGGGAAGCGTTGGCATGTTCCAGAATATGTGCATCTTCATGCGCTTCACGCCAGGAATACTCAAGGTAGCGAAGCAAAAAAACCTCCCA
>Ga0153996_1000816_pt1 | contig 13488 bp, 8 predicted proteins | sample TSNC080MetaG_FD_104728 | JGI IMG/M metagenome (GOLD analysis project Ga0153996, IMG submission 104728) | Attine ant fungus gardens microbial communities from North Carolina, USA - TSNC080 MetaG | ecosystem: Host-associated > Fungi > Mycelium > Unclassified | place: USA: North Carolina, Lumber...
GTGAAAGGACAACCTGTCCTTGAGGCCCATATAGGGTACTTTTTTTAGATAGTATGCCACAGACGGCGATTGAGCACTGTGTTATAAATTTTTAAAAAAAAAAAAAAAAAAAAAGGTGCTCTAGTACAGGATTGTCAGTAAGGACAGGAAATTTAAAAACAAGGTGATATTGATTCCAAGGATCAGGTTATTGCCTAATGCAGAGACATTGCCCATGCTACTCAAGAGACTTCAATTCCCAGTCAGGCTGGCCTTTGCTATAACTATTAGCAAGTCTTAAGAATAGTCAGTGGAGCATATAGGGATTAATTTGCAGACATTAGTGTTCTCCCATGGACAACTTTATGTGGTCTTTTTAAGATGTACTTCATCTCTGAACATCTCAGTACTTCTTCCAGAGCAGAGCCAAGAGAGTAGAAGGACACTTAATATAATATATAAAAAAGCATTTTGTCAAGGACGGAATTTCGGAGGACAGAAGAGTGGAGTAATAGATAAAAGTACACTCCGGAATGGAGTAATGTACTATGTCAGAAAGGAATATTACTTAGCAGTAGGATAAACCACAAAGGAAGACTCTGGCAACAAGTGAAAGATGTTGGAGTAGAGTACGACTTAATAAACGACCTTGGCTTCAACTTATGTGTTGCACCCTGGTTTCCAGTCATGAGGTAGTCATGTATTTCAGAGTGAAGGGAAGTCGTCAAAGAAGAAGTTCTTAGGGAGGTGAAATAGGAATTCAGAGTAGACAAGGAAGCATTAGGACCAGATGACGTTAATTTACAGACTGAGGAATTACACTGTAACTACACAGTACTTACAGAAAGTCCGGAATAGGAGGAGAGTAGTCTACTATACTATCCTACTATTATTAATTTTAGGAGAATTATTAGAAGAATTAAATTACATAATTATTATATTTCTGGAATATGACATATTTAATAGTATTAGATTATAGATTGTATATGTATGTAACAATGGACTTGAAATTGATTTTTCTTATGATTTGAGAGATAAAGAAATAAGTTAGAAAGAAAATCCTCACAGACTGTTGAAGAAAAAGAACATAGTAACCTTTCAGACAACCCTATCTACTATTCCACAGACTGTTGTAGGAAGGAAGCATAGTGGACTAACTTTAACACAAACTTCACAAGCCAGGCTAGAGGCCTAGATGAAAGCCTTGTATAAAGAAAGCTGGTTAGTCAGTTCTGAGTCAGCAGCCATTATCCCACATTCAGTCTTGTGTACATAATAGACAAGGTTTTCACCTAGGCCTCTAGCCTGGCTTAATCCTTCTACTAATTCTGTATTTTGAACTTAGTGTTAAAGTCAGTCTACTATGCTCTCTTCCTACCATAGTCTGTGAAATAGTAGATAGTGTTGTTTGGAAGGTTGCTATGCTCTTTTCTACTAACAGTCTATGAGGTTTAAGTTAGTCTATTTTCTATAACACTGTATTATTAAGTTTGTGCTACAGTCAGTTTGTTATGTTCTCTTTTTTCAACAGTTTGCTATATTCTAACTTATTTCTTTATCTCTCATATCATAAAAAAAACCAATCTCAAGTCCTTTTTTTTTTAAATTATCAATTATAAGCCAATTACTCTAAATACAAATGAGCAGGAGGCAATCAGGGACACAGTAGTAGATCCTATAGCATGTGTTGTAAGTATGCCTCCTAGATAGTGAAGAATGAGAAAACTATATTAAATGACAGACTCTTTACTGTCATGACTTGGCAAAACAACTAAGTTATTTTCTATTTTTCTTTTTGTTTTGTTTTGTTTTATTTAGTTAGATCATTACTAAGATGGAGTATAGGAAAGTATCATATGATAGTCACATAGTCACAAAGTATGACATCAGTCACAGTCACAGTCACAACATATAATGAGGTAGACACATAATGGGAATAATATAAAGACCATAGGAGGATATTGCACAGCTATCATAGTAAAATGTATAAGTAGTGTACAAAATCAAATGGGAACTCTATCAAGTTCTTCTTGTCAACTCAGACTTGGAGTAGATTTAAGTTATCTTGGCTAAAGTTTTATATTTACCACCAAATATCTGCCTTTCAAAAACATTTATCTACCTAAAGACTTCTCTATCTCTTTCATTTACAATATCTACTGCTCTATCCTAGCCTTTAGTTCCTGCCATAGAACTTGATCATTATGGAACAATCCTATTGGGATCAGGTAACGAACACCAAGATGAGTACTCTAATCAAACCCCTTTTCAAGGGTACCAGTGACTCTTTTAGGAATATTCTACCCTGAGAGAAAGCTTGAATCAGTTTATCTTTGTACCTACCATGCCCTAATATACTTCCCAAAGGTGATACCTGGATTTTGTAGAGGAATACATGTATTTGTGATGAGCTATAGAGAGCTCTTTCATATGGGTGTTATTTAGTGACAAAGTATTTGTAGGATTCTTTTTGAGAGTGGATTCCCTCTAGCTATTAGTTCAGTTCCCAGATGGTGCCCTCTTCCAGCCTCAGCAAAGAGCAGGTGCAAAGGGAACATGCTGTGGTAGTCATGTCCCCAATGTATAAATACACAAATATGCTACCCCAAAGGGCAATGAGAAATAAAGTGGATAGGTGATGTTATGACAATATTAGTGAGAGATATTGGGTAGAGTACAACCTCTGGAGGTCATCTTGCCCTAGGGAATGATAATGGTAAAAGAAATAAATCTCAAGTTCATTGTTAGATACATATACAATTTATAATTTAATACTATTGAATACTTCTTTAAGGGTCCTTCTACTCTCTTGGCTCTGCTCTGGAAGAAGTACTGAAATATTCAGAGGTGAAGTACATCTTAAAAAAACTACATAAAGTTGTTCATAGAAAAACACTGATGTTTGCAAATTAATCCCCACATGCTCTACTGACTATCCTTGAGACTTGTTGATGGTCATAGCAAAGGCTGGCCTGACTAGGAATTGAAGTCTCTTGAGTGGCACAGGCAATGTCTCTGCATTAGGTAATAACCTGATCCTTTGAATCAACACCATCTTACTTCTAAATCTCCTGTCTTGCTGATAATCCTGTACTAGAGCACCTTTCTCCTCACATTCAACACCACTATTCTTGTCTCATTACAAAGTCCTTCTCCTAGATCCAAGTTCCTCAATAAGATAACTGGAGACCCAATCTTGAGACAAAGCAAAGCAAGAGGCAATCCACTAGCATTGAGTTGTTAAAGAAACTCTGCAGAATAAGCATAGTACATTCCATCTTCTTTAGATACAGTTCTTAGTATATAGACCTTTGTATTTGGATTGGACTGTTAAAGAATGGCCTTATTGATATCATGGACTTCATCATTTCTAGGACAGAGAATAATGCAATCCAAGAAGTACTAGTCATCTTGAGCCCTTAGGTTACCAATTCCTAGATAGATTCTATTAATAAGAGCATTGAGATTAGCACAAACCATAGACTAAGGAACTTGAATCATTTTATTGTCATTCATAGTTGACCTAGCACTAATCTCTAGCAACTACTGAGCATGTTGATTGTCAGCCTTTAGAGTGATCCAAGTACATATTTTGTCTGAGATACAAGAACTTGATATGTCCCCATAAGTTTCCTCTACAAAGAGATGCTGCTACTACTTGCTGATGTGTTCCCTTAGGTACTACAGGTAAAGTCTGACAAAAATCCCCTTCAAATACCATTGTGATTCCACCAAATGGATGATCATTCTAGATAATATGTCAATTCAAGAGCTATCAAGTACAAGTAATTACTTACTTCAAGCAAGTCTCTAAGACATTGATCAACAGCATCAATATCATACTTGTGCTACATAGGAACTTCATCCCAAATAATAATTCTGGTTTGTTGGAGGACTGGAAACATATAACTATTGCATTTGAGCCCAGTCACAGAGTTTTCATGAATAGAAAGAGAAATCTTAAAGCATGAGTAAGATGTTCTTCCTTCATTCAACAAAAGAGCAGCAATTCCAGATGATACTATATATAGTACCACTTGACCTCTCCTTCTAACCTCAGTAGCAATAGTATTACACAAAAATGTCTTCCCATAACTACTAGCAGCATGAATGAAAAAAAGATGACCCTAATTGTTGGTAACTGTTATGACTTGGCCAAATGTCTAAGTTATTTCTATTTTCTTTTTATTTTTATTTTTCTTTTAGTTTCTTTAGTCTGGACTTACTACTACAGGAATAGAGCATGGGAAGACATTATGTGACTCAGTCACAAAGTCACAAAGCATGACATTGGTCACACATTTGGTTATGTCACATATCACAGTCACAACATAAGAACTATGGGAGGATGTTATACAGCCATCATAGTAAAATGTATAAGTAGTATAGAAAATTAAATAGGAACTCTATCAAGTTCTCCTTGTCAACTCAGACTTGGAGTGGATTTAAGTTGCCTCAGCTAAAGTCTTACAGTAACAGACTCTAGAATAGTATTAAAAGCTATTATGGACATGGATTGGGACTATCAATACTACCAACCATAGAGTGACAATAAGTGATTACTCCAAGAAGTGATAAATGAGGACATCAGAACAGAAGAAGAAGGAGAATGCAAAAATAAAAGCTAATTATAACTTTCATATGGATAAAACAGCTATGAACAGAAATATTAGACTTATTAGATTCAACAGATAATCTCTGGATAATTTTCAGACTGAGATCTGACAATTATAGAACAGTAGCTAAAAGAGAATTGTCAGACTTATCCATTTCAGGATAATTGACTCAAGTTGTCACTCCTAGTCATACTAGTAGTAACAGTTGTCATACTCCTAGTTAGTATAAATATAATCCAAGAAGGACAAGAATAACAAGTTCTCTCTTTCTGTGGTTCTTGTGTAAAAACTCTTACTCTTGTGACCCCATACTCTCTTCAGTCCTTGGACTATAGTGTAGAGTGTGACTAAAAGTCTTAATACTCTCACTTTCGATATAACTTCACTGAAAACCTTAACTGGATCCTTTATAAAGGAGTGTGAAGATATCAAGTGTTGACATAGGCTTCAAGTTGAAACACATACTCAACTATAAGGTCTAGAGTCTTAACAAAAGCAGCAGCTTGGTCAGGATTGAAGATTGTCCTTTGTTCATCTACTAAAGTTACCATTTCATCTATATTATACTGCTTAACCTGCAAGAGGGGATTGGGTATTCTGTGAGCCTACTGTTGTTGTGGAAAAGACATTGGTGGAAAATCAGCAAGATTTCTTCCTATTTCCACTAATATCCTATTGAGATTCCAAAGACTATAATTATAAATGTCATTCTCTAGTATCTTCTGGTCAGCTTGATAGTAGTTCATATGATGTAGTTTGTGCTTGATATCATCACATAGTCCAGTCTTGAATTGATCCCAGAGAAGATGAGACTTAGCCACTTTATCAGTTAGTAAGATAACTGCTAGTAACCAACAACATACTATTTCAGACTGCATTGCAATTGCTTTCTCTATGCAAATTCTCCACTCATGATCATCCTTTAGTAATCCTCTTACTATACATACTTCCTTGAATGCAGCAAACACGTGACTATTCTATGTTCTTAGATGCTTCCAACTTTTTCTACCTTCAAATATAGTCAAAAAAAGTCATAAAAAGAACTGCTTTCCTTTTGATGGTGATACAAAGTACATTCTTCCAATTACCCTAGCATATTATCTTAGATGCCATGACTTGTCTTTGGTATTCCAGATATAGTGCTGAGAAAACTGCCAGTAGGTAAAGTCTAAACCATTATCATATACACAGTTGTAGTCAAACCAAGCAGTAAGTTGAGTCTTCTCCATATTTCACCTGGCTAATACTTCATTGATAGTCTGGTATATATGGAAGTTGACATAGTGTTCATTGGGAAGATGGATAAAAAAACATTAGATTACTAGTGACTTTCTATGCATATTGAATTCAAAGATTTTCTAGTAAGCTTTTGTTGGACCAATAAACTAACCATCCAAATGAGCCTTGATTTCATCTTGTACCCTACCACTAATCTCCATAGTTACTTTATCAGGATCCTTGTAGATGTACTTGCTTAGATACTTGACAGTTCCTAATCTAACAGAGATTTCAACACTGATATGACAATCAAAGAGAAGGAGAAGTTGAGAACAGTAGGGAACCACATATTGATTGGTGAATCTGGCCCCATTGTGTTCAAAGACCAAGCCATTGTTAGGCCTAGCATAAAGTGGATAACTCAGCCCAATCTGTTTTTTCTCTATACTCCTTAGGAAAGTGTTTACTACATTTTTCATTGACTATACACTTTGTAAGACTTTAGCCAAGATGATTTAAATCTACTCCAAGTCCAAGTTAACAAGGAGAACTCAATAGAGCTCTTGTTATTTTTTGTATACTACTTTCCTGCAGTTATTATGTGATTACCTCACATGATGTCAATGTGTTGTGACTTGTGACCTGTGACTTTGGTCATATGATACTTTCCCATACTCTCTCTTGTGTAGTAAGTCCAAATAAAAGAAAAAAAAAGAAAAGAAATATAAATAACAACTTAGCTATTTTGCCAAGTTATGATATATTTAGCTTGGGGATTATCAGCTTTACATAGACCATGTAACATATATTTATATTTGGTGACTTTTGCAAAGAGAAGTAGCTATAGTTGAGGATCAGGTAGTTATACTGAGATCATGAAATTTATATGATAAAAGTTTCAAATGTAATCTTAAGAGTATAGAAAGATAAGTGCTTTCTTCTTTTGCTCAAAGACCTATGATACAATATTAGGACAATCAGTAGCTGTTTGACCAGGGAAGAGACTATAGATAATTTCTGGTCACTTGGAATTAGCAGTCATAGTAAGGAAGAGATCTGGTTTGTGGAAGTGTCTGCAAATGGCCATAGTATCTTGGAATAACTAGGTTATAAACCTAGAACCTTCCTATATAAGAAGAAAGAAGAATAAGTTTGCATTTTGAAAACCTAACATTTTTTCCATCATGCCGATTATGCATAGCAGCATCTTATAGTCCCTGGTAGAGCTTAGATCTAAGGATATGTTGATGTGTTCTAGCCCAGTTGAGTTTTCTCTGCTCACAATTTGCCTATGTATCAACTACAAACTGCTAGAATAGCTTTCTACTATAGAAGAGGGATAGCTAAGGACCATTTCTGACATAAAGACAATAGGCATAGTAGTATATGTCAGATACTACCTATGAGCAAGCCTGTTTCTTGTCATATTCCAGAAATCTGATAATTATGTAATTTATTTCTCTTAATAATTCTTCTAAAATTATAAATAGTAGAATAGCATAATAGACTACTTTCCTCCTATTCTGGGCTTCCTATAAGTACTGAGTAGTTACAGTATATTTCCTTAGTTTGTAAATCAATGTTATCTAGTTCTAATTCTATCCCTGTCCACTCCAGTTCCTATTCTACTTCCTTAGGACCTTTGTTCTGACAACTTCTCTCTACTCCAAAATAAGCAACCAACCTCACAACCAGAGACCAGGGTACAACACATAAGTTAAAGCCAAGGTTGTTCATTAAGTCATACTTTGTTCCAACGTCTTTTTCTGTCTACCAGAGCCTTCTTTGATTTCTCCATCATTGCTAAGTACTATCTATTCTCTAAAGTAGTGCAGTACATTGTTCCAGAGTATACTTCTATTTATTACTCCTTTTCTCTATCCTCTATCTTCTATCCTTTCCATTCTTGATATTTCTCCTTATCTCTTTGTTTTGCATTCTTTTCTTGTTCTCTGTAAGGGAACAGCTCTATTTCTACCCTGGAACTGTATAACAATGCTCCAGAGTGACCTAAGCCTGTTCAAGTATTACTAAAGTAATACTTAAACATACTAGTATAGCTCCAATCACACTGATCCTGACACAAGAAATGTAAACCCAGTATATAATGTAGAACATTCCTTCAGGAACCTCATCCTAATCTCTGAGAATTCTCCTAGAGGTGAGTTGTATCATAATTACAAACTGTAATATTAACTGAGAATTCTCCTGGAGTATTGTGCTCCAGTCGCCCTTACATTCTCTAAGTTGAGCACCACAGATTAGAATTCTTGGATGCTACCCATTCTTCTTCTTTGGAAATAACAGAACATAGTGAAGAGTAGCATATGAAGGACTATTCTAGCTGATCCATTCAAGTTGTCCTTCTTTTGCCTGTAATATCACATCTCTATTGTCTATTGCATGATGTATCTCTTTCTCAGGAATAATGACTGCAATCTCCTTAGCAGTTGACAAGTTATGGATTCTTTGATCCTGTTGCAAATTCATATGTAGTCTAATTGTAATCTCCTTCTGCTCTTCTACTGGCTTTTCCCTAATAAGTTCATAGACATGATGGTAATGACCAATATATGGGTGACTATCCAAGAGCATTGTTTGAAGATCATCTATCACTATAGGATCTAGGTTTCTATTATTGAGTCTTTTGACATTGAGTTGCTCTACTGTATCAAGGATGTAAATTTGAGCATAAGTAGGAGTATGACTATTATAAGGAAGAAGAGCACCAGTGAGATGATGAAGCTCTCCCTAAATTTTGAAATAATAAGGGCCAGACTGTCTAGTGACAAAGTTGTTAATTTTGACTCCTACTGAAGTCATAGCAAATGCTGCATTATACTGCTGTATATTGTTGCAAAATTCTCTTGAGGGATAATCATCTCCAGTCAAGTAGTTGTGAAGGATTCCAGTAAGGGGTTGAAGAGAAGGTAGTTAAATCTGTTCTTGTAGACAGCATATGCCAAACTTTGGATAATTGACCCTTGAGGAAGTAAGCTTTTCACAGTCAAAGTGAAGATAATAGTCAACATGCCCAAGTTGAGATAGTGAATATTGTTCTCTAAGAATGGCTATCTAGCTGGTGAATAAGATATAGACTGAAGAATAAGTGGTGGAATATTATCTGGAACAATGGCATCTTGATTCTAATAACTTGTAAGCATATAGAGTTTTATTATGTAAAAATTAACATACTATATTGTTATCATTATTGATTTGATTTACTTCATCATTTATACCATTATTATTCTGTATCTCTTGTATACTTGTTGTCAAAAAATTCAATATTTATTACTCACAACTATCTAGACTCTACTAAGGTTTTCTTCTATAACTCTATCTACATTCTAATCACCATCTTCATTTGCTTGTTGTTCATTATAATCTAGACCATTATGTCTTTATTTCTCCATTCAATCACTATTTATTGATTTGAACCATTGGTTCCACTTGTACTTAATTTGCTTGTTGTCATCTATGTAAATCAGCTATGGCTTCATCTAGGTTTGCAGAAACATATAAAGAAGTGATATAATATCTTTCTCTTCTTCCTCTATTCTAAATGTTAAGACCTGAGCAGTGGTGACAGTTATAAGGTCCTAGCAACTCAGTAACACTGTGGACAACTGTAAGTGATAGAGTGTCAACTTCAAGTCTACAGGGAATTGTACATCAAGTCAGGTGACCTACTAAATAATTAATCACCAAAATATTACTGAGGGACTGTCTAGAGCACATCTAATATCTCTGGTATCTTCTAGTTAGCTTGGTAGTGGTTCATATGATATAGTTTGTGCCTGACATTATCATATAGTCTAGTCTTGAATTGATCTCAGAGAAGATGAGGCTTAGCCACTTTATTAGTTAGCAAGATAACTGCCAACAACTGACAACATACCATTCTAGGCTGTATTACAATTGCTTTCTCCAAGCAAATCCTTTACTCATGACCATCCTCTAGTAATCTCCTTACTATATATGCTTTCTTAAATGTAGCAAATACTTGGCTATTCCTGTTCTAGAAGGGGCCAGTGACTATAGCACAGAAGTATGTCCCTACAGACTCACCTAGTAAATGGTAGATCCAACTTAAGGAGAGTAAGAGGTAAAGAGTGATTGTTCCATTGATGAGAGGAGGATCTACTTATATACTGGAGGAAGCATAGAATAGTAGTGATTATGCGAGCGACAGATCAACAAAGTAAAAAGACATTAATTACTAATGTCTGTAATTAAATATTAATACTTCCCCTTGCTTAGAGCATAGTCTTATGCTTGAAAGCAAAAAATTGTGCATAATGCTGTGTGTTTTAATAGAAGATTAAACTTAACTGTGATCTGAATTTCTAAAACTTAACCTAACTGAGGTTTTTAGTGAATATGTCAGCAGGATTTTCACTTCCTTCAATAAAGAATAGTTTGACTTTTCCTTGAGTTATGAAATCTCGAATTGCATAGAAATGAATATCAATGTATTTGTTGCACGATTTAGTGACAGGATTTGATGCCATGAAAATGGAGCCTTGGTTATCTCTGCTGATATGAATAGGTCCAAACCTATAGCCAAGTTCAGTTAATATTGAGTATATTCAGACATATTGTTACAAACTTCATTTGGCCATATCTTCATTAGTTCTTTGACAATTTCCACAGTCTCAATGGCACCCAAAAGCCCTTGAAAAGACCTTTTGATTGATACCAGTTACGTCTCAAAGCAATCAATAATGGCCAAGATATTAGGCAGATCAACTGGTAACCACCATGGTACTGTTTATTAAATCACCAATATCTCGGAAACTGCCATGATCTATGCTTCACTTTTAAACATCAGAAAAGCCCTCTTTATACTACTCAGAATGAGCCTAAAAAGGCACTGAGGCAATTAATATTAGTGGAGATATGAAGGCCTTAATGTTTGCACATGGACTTTATTAATTACCCATTAATAGTCATCTGTCCTTTTCTTAGAACAAAGAACAGCCTCCATAAGGTTAAGTTATCATAATTTACAGCACAAAGGTACTACCATATGTAGAAAAATAGGTAGTAGCATGTGATGATCTGTCCTAGTGCACAGACTATTACTTTTATGTATATAAGGACTTATAGTCTGAGGATTAGACCTCAGACTTAACAACATCTTTTGTCACTTGTCTAATTCTGCTTATAAGCACTTTGAATTTATATCTCAATCCATCACAAACCAAGTAAGTGACTATTTGTGATACATACTGTCGGTTGCAGTCAGAGAGTGCCATGTACTCTGCCTCAGTAGAGGATAACACTACTGTTCTTTGAGTCCTTGAGGTCCAACTAAAAGCACTACCCACAATCATTAGAAAGTATCTGGTTTGCGATCTTTGGTCCTAGGGGTTGGAAGCCCAATCTGAGTCAGTACACACATAGATCCTAAGTTTAGAGTCCCCAGAGTAGACCATAGAGTAGTGCTGTGTTCCTGCAAGATAGTAGCAGATATATAGCACCTTACTGAGGTGATCCTGGGAGGGATTTGTGGTGTGTTTAGCAAGTTGTGTTACAGCAAATGCTATATCTGGGCATGTGCCAAGCATAAGGTATAATAAGAAGCCTATTATTGTCTGGAAACGCTTTTGTAAATGAGGGTCAACTGGTCCTTCATGCTTTTGTGGGTGATATCCAGCTGGATTTTCTTTAGGTAATCAGTTTGATCAATAAGAATCTTCTGGTCTTGATGGATTATGTGCATTTGAAAGAACTCTGACAGCTCTTCTAAGTCTCTACATTCCTATTTCTTTATAAACTTTGCTTTGATTTCATTTAGTAGCACTTTATCTAGTCCACAGAAAAACGTGTCATCAACGTAAATGACACCTATGACATTGTTAGTTCCTATTTGGTGATAGCTAAAAATCCTGGCCTCAGACTTGAGTCATTCAAACCCAAGTTCTTTCATGGAAGCATTGAGCTGGCACCACCAGGCAAGCCCTGCTTGCTTCAGTCCATAGATTGCTCTGTGGAGTCTTAGTACTATGCTTGTGTCTTTGGTAAATCCTTCAGGTTGCTCCATATATATCTCCTCATCAAGTTTGCCATACAGGTAGGTATTTCTGATGTCTAGGCCACTTTTTAAGAGTGGCTAATCTAAGTATTAGCCTCACAGTCTCAAAGCATACCACTAGTGAGTAGATATCTGTATAGTTTGTTCCTTCACAACTAGGCAGGCCTTTTTTTGTTCATCTGGTTTCACATCAAAGACCTATCAATACTTTATAGTTGGCTTGGTTATGGATCACTGTTCTACCTTTTCAAATGTTCCTCTTTGCCAGAGTGCCTCTAATTCATCTTGGCAGACACATTCAAATTCCTTGTGAATATCTGGATTCTTTATCTTTGCTATATCTTTATATTGCTATTCTCAGACTTTAGAAATGTCTGGCTTGTACTCGGATTTGTTTCCATCTTCATCTAGTGAGTATGCAAATTTTATTAAGTGATTAATCAGGAGTACTCTCTCTTTACAGCACAGGTATGCTAATTCCTTTGTTTTGATATCATCTGGAGGGTTGTAGTCAATAGGGTCTGGTATAAAATCATTACTAGATGGATGGTGGCTAGGAATTCCAGGATTTTCATTCTAGTGAGTATAACTGGGGCCAGGATGCCCCTGTTGCTCTCCTTCTACAGCTGGGTTTGTTTTTTTCCTGGTGTATTCCTGACTCCTTGCTCTTCTATTCCATTTACCAGTATTCTTTAGTTGGCCTATAGGATGCCTATCTTCCCCATAGATATTTTCTGGACACTGCAACATGTTATGCACTTGATGAAAGGGTGCAAAAGTGAATTGCATACTAGAACAAACAAAATAATGATGTGCCAGCTCCCAATTGCGTACTAAAGGTCTAAGAGGAGATTATCAAAGTTGAAGGTTTATAAATAATTAGAGAAATAAGAATTATACACAGCTCCAGTAAAATATATGTTGGTGGTTGTAAAAGGATCATAAGATCTCTCTAGATCGTTATCACATAGCCTCCCTAAGGTGTCAACCTTTACACACCGTAACAAAAGCTTCTCTGGAAAATACAGTTAGTTGATTACTTATGGACCCTCCACACTCAGTTGTTCCCTTGTCTGCACCCCCAACACTGAACCTTACGGATGTGATGCAATCCAAGTGTGCACCTAGCCAAGCTTTCCCAGCCTGCTGTCCTCTCCAAAGCCTGCCTGAGTTGCATCTGCATCTTCTCTCTAGATCGAGTTCTAGATATATTCAGTGTTCTTCTTAAGACACCCTACTAGTTCCAGTCTTCTTACTCTCAATAGATCTGCATTCATGATTCCAGAGGCAGTGTAGATGGAGGTAGGAGCCAAGAGGTTTTTTTCTAATTCAACTGCACTCTGGATACTATATTAAAGATATTACAAAGCTCTGAAACTCAAGAAATCAAATATAAAAGGGAAACTATTACTACTTTTAGGATTCCATTGACTTCTTTCTGTCCTAAGGCCTCCCAAAATCCCACTGATGATACGGCCCTCTTCTTTTCTTTGTGATGACATGTTCCCTCACCAAGTTCTTCCCATCAAAGATGACATGTCTTCATTGCTGCTTCTTTCTAGAATATTCTTACATCTTCCCCTATTATGCTCTTGATGCTGCTTTGTAATTTGGACTTCATTGATTACCTGTTAAACA
>Ga0153996_1000817_pt1 | contig 13486 bp, 11 predicted proteins | sample TSNC080MetaG_FD_104728 | JGI IMG/M metagenome (GOLD analysis project Ga0153996, IMG submission 104728) | Attine ant fungus gardens microbial communities from North Carolina, USA - TSNC080 MetaG | ecosystem: Host-associated > Fungi > Mycelium > Unclassified | place: USA: North Carolina, Lumber...
ATACGCTTGCGGTTCTAGATTTTGGTTCTGATAATGCCTGGTAATACAGCAAAATCCCGTACTTACTACATTGGATTTACTATCGCAAGACGAACATCCGGTTGTTTTTGAATGATTCACTTATATATAATATTCGTTTATCTAATTAATGCAGGCATCATATGACCATCTTGTTACGATATCATGGACATGTATGATTCTTATAATAGGACTTCAATCTAATGTATGGCATTTATATCAACATAGAACAATGACGTAGTGCCATTTCGGATAGTTACTGCTAAAACTGTCTTCTACCCAAGCAACATCAGGCAAATCTCTCTTGTTTGCGCGTATGGAATGTGAAGACAAATGAACAGAAATGGAGACTGAATTTTTCTACGCTTGTATTACTCTTCCTCATCTTTCTTGGTCAACCAAGAAGAGCGGTAAGTCCGACGCTAGCTAGCTTCTCAAGCTACCTGCCAGTGGCGCCGAGCAAGCGGGTGGCATCAGGCAAACCAGCAGCCTGCGTGACAGTATCACCAGAAGGAACTAGAACTGCAGGATTGATGACACCTTTCACCTGGAAAGGCCGATAACCAAAGAATGACACAATGCGATGTAGGATCATCTTCAAGATCAATGTTCCTACAAAAGTCGAAAGTGCATAGCAACTTTGCTTGATTTTGCCTGAAGATCTTGACTAAATCACTATGAACGAGGAATGAGAGGCTAAAAACTAACCGAGAATGAATAAAAGAGGTTCCAGCAATGCTAATAATTTCTCCTGATGTTTTTCAGCTTGTTCGCGAGGAAATCCCATTGCATCCATGACACGAAAGTATTGAACTTGTGCCTCGATGACCGCTTGATCTCCAAGCCTTCTTACTGGATTTCCCGATGCACTTCTGACCAAGTCATCCACTCCTTGATGGACGCTGGTAACGAGTGTCTCAGTTGTATGTTCTATTGTGGTATTCTTCTGATCGATTTTGTGAACAATAGTTGTGGGAATTTCAAGAGCTTCTCTAGCCGCTTGCGTCAGAGTGTTCTTGGTATCTTCGACGCTTCCGGCTACAGGGCAAGAAGTCATGATCTGGTCAATCGTTTGATGTCCTCCTTGCGACCCTAGCTTCTCTGCGGTCTTCCGAAGTTCTTCAATCTGGGGAACAACATCCGTCAGGGTACCTATGGACGTAGAGCTTAAACAAAGGCAAAAGGTTTTACTGAAAAGCGCACTGACCAGAGAGTTGCGTTATGTTATTATTCAAAACCGTTTTCAACATAGGATCAGGAGTATGGAAAATATCAAGGTGATTCGAGCTCCTTCCCGGTTCCACTCATATAACCTTGAAAGCCGTGTGGGAAGGGTCACTAGTTCAACACGGGATAGTAACATAAAAGTATGTTCATTGAGCAAGAATACTATTTTTAACTAAGACTAACCTAAAACAGTATATCAAAAAAGGTATTACCCCTGGCAGATAGGGGGATCCACTGGGCTCACAGATCCATGTGTTAGACAGGCTGAACTTGGAACAGTATAGTCATTCCGATTATCAACTCCATACAGAATTAGTAGAGGGTTCAAGTTAGGCCAAAGGCCTAGATGAAAAACCTCATACTATAAATATTGTGTTGAAAACAATTTGCTGCACTTCCATCCTCCAATGGTCTGTGTAACAGTGAGTAGTATTGTTTGTCAGTTCACTGTACTTCTTCCTACAATGGTCTATGTAATAGTAGACAGGATTATCCACTCTGCTTCCTTCCTACAATAGTTTACATATGTTGTGTGTCATAAACTTCATTCAGCCATATCTCCATCAATTCTTCAATGATTCTCACAGTCTTAATGGCTACAGAAAGCCCTTAAAAAAACCTTTCAATTGATGCTAGCCATGTCTCAAGGCAATCAGTATTAGCCAAGATATTAAGCAGATCAACAGGTAACCACCATGTTACTGTTTATTAAATCACTAATATCTCAGAAACTGCCATGATCAATGCTTCAATTTTAAACTCATCAGAAGCCCTCTTCATAATGCTCAGAATGAGCCTAAAATGACCTCAAGGTGATTAATATTAGTGGAGATATGAAGACCTCAATGTTTGCACTTGGACATTAATTAATTACCCATTGATAGTCATCTGCCTTTAATACAAAGGACAGCCTTCATATGGTTAATTTATTGCATTTTAGAGTACAAAGGCACTACCATATGTAGAACAATAGGTAGTAGCATGTGATGGCCTGTTCTAGTGCACAGACTATTACTTTCCTGTATATAAGGACTCCCTGTCTGAGAGTTAGACCTCAGACTTAACAATATCTTTTGTCACTGTCTACCTTCACATTTTAAGCCTTTTTGAATATCCAATTTTCAATCACAAATCAAGTAAGTGACCATTTGTAATATTGTGCTACTCAGTCAAGGTGACTTAAGAGCAAGACTCTTTGAAGGTTACAAAGAGAACTCAATGGAGTTCTTGATTGATTGACTTATACATATATGCTATTTGCCCTTATTTGTACTGATCTACTCTTATAGCTGGCCAAGAGATCACTGGTTTAAATCCCTAGTCTAAATACATATTATGGTTGTAATTTTTAGTAGAATTCCTCTCTTAAAGGTTCTTGTCCTGAGAACTTCATAGTTCATCATATGGGTCCTGTTGCTTATTTCATTTTCTTTATCCTACTCTTTTATCCTTGACCCTTCAATTTCTTCTTCTTTTCAAATTTGTTTCTAATATTCTTCTTTTTCTTTGTTATCTACCTTTCCAGCATCTCTAGTTTTTTTCTAGTAGTTTCTGATACTCTCAATCAAACTTCTTGTCATTCTACCTGTATAATGTTTTTGCCATATATTTACCTAGTAATTCTCCCCTGCAAAACTCTTTATGATCTTCTTTTTGTCAGTGACTGACTTAAGAACCTAGACTAGGGTTTAGTCCAGGTAGCTCTTTAGAGTTAGAAGAGAACTCAATAGAGTCCTTGCTTCATTCTGCTATACTACTTATATATTCTTGTACTGATTGTTCTTATTTAATCTACAAGTCCCTATTAGTCCAGGGTTTGATTCCAGTCTATATCATATTTCTTAGTCATAGTCAAGGTGGCTCATGACAGTATTCCCTTCTTAAGAATTCTCATCCTGAAAATTTCCTATAACTCGTCATATATATCTCCTATTTTTCCCATCTTGTTTTCTTCATTCTATTCTTCTATTATTCCTTCCTTGATTTTTTCTTTCTCCTTTTCTTTGTCGATCCTTTTTAATCTTTCTTTTTCCTTTTTCTTCCATTTCTTCCAATTCCTTTTCAATCATTCCCAATACTCCTTATCAAATTTCTTGTTGTCCTATCTATATAGCATTTTTACTGTATACCTACTCAGCAACTCTTTTTTCCTGTTTTCTTCATTGTTTCTTTTCCTCACCCTTCCAATTTTGCTATATTCTTCCTTGAATTCTTGTACTAGATCTTCTGCATTTCCCAGGTTTTCTCTTGGTTCCCAGGTGTCTTTTTCTGCCATATATTCTTTCTACCATACTAGATATCAATATTTTTCTCTAAATTCTTTCTTATTCAATATTTTCTCTACTTCGTATTTTTCTTCTCCTTCAATTATTACAAGTGCCAGCCATTTCTTTTTTTGGCCTTTGACTTGGTCTTTATATCTTCATACTCTGCTGACATTTACTACTGGATGTATTTTAACCAAGCTTAGTAAATCCAATTCTATGGCATTTGTTGAGATAATTCCTTTTACTTGATAAGGTCCTACAAATCGTTTTATTAGTTTTTCTGACCATCTTTCTTTCATTTGATATTTAAGATCTTTTGTGCTTAAGAGCACCCAGTCCTCTACTTGATATTCCTCTACTTCTTTTCTCTTTCTATCAGGGTATTTTTTCATCTCCTCTTGGCTCTTTTTTAATATCACTTCTGCTTCCTTGTGTACTTCTTTCATCCTTGTCATGAATTCTTCTGTCTTCTCAAACTTTTCTTTCTTTCTTATTTCAAATCCCATATGTGGGTCTCGTCTATTGTTTGCTCTGAACAGTGATACTTTTGTACTCGTCTGTACTTTGTTATTATATGCAAACTCTGCTGTTGAAAGGGGCAAAAGAGAATTTAACTGTGATAAGAAAAGGTAAGTAGCAGTGATAGTCCTCAATCACATACTAAAGGGTTTGTGGGGAAAAGGAGGAAACAGGGGTATTAAAAAGAAATTAAAAAGTGAATATATAGCTTATTTAGAATCTAAGTATAGAAGGAATAATAGGAGCTTAATCTAGATCCTATCCACATGGTGTCCCTAAGGTATCCACCTTTACACACCATAACAAGCTCACTAGTAGAATAGTCAGTAAACTACTCATAGGCCTTATCACACTCAATCAAGTTCTCATCCACACCCCCACACCAAACTTTATGGGTGTGATACAATCTAAGTTGATGATTAGCCAGGCTTTTCAGGCCTGCTACTTCATAGAAGGTTGTCCAAGCGACTGCTGAGTCTTGTCTCATGAAAGAGTAGGGTATATGGTAGAAAATATTCACCAACTTAACCTCTTACCAAGATTACCTCTTACCCACTTAAGAGAATCACATTTACAACCTCAAGAGCTTCTGAGATGAAGGCAAGGGCCAAGGAGGCTCTTCCTATTAATCTCCACTCTGAGAAATATATTAGAATATTACAAATGTTAGGGGCTTAATTAAAAAGAAATAAAAAAGAAAACTCTCCATTCTACTACTCTCTCTTATGTCTTCTCTCTATGACACCATCATGCAGCCATGATTCCTGTCCTCCATACCTTCTGGACATGACCATGTAATCCTGCTCCACCTCCATACTTTACTCCTGCCCATCGTTCCTTGAACCCCAAACTGGCTTTCTTCTACTCCAAATACGGTCTAGAAACACATGACAGTGTGTTCAAACATCTGCAATACAATTGTCGTCTAGCAGCATGTCTGTTTCTTGACTAAGTCCAGTAGTGATGGGATCACTAGTTACTGGTAGACTTTTGATTTGCTGTCTTGGTATCATATTAGTCTAAGTCCACTCTAGATCAAAATTATCTTGCATTCCTATCTCTGAGCCTCTGATTTCTAGAGCTTCAACATTGATAGTCTGTATTTGAGAATCCTGATGCTAGCTCATTAGTCTTGCCTCCTGAGGTATATGCTTTCCTGGCATGTGACAGCTTGGCCACTACCTAATAGAAGTACCCAATCTTGGGTCTAGATTATGTCTGGGGCTTATAGGAGGTCTCTAGAGTGGGTTCCAATAGTGAAATCCAGGGTTATAATTTGTATCCCATGCTACATTTCTGCAGAAAATTTTCTAGTAGTGTAACACTATCACTAACCAATCTGACCATTGTTCCTGTTGATGGTCTATAAACATTCTAAGATACTGTTCAAGATCTTGGTTCATCCTTTCTGTTTGCCCATCAATTTGTGGGTGATATGTTGTCAACAATTTTGTATCTATTTCCAACATATAATTCAACTCCTTTATCATTCCTGCTACAAATTGTGCTCCTCTATCTGTGATAATACTTTCTGGTAAGCTATGTAACTTCCAGATGTTATCTCAGAATAATCTCGTTATTCCTTCTGCTAAAGTCTTTTTTGTAGTAGGTATAAAGTACGCCATTTTTGTTATTCTATTGTATACTACCAATATACTGTTGTATCCCTGTGCTAGTAGTAGTTTTGTAATAAAGTTCACTGAAATATAGGTCCAGGATTTTTCTGGTACTGCATTTGGCATGAGTTTTTCTGCAGGTACCTCTGTTCAATTTTTATTTCTCTGGCACATATCGCACCCTTTTATGTACTTCTTAACTTCTTTTGTCACTCCTGGCTACCAGAAATTCCTAGTGACCAGTTCTGTTATCTTCCACTGTCCTCCATGCCCTCCTACTGGCATATCATGGTATAGCTGGATAACTTCTGCCCTCAATTTCTCATCTTTCGGAACATATACCTTTCCATCCCTTAGCATAAGCCTATTTTCTTCTCTCTACTCTTTATCTCTCAACATTTTTACTTCTACTTGTTTTATTTCTTCTACTGCTTTTACTACCTCATCATCTTTAGCCTTCAAATTTCTTATTTTGTCCAATAGGTCTACTCTCTCTATTACTACTTTCACCACTTGCATTGCTCTAACTTTTAACCACTCCCTTTTCAACAGCATCCTATCTTTATTGTCTTTTTCTACTCCTCTTTGCTAGTTTGGTCATCTGCTTAGGCTGTTAGCTTTTCCTATACTACTCTCTGGAATATGTTTGAGTATAAAGTCAAATTTGGACAAATATAACACTCATCTCACTTGTCTGTAGTTTAACTTTTGACTGCTCATGAAATATTCTAGATTCTTGTGGTCGCTCCAAATCTCAAATTTATTTTGTGCTCCTTCCAGCAAATGTCTCCACTTGTCTAAGCATTTGATTATTACCAACATCTTTCTATCATGTATTTCATAATTTCTTTCTGCTTTATTTAGCAATTTTGAGATGAAGGCTACTGGCCTCTATTTTTTGTCTTCACACCTCATAGACAACACTCCTCTTGTCACGTACTCTAATATATTTGCCTCTACCCTCATTTCCTTATCCAAGTCTAGTGCCACCAATACTGGTCGTATCATAAACACCTGTTTCAACTGCTTGAATGCTTTCTCCTACTCCTCTCCCCAATTTTACTTTTTGTCCTTTCTAATCAATTTGTGCATTGGCTTAGCTATTTTGGAAAAGTCTTTGACAAATTGCCTGTAATAATTTGCTAACCCTAGAAACTTCTGCACCTCTTTGACCATCTTTGGTTTTGGCCATTCTAGGACTTCTGCTATCTTTTCTTCTTGCATCTTAATTTCTCCTAACCATATTACTAGCCCCAGAAAGTTAATTTCTCTTACTTTCCATATGCACTTCTCTGGTTTTATATAAAGGTTATTTTCCTCCATCCTTTTTAATATCTCTTCTACTATTTTGTTGTGCCACTTTTCGTTCTCTGTTTCTACTAAGACATTGTTCATAAACACAGCTACTTCTCCAGTATTTATCAGATCCTTCAGAATATCATTCATTATTATCTGAAAGGTTGCAGGTGAGTTTGTAAGACCAAAAAACATAACTATGGGTTCATATACTCCTAAGTATGTTGTGAACGCTGTCTTCTACTCGTCTCTCTCCTTTATTTGTACATTGTTGTACCCCCATCTTAGGTCCATCTTTGTGAACACCCTTTTTGTTCCCATGATGTTGATAAGATTAGAAATCAATGGTAGGAGGTAGTTGTCTTTGACTGTTCCCTTGTTGAGGTACCAATAGTTTTGTACCATTCATTTCTTTTTATCTTTCTTTCCTACAAAGAAGACTGGTGAAGTCTAGGATGACTTTAAGGGTCTAATGTACCCTTTTCTTAGTTGTTCCTCCACAAACTCTTATACTTCCTCTTTTTCCTGTTTTGACATTAAATATGTCCTTCTTTTCTTTGGGACAAAACCCTCTTTCAGATTAATCACACGGTCCTATGGTTTTCTTGTTGGTATTTTTCCCAACTCTGCTTTCTCAAATACCTTCAATCACCTATGAAATTTCTATGACACTATATCTTTTACTTTTTCTCTATCTAGCTCGATCTTCTCTTTAAACTTTTCTTCTATTGTCTATTCCCACTTATCTCTGTTAGCCTTTTTCACATTTCTTATTCTCTTTCCTATTTTCTTTCTTTGCTCTAAATCTTCCTTTACTGCCAAGTTTCTTCCATAAAGGGATGGACATCTTGTCATTTTTACTTCTCCTGTCTCCCAATTAATTTCTAGGTTGTGCACTTGCAACCAAGGCATTCCAAATATAACTTTTGTCTTTCCTAAATTATGCATATCCATTCTCATTCTTTTTACATGGTTTTTGTAAAAGATATTGACTTTTACTTGATATATGATACTTCCTCTACTATTCTCTGTTCCATCCATATTTTTCACTTTTAATGGCCTTTCTAGTTTTGTCATTTTGAAACCGTGTTTCTTGGCCATTTCTCTGTCTATAAACACGCCCATGGTGCCACTATCCAAGAGTGCTTTGACTGTTACACCTTCATGTATATCTATTTTCTCTATTCCAATATCTAGCCATACTTCTTTTAAAATTTTGAACATTCTCCTAACATCCCTTTCTTTTCCTTCCATCCTTGCTGTGCTTTCCAGTTCTTCTGACCATATGCTGCTTTACTACATCTTTGCCTCTTTGGGCTGTACTGCTTCTTTCTCTTTCTTCTTCTGGTATCCATACTACCTTTGTTTATCTAAAATCACCCCCTGTCCTTTGTTTTTTTCCATGTGGCATCTCTTCTCTCCATACTATCTGCACTCTATGTATGTTACTATAGTTTTCTTTATGCACTATCCTAATTCTAATAGGTGTGTTTCCTCCAGTACCCCTTTGCCACAATGCTTCTCTGCTTTCTTTCTCAACTCTACTAGCAAACTCCTCCTCTACTCTTATTGTATCTTTTGTGGCTTGGTCATGCATGCTGCCTCTTTTTCCTTTATCCTTCTTAACCTTCTTTCTCCTTTCTGTGCTTTTCCCTTTATAGGGTGTACTAGCTTCTCTCTTTGTTGTGTCTTTTGTGGGTTTATCACATGCACCGCTCTCTTCTCTCCTGCCTTCTTCTCTGCCTTTTTCCAAAAAGGGCACTCCCTGCATTTGTGTCCTTTTTCTTCGTACTTGTAACACTCTACCTTCTATTCTTCTCGTTTGATCTCCTGCCTTCTCAACTCTACTCCACATCTCATTACTCTGCTTGCTAGAACTTTGAATTTATTTTGGGGTTTTGGTTTCTCCTTTTTTCTCTCCTCTTCCCTGTAGTATTGGGCTTGATGTCCAAACCCCCTATATTTCTAATACTCTCTTTCTCACTTCTTTTCTAACTTTGCCCTTAATGAAGTGAGGGCATGTTTTTCTTTGAGCAAGCTGCTCATAATATTGTAATATTGTTGTTGAGACATTGTGACAATATCTCAGAGGTATGGATATAATGTTGAATCTTGTTATTTACTGTTATGTCTACTGGGATGTAAGATCTTCACCTAGCCAGATACTTACTCTTCTACTGACTACTGCCCTAATACTAGGATTATACTATCATCTCAACAGGGAAGATCCCTAATCTAGACAGTCCTTTAAGAGGTAACTGTCACTCCTCTGTATGTACTACTCATAATGGAGTACAGCACAAGGTTTATATTGAGAAGATATAACTACTAGACACTACCTAGTTGATAGGTCAGGTCTTGAGTATGATATCTAGGTTTGGTACTATACTGCTACCAATAGTTCCTAACTGACTATCAAGTCCCCTTAAGCCAAGGGCCTGGCTATATATGGAAGTGACTGGCAATTGCAATGATCATTGGTCAAGGGTTGATCAGTGATGAGATAAAAGATTAAACAGAGTTCAAAGTGAACAGTGTCTGAAGGTTGGTATTGAGTTCTTCTGTCAGTGACTGACTTAAGAACCTAGACTAGGGTTTAGTCCAGGTAACTCTTTAGGGTTAGAAGAGAACTCAATAGAGTCCTTGTTTTATTTTGCTACACTACTTATACATTCTTGTACTGTTTGTCCTTATTTATTCTACAAGTCCCTACTCCAGGGTTTAATTCCAGTCTATGTTATATTTCTTAGTCATGGTTGAGGTGGCTCATGACACTTTTCTTACTTGTCTTATTTCTTTTTCATATTCTTTTTTAAATTTTTTTACCAAGTCTCTCAAATTTTCCCTTAGCTCCTATATATCCTCTTTCACCATATATCTTTTCTACTGTTGTCATGACTTGGCAAAACAGCTAAGTCATTATTATATTTCTTTTCTTTTCTTTTTCATTTGGACTTATGATACAAGGGAATAGTGTGGGAAACTGTCACATAACAAGTATCACATGTCACATGACATGTTAGGAAGTCACAGGGTAATGTCACATGATGGGTGTGGAAAAATAGTGCACAGACCATGTAGTAGTTGTATAAGTATTGTACAAGAAATAGAAGGGGACTCTATTGAGTTCTCCTTATCAACTTGGACTTGGAGTAGGTTTAAGTTGTCTTGGCTAGAGCCTTATACTAGGTATTATTCTCTGGATGATCATTAACTAAAAAATAGCCCTATAAAAAGACCCTTACTGGATCTCAAGTCTATGGGCTCTTATACTTCTATGTACTAGATGTTCTTCAAGGAAAGCCTCTTTTTCTTAGCTACTTTTATTTACATTGGTATTTGAGAAGTGATAGAACTCTGCAGTTGCTTCTTAAGCCTTGTTAACAGGTTAAATTAATCAAGTACAAAGTAGGAGCCCATTACTTTTAAATTGTTGAGGCTCAAGCTCAAGTAGTTCCTAAGCCAAGGTACAAAATATCATGTTTATATACTATAAAATTAAAATAACTATATTGTTTTAAGTTTAGCTTAACTCATACAATCACACAGACCTACTCACTTATTCTGAGGTAAAAACATCTGGTGATTAGAAATGTAATCCAGTTAAGTTCATTGACTGTAGCTGACCAATCCTCCCTGTGTCTTCTCCCATATCCTTCCAAGGTATTGAGAAACCAATCATAATATAGCCCTCCTGAATTGTCAGTCTCAAAATTGTTAGTCAGTGGGATGTTCCCTTCTGAATAAGTGTCATCTCCAATTGCATTGAATTTGCAATCATCATGACATATATGTTCTTTGCTCTTGTTCTTTACTGAGGCCGGAGAAGAATGCTATTTGGAGGGGCTAGACTAGGGAAGAGAGAATTCTACAAATACTCTGTCACTGAGCCACACTTATTCAAAAGAGCTCCTTATAGCTTGTCTCAAATATACATGTTCCTCTACACTCTCTTGGGTTGGGGAGTCACTGGTAGCCTTTGACAGGAGTACTCATCTTTTCACGTGATTTGTATTCATGGTGTTGTCCTACTTTTGGTTATGCTTGTGATGAAAATAACTGTTGATCAAAGATAGATCTGGTAACTAAGACTCCTTTCATCCACTACTACCTTCAATCGTCATGAAATGTTACTCGGAAAGCCTGTCTATAGTTGACTCACGGACAATCATTTACGTATCAATGAGCGGCCGAACACGGCCGCCACTGGAACACTGGAAATAGTCGACAATCCCTCAAACCTTTTCGTTTTCCGCTCGCATTTTCTTTTTTCTTGCGCCACTCCCCCCTTTTTTCATGAAGGAGTGGTTGTGCCTGGACAAATGTGTTTTTATTCTAGTTTCCACCCTCGAATTCAAGTTCCCATGAAGTGGCATTGTTTTTTTTTTACATATCTATTTCTGAAACTATCTAGATCAAGTGGCAAGCGTGCTCCCGTGCGACATACGCATCATCATCCAGTCGGGAATCATAATTTACAAATCACAGGAGATGGGTGGGCCCGGACTAGGACTTGCGTAGTGGATGTGGATATGAAACTCGAACCTCTTGAGGGATACTGTTACCAAGCAAGAATCAAATGACGCTACAACGTCGAATGGATGAAAAGTTGGTAGACGTAGTGTATGACGTGTCCAAAGGTTATAATTATCTCGTCATGAATGCTAGTTTCAATTGGATCGTTCGTTTGAAGGCTTCTCAAGCAACGATGTACTGTCAAAAAAGATAGAGCAGAAATGCAGCTTGCTCGGATAATGGCTTTCAATGAGTACTAGTGTCAAATCTCTTGCACCGACAGACAATCGGAGCTGCTGCGATACTGTCTTCATTTCTATTGGACAGTTGCAATATGAATTAGAAGGGCGCCGCTTCGTTGCCAGTAAGCCGATATCAAACCGTGATCTATAGCAGGTAACCGCAGAAACTGTCATCAACTACAGTTTGGATGAGAAACGGATGGTTTTCGGTACAAGAAACCTGATGCATGAGAAAAATGGGACATGAGCTGGGTTGTGCTGCTTCTACTCCATAAGCTATTTCGGTCAAAGTTCGAGGCCATGCCAGAGGTGGTATTCTGGTCTCCCACAGCTCCTGAGTTTCTCTCGCGTTGTAGAAAAGCATTTTTTCATACCTGGGAGCAGACACTCTGCTCAGCACTGGTATTGTGAACCGGAGTAACTCATATGCCAGCAAATGATTTCCACACCCGACTTGCCAAAAATGACCAACTCTGGTATATATACTCCTGCAAAGGAAGGTCCCCAGGCACACCATATATACTCTAGTCAGCTGCTTACCACCGCAACAAATCCTGTCTACTACAAAATGACTTCACTAGCCAAAGCTGCCTACAGCGCCAAGATCAGACGACAATCAGCGCCGCCGGCACTCCCTCCATCGCCACCTCCATCGCCACCTCCCACTCCAGCAGCAAACCGGACGGGGATCAAGGTTCAAGAGATCCCACCCCAACTCTGTCATTTGACGGGTGACGAGCTTGCGATGCCCTTCCCTCCTATCGCACTTGGAGGGTATATCAGGTACTATAGAGACCACCCCGAGTCCTTCGATATCTGCGAACAGGGGCTGGCAAAACTTGATCTTGGGGTCAAAAACAGGACGCACGATGCCAACAAGAGGCAAAAAGCGTCTGCAAGTCCCAGGTCTAGTCTACTCCCCTCCCCCACATCGTCGTCGTCGTCAACAGAAAGCATACCACACCCTATTTGTTCGGCTCCCCCTCCTCCACCGCGACGCCCAATTTTGTCTATTATTCGTGAAGATTCACGTGAAACTGTGCGGTGTGAGACTAAGGAGCACATTTCATTGCCGATCACTCCCTACAAAGCGCGTGTCGCTTCACATCCCTCCACCTCATTAACCTTGTCTCTGGCCATTTCCTCCTCACCTGGGTACTCTTCTTCCCCCAACACCTCTATGAAATCCAACTCTCCAGCCCAGACAGCTCTATCATCGCCACGTAGAGGATCACTGAGGAGGAGGAAGCGACAAATTTTGCGAACGCCCAGTGTTGAAAATGATTTTGCACGATCTGCCAAGGAGCTTTTTGGTTTGAAGAAGGACCCCGGTCTCATCTCGATTTCGCGCGCAAATTCAACGGGAAGTGAGATGACGGAGGGAGAGGAAGATCCTATCTTGAGCGCTACGGCGAGTGTGAACACTGCCTTGACGTCTGTCTCGGATACACAGTCTATTATCTCTTCTGTTACTTCACCCACGCCATTCGGAAAGAACGATCGGTCGAGGTGTGGTAATCATGATCATGATACCACTTCCATGGTCCCCTCTCGTCGTTCTCGCAAGTTGAGTTCAAATTCAGATCCAAATAACAAACGCGCACCTTTATCTTTGGACCATCACCACTCTGATTCGGATGGGAGTTCTTCAAGTCCAACTATTAGTACCCCATCTACGAGTTTCACTCATAGGGGACTTTTGACTCGTGCAGAATTCGGACTGTTGGATTTCGACCAAGACGAAGCCGAGAACGAGGGTGGAGGGGGAAGTCGGGAAAGTTGGGCG
>Ga0153996_1000819_pt1 | contig 13468 bp, 9 predicted proteins | sample TSNC080MetaG_FD_104728 | JGI IMG/M metagenome (GOLD analysis project Ga0153996, IMG submission 104728) | Attine ant fungus gardens microbial communities from North Carolina, USA - TSNC080 MetaG | ecosystem: Host-associated > Fungi > Mycelium > Unclassified | place: USA: North Carolina, Lumber...
ACACCGGCTGGTGTAATTGTACTGAATATCAGGAGCGATACCATAAACCGGCAATTGGATGATTTTGTGCCAGAATCGGGATACCTGTTTTTTATTACCGATGAAGAAGCCCGGCCGATTTTTCATAATAAGCAAAGCGGTGAATCTCATATGGCGGAGCTTAAACACGGCGCGGCGGGCGGCGCGACAGTGCGACTGGCCGATACGGATTATCGTATATATTATCAGCAGTCAGATGAGCTTGGCTGGAATTATTATTTAGGAATACCGGCAGATCTGGCCTACCGGGTGCCGAATCAGTTGATCCAAATGTTGATTTTTTTGATCTGTCTGGCGCTGGTTCTCAGTACCTTGACGGCTTATTTTTTTGCCAGGAAAAACTATGACTCTTTGATGGGAATCGTCGATATCTTTGATAAGGCGACCCATGGGGAAGAGCTTCCGGTATTGTCAAGAAAGACGACAGATGTGTATAATTATATCCTTTATAATATCATTGAAACCTTTTTGCAGAATGATTATCTTCAGGTGCAGTTATCAGAGCGGCGGTATAAATTAAAAGCAATGGAGCTTATGGCGCTGCAGGCACAAATTAACCCCCATTTTCTGCTAAATACACTTCAAACGGTCTACTGGCGCTGTATTTCCCTGACCCAGAAACCAAATCAGGCAACCGAGATGCTGGAAAATTTGTCGGATATTCTTCACTACTCACTGGAATCCAGTCAGGAACTGGTATCATTGAGGGAGGAACTGGAGATAGCACGCTGCTATATCGATATACAAATACAGCGCTATAAAAGTCAGTTTGATGTCAGATGGGATATATCGGTTCCGCCGGAAATGGTACTGGTTCCCAAACTGATTCTTCAGCCATTGATTGAAAACAGCATTTATCATGGGATACGTGATAAGGTCGGATGCTCACTTATCAAAATCAGGATCCGGTTTCATGATGACTGGGTGGTTATCGCTGTTCTGGATAATGGTTTGGGGATGTCGGAAGAACAGCTGAACGATTTAAAAACCCGTATTCAGGATCATGATACCCAGGATGGAGAACACATTGGATTGCTGAATACACACAAACGTCTGGAACTATTGTATGGAGAAAACTATAATATCCGGGTATTTAGTAAAGAAGGGCGTGGGACAATTATTGAATTATGGATGAAAGACGCAGCTCCTGAAATGCCGATGGCCAGGGGGAAATGATACTTTTTTTAAAGTCCTCATCCGGTGATGATACTTTTTTGAATTTGCAGGTTATTGTACCGTCAATATGCCAGTGTTACAATGTAATTACCAGAAACAAAGCAAACACAAAGGGAGGTTTATATGAGAAAACAAATGAGAATTACGGCATTATGTTTGACTGCCGGCATGCTGCTTGGAAGTCTTGCCGGATGTTCCGGCGGTTCTGCTGAGCCAACGGCCGCTGCATCTGCGGCAGAGCAATCGGCAAGCGCCACGACAGCAGCAGCTGATGCGGCGGTTCAGGGACCGGTGACACTGCGGATGTCATGGTGGGGCGGAGACTCCAGACACGAAAAAATTTTAGCTGTGATTGAGGCATTCCAGAAAGAAAATCCTGATATTACTATTGAACCGGAGTATTCCGCGTTTGCTGACTATCGTGACAAATTTACCATGCAGCTGACTTCCGGAGCCGCAGCGGATATTCTTGCGGTTGACCAGCCGTGGGTATCCACCATCATGGCGCAGGGTGATTTCTTCACTGATTTAAGCAGTTACGGTGAACTTGGACTGGCTGAAATTGATCCTTATATTTTAAATAACTTTTGTAAATTCGATCACGGAACCTTCTTTATGCCTACCGGTGTCAACGGCATGGGTTCGCTGGTAGATACGGAAAGTCTGGAACAGTATGGATTTGACAGTTCCAATCAAAACTTTACCTGGGATGATTTGATTGCCCTTGGCGAAGCCGTTCAGGCAGCCGATCCCAATCAGTATCTGGCTTGCGTTGACAGTAAGCAGGCGGCACTCTACTATGTCAGAACCTATCTTCGTCAGCTGACCGGCAGACAGTTTATAAATGATGACGGAACTATGGGTGTCACAAAGGAAGAGCTGAGCGAAGCATTGGCATTTGTAAATTCCCTGTATGAAAAGGGCATTTTTCAGCCAATTGAGGAAAGTGGAATCTACGAAAATTCAATGACTCAGAATCCGGCATGGATTAACCGCAAGATGTTTATGATTCTGGGAAGAACCTCGGTGATGACCGATATGTCCGCCCGCCGTGCCGACGCTTCAGGTAATTATACTACCAGCGGTTTCCTGCTGCCCCAGCTGCCGAATGGAAAAGAAACCGGAATTGAGGTTCGTCCGACGGCATTGTATGCGGTCAACAAAAGTTGTGCCAATCCGGAAGCAGCGGCAAAATTCCTGGCTTTTATGTTCAACTCCGAGGAAGGCATTGAATTACTGAAAGACACCTATTCCGTGCCGGCCAGAGAGAGCCTTCGGGTTTACTGCGAAGGTAAGAATATTTTAGATGAAGCGGCAATGCTGAATGTGGAATATTCACTGGCAAACTCCGGAAATGTTGTAAACGCATGGTCAAACGATTCTGAAGTAGAAGCGATGATGACGGAAATTATCCAGAAGATTGCCTATAAGCAGTATCCGGATATGGGTGAGGCAGCCGATGAAGTGATCTCCAGAATTGGACAGATTGTTGCTTCCAGTACGAAATCATAAAGTGACAAATCCAGATTCAGGGCACTGCCTTAAGTCCGGTGTAGGGAGGAAATATGATCCAAAAGAAATATCGGTCAAAGCATTTTGTGGGACTTTTCTACATTGCCCCGTGGCTGATTGGCTTCCTGATTTTCCAGCTTTATCCGTTTATTGCTTCTTTTTATTATTCCTTTACCGACTACACTCTGCTCAGCAAACCGAATTTTGTGGGACTGCAGAATTACATCAATCTGTTTACCGTAGACAAACAGTTCCTTTCAACAATGAAAATTACCGGACTTTATGCTTTGTTATCAGTACCTCTTAAGCTGGCGTTTGCTTTGTTTATTGCAACCCTGCTGACAGCTAAGATAAAAGGTATCGGGATCTACCGCAGCCTATACTATCTGCCTTCGATTCTTGGAGGCAGTGTGGCGGTATCGGTATTATGGCGGGTTATGTTTATGAAGGACGGCATGATTAACCATTTTATCGGTCTGTTTGGCATTGGGCCGGTGAATTGGCTGACAGATCCGGATCTGGCATTGGTGACCTTAAGTCTTTTGCAGGTATGGCAGTTTGGTTCGGCAATGGTCATCTTTTTAGCAGCTTTGAAAGGGATCCCACGGGAGCTGTATGAAGCGGCAGCCATTGACGGCGGCGGAAAATGGAAGCAGTTTGCCCATATTACGCTGCCGCAGATCAGCTCGGTTATTTTCTTTAACCTGGTAATGCAGTCGATTCAGGCACTTCAGAATTTTACTTCGGCTTTTGTTATTACCGGTGGCGGACCGATGAAAAAGACTTATATTATCGGGATGAAATTATACGATGATGCATTTCGTTTTTACAAAGTAGGATATGCCTGTGCGGAGTCATGGATTCTGTTCCTGGTGATTCTGGCATTGACGGTACTGGTGTTCCGTTCGTCCGACGCATGGGTTTATTATGCGGATGAAGGAGGTACAAAATAAATGAGACGAGAGACAAGACAGGAACTGATCAGACATCTGCTATTAGTTGGAATCGGTATCTTTTTAATCTATCCGGTATGTTTCATGATCTTTGCTTCTTTAAAAGATACCAATGAGATTTTTACCTCCACAAAGCTGTTTCCTTCGATCTGGCATCCAGAGAATTACAGCAATGGGTGGAAGAGCGGTGCTACCGGAGTGGTAACTTATACCAACTTTTTTTTGAACACGTTTAAACTGGTTATCCCGGTGGTTGTATTCACGGTGATTTCGTGCAGCCTGGCAGCTTATGGTTTTGCAAGATTTGATTTTCCGATGAAGAAGCTGCTGTTTCCGGTGCTGATATCAACGCTGATGCTGCCGAATACGGTTATCATTATTCCGCGGTTTATGCTGTTTAAGAATCTGGGATGGCTGGACAGCTACCTGCCGTTTCTGGTACCGGCCATCTTTGCGGTGTATCCCTTCTTTATCTTTATGATCATCCAGTTTTTGCGGGGAGTGCCGACTTCATTGGATGAATCGGCCAAGATTGACGGGTGCACATCCCTCCAGACTTTGGTACATATTTTAGTGCCGCTGTTAAAGCCGGCTTTGTTTTCCGCCGGATTGTTTCAGTTTTTATGGACCTGGAATGATTTTTACAACCAGTTCATTTTTATCAATTCACCAAAGAAGTTTACCCTGTCACTGGGACTGAGACTTTCCATTGACGCTTCAACGGAGGCGGTCAAATGGAATGAGGTAATGGCAATGTCGGTTTGTTCCATTATTCCGTTGTTTATCCTGTTCTTCTGTGCTCAGAAATATTTTGTTGAGGGCATTGCAACATCAGGATTAAAGGGCTAAAGGGGGTTATGAGAATGCAGGAAGGAATCTTATTTTATTTATCCGGAGACCGGGGAAGTGTTCCGGAGATTGCCGCCGGCAATCCGGTTCCCAATTTTTATAAGGATGTGGAAGTGATTGATGACGGGGTAAACGGCAAAGCTCTTCGCTGTCTGCCGACTCAGCTGCTGGCTTACTGGGCACCCGGTAATATGGTTGCCCAGCGGGGCTGTGTATCATTTTTCTGGAGAAGCCGCACCCCTTTGGGGGAGACGGAATTTCCGCTGTTTCGGGTATCCTTTGCGGATCATAGCAGCTGGGACGGGCTGTTTCTCCGGATCGATTACAATGGCCATGGAATTGATGCGTTTGTGACAGATATTAACTTAAGCCGGATTCGGGTATCCTACACCTTTGAACAGATACCGCAGCCGGACGAGTGGTTCCATCTTGCCTTTGCCTGGGATGAAACGGTCGGCGTTCATCTGTATGTCAACGGAAAGACGGCAGCTGTCAAGAACCAGACGGCAATTTTGTATGCCGGGCTGGATCAGTTTGGCACTCATTCCCGAATTATCAGTAATGCGCAGGTACAGTCCAGCTACAATTATATGAGGACCGGTGATTTTGATGAGATTATGGTCTTTGACCGGATGCTGGATGAGGAACAGGCAGGAATACTTTCGACCGGGCGCATCCCGCAACTTAAAAAGGCAGAGAACCGCAGCCTTGAAGAGGAGCGTTGGGGGCAAGAGTGGCAGCAGCGGTTTGGATTCGACAGTGAGGAAATGCCTGCACCTTTGAATCACCGCTGTACTGCCGTACATAAAGTGGAGATTCCTGATGCCTGGGATCATAAACGGTGGTGGTGGAAGGCTTGTGACGGTATCAGGGAAACCACCTGGCCCGGTGTGTATAACCGGTCCGGTCTGCCGGGCAGATGCGATTACTTTGTCCTGCCGGACTGGGACTGCTACTCCCTCTCCGGGAAGGAGATCACCTTTGAGCCGGAAAGGGACCGGTACTTTAATCACATTGAAATTTCCGGATCGGCCCAGGGGCAGATGCGGATTCACGGCCGGATGGAAGAACAGCTGAGGGTATACCGCAAATCCTGTGAACGCAGTGTACTGCGGCTGGCTGAACCGGTTCGCAATGTGGACATTACTTTTACCAATGAGGTGACAGAAGAACCCATTGGCGATATAACTTTGTTATTAGTGGAACCGGGTGTTGCACCTGACGGGAGCAGGAGAGAAGTGTTTCATTTTGGAGCAGACGATCCGGAGATCGAATCGGCCGGGCTGGAAGAAGTCCGGAACTATGTGGCCGGGCGGTTTATGCCCGATGAAAGGGTCTGTCTGTTGGGCGGAGAACATGCCGGCAGGATGCCGGAATTAAGCGGTAAACTTCCGATGCTTCACTGCCTGATGCCTTATCAGGATGATCCCTCTTGCGGTCTGGATGGAATAATTGTCCACTTACCGGCACTTACTGGCCGGCCAATCCAGGGAAAATATATTCTGGCCAATATCCAGGTGAAGGATCCGCTGTGGATTTACAGAAACATGATAAATTTCACCTTTGCAGTCCTGCCGGGACAGGAAAAAGAGCTCTGGCTGGATTTCAGAGACCGGATTTTGCCGGAAGGAAAAGCTCTCTATGCCACAATCAGTTTTTCGATTGCCGTCAGCAGCCGTGATCTGGAGTGTCTCTCAATAGAACTGGTCTATAAGACGGCGGCGGCGGCAAAAGCTGAGCATGTGCAGGATCGCTGGATTCAGGTGAAGGACAATTACAGCAATCTGGTGGAAGAAAATCCGTCAAGCAAGCATTTTAATCTGTATAACCGGTTCTATGCTGATCTGAGCGATCTGCTGAAGGTATGCCCCGAGCATCGCCTGGCCCGGGAATATTGGTATGATAAATTTAAAACCAATCCGCCGGAATTTGAATATTCCCGCTGTCCGGATGGGCTTCCGTTGTGGGCGTGGCGGCAGACCGAATATATGGGGTATGTTAAACGCTACATCCGGTGGTGGATCGATAAGCGCCAGATCGAAAACGGCGAGTTTGGCGGCGGTCTTTCCGATGACGGCGACCTGACGGCCTGGTGGCCGGGACCGGCACTGGCCGGTTGTATGCCGGAGAAGATAGGAGAGTCCCTGGCCCGTGAAATGGAGGCATTTTATGATCAGGGCATGTTTGCCGGCGGCTTGTGTGCCATTCAGACCGACCAGCTTCACACTCTGGAAGAAGGAATTCAGTGCCTGGGACAGTGTCTGACACTTTTTCCCTATTCCCCCAAATATGTGGAACGGGCGATGGAAAATGCCAGAGGATTGCACTATATAACGGGATATAATAAAACAGGGCACCGTCATGTTCTTTCCGGATATTATTCAGGAACCAGGATTGCCAGAGAAGAGCCGTGGGCTTATTCTGCTTCTGACTCCTTCCATGTATTTCATCCGACCTATATGCTGGTCCGCTATAATGGTGCAAAGCCGGCCAGAACGCTGGTTTTGGAGATTGCGGATGCGATGCTGGAGCATTATTATGACGGGCGGCTGCATGTACTGGTTAACACCATTACCGATGAAGATCAGGTTCATGAGCGGACCAGAGAGTGGCCGCTGTTTTATGCGGCCTGGAAATTCACCGGCGATAATAAATATTTGAAGCCGATTGACCTGGCCTTGTATGAACAGCAACAGGACCGGTACCCGGCTGGTAATATCGAAGCTGATGCAGCAGCACGATATGAAGACATTATAAGAAAAGCGGCTTTGCGAGAGTATATTAATACGGATGGGCAGTTGTGGGTTGACCGCGGTGTCATAGATATTGCCATGATTCAGCAGGACCGGATCGGTGGAGTGGGGCATGAGCGTTTTTCACTCTATCCAAGACATTACTTCCGCTGGGAATTCCTTCCTTCTCAGGAAACGGATGTGGCAGTGATGGTAACTTATGCTTCAGACAGCCGGATTCAGCTGTCGGCATATAATCTGACCGATGAGGCAGTCAATGCGTCGATGATAATGGAAGATATTGTTCCCGGAATCTGGACGGTCAGAACCGGAACCGGCGACCGTATCGGAGAATTGGGGCAAGATGTTTCCCGGCAGCAGGAGCTTGAATGGACCAGCGAAATAAAGGTAGAATTTGTGCCGGGATGCTATACGGTGATGCAACTGGAACTGGAGCAGAAGGGTCTTGATTACCATCAGCGTCCCGATCTTGCAATTGACCGTGAAGATGTTGTTGTGAAAGATGATTGTATCCGCGTTATGGTTCATAATATCGGCGGTGCAGCAAGTGAGGAAACAACCCTGGTGTTAAAAAATGCCAGTGGTGAGGTATTGCGGTACAACCATATTCCACCTATTCCGGCACCGGTGGATCTGTATCCTAAAACGATCGAAATACCGCTGTGGACAAGGGGGATTTCGCTGGCTGGCTGCTATATTGAGCTTGATCCGGAGCTTCGGATGAAGGAGATAACCAGAGTGAATAATATGATCAGATTATAGAAGGGACAAGTATGAAGCTGAGCTATACGACTTTGTCTGTTCAGGATAAGAGCATGGAACAGGCAGTAGCGATTGCAGTGGGTCAGGGACTGGATGGAATTGAATTAAGGGGTCGTGACCGGATTCACATCTCTCCTTCCTGTGATTTTTCTTATGTTTTCTATGTAAAAAAGCTGATTGAAGAGCATGAGCTGGCGATTCCGTGCATGACTGCTTACACCAGATTCCGGCAGCCGTCACTGCAAGCAGTTTACCAGGAAGTGGAAGAACTAAAGCCGATGATTGCACTGGCAGAATATCTGGGCGCCCATACGGTCCGGGTCTTTATGGGAGCGATACCGGAAGGGCTGGAACCGGAAATTTCGGATAAAATTGCCAGAGAAGGGTTAATCCATGCAGCAAAAGTATTTGCGGGGTCGCCGGTAAAACTGGCGATTGAAACCCACGATTCGGCAAAAGACGGAAAGACGCTGGCACAGCTTTTAACAGGGGTTCCGGAGCAGATTGGGATACTTTTAGACATTATTCATCCTTGGGATATGGGAGAATCGATAGAAGAAACATGGCAACTGGTTGGCCGTCGGATTTATCATGTCCATATTAAGGATATCACAAAGACCGTAGCCGGTGGCAGAATTTACAGCAATATCGGTGCCGGAATTCTGCCTGTGAAACAGATTGTTACTTATTTAAATCAAAAAGGATATCAGGGATTCTACTCTCTGGAATGGGAGCAGTCAGCTGATCCGGCGGAAGGTATTGGCTTTGAGGAGCAAATGGAATCGTTTATATCATTTATGAGGAGGCTTGAGGAAGATGGGAACCATAACACTGTCATTTGAAGAGATAAAAGATTGTCTGAAGGAGATTCTGACTCTCTACGGCTGTCCGGATGATAAGGCTGATAAAGTAGCGGTGGAAATGACGAGAAATTCACTGGAAGGGGTATATACTCATGGTATTAACCGGTTTGCCAGATTGATCCGCAATATCGGCGAAGGAATTGTGAACCCTGATGCTGACCCGGTGATCATCGGTCGGACCGGAGCCGTTGCCAATGTAGACGGTGGTTTGGGACTGGGCATTACCAATGCCTGGTTTTCCATGGAACTGGCAATCCAGCTGGCGGGAGAATACGGAATCGGTCTGGTCGCCCTGCGGGGTACCAATCACTGGCTGCGGGCGGCTACCTATGGCTATCAGGCCTGCGATGCAGGAATGGCAGCCATATGCTTTACCAACACGATTCCCAACATGCCTACATGGGGAGCCGCAGATTCCAGAATCGGGAATAATCCGCTGGTATTTGCATTTCCCAGAAAAGGCGGACATTTAATTACGGATATGGCAATGTCACAATTTTCATATGGAGCTCTGGAGCTGGCCCGGCTGGAAGGGAGAAGAATGCCGATTGACGCCGGTTTTGATTCCGACGGTAATCTGACCAAGGATCCAGAGGCAGTGATCCGTTCCCAGCGGATCCTGCCAACCGGTTACTGGAAAGGGGCGGCTCTGTCCTTTATGCTGGATATCTTCGCCGGGACGTTGTCCGCCGGGAATACGGTCTCCGCTGTCGGAGCATTACCGGGAGATGAGCATGGGGTGTCGCAGGTATTTGTGGCAATTGATTATAAAAAGCTGGTGTCCGAGGAACAGGCGGAAATGATCATAGAAGGAGCAGTCAGCGATCTGCTGGGTTCTAAACCAGCAGGTGAAAACAGCCGGATCATTTACACCGGACAGATGACCGAAGAATACCGCCGGCAAAATCTGGCCGCCGGTATTCCGGTAGAGGAAGGTGTATGGAAGGAGATTCTTTCACTCCGTCGGATACGGCACTAAGGATCACTTTGAATAAAGAGGGTGACACAAAAGCCTTCGCCAGGATTGCTGTCAAGGGAAATATGGCACTGGTCTGCGGTAAATCTCAGCTGCATTCTGCGGCAAAGATTCTGCAGGCCAATATGCTTTTCCTGAAAACTCTCAAAATCCGACAGGGATTCCCGTAGCTTAGCCAGCTTTTCCCCGGTTACACCGCTGCCGTTGTCCTTAACCTGAATCAACAGATTTCCGCCAGCCGCCGAAATGGTTATAAAAATGTCCAGATGCCCGCTGGATCCGGTAATACCGTGAGTAATGCAGTTCTCTATAACTGGCTGGAGAATCAGTTTGGGAATTTGGCAGGAGCAGGCCTGTGGTTCCACATTCCAGTGTACCTCCACCTGATTGCAGTAGCGCAGGGCCATCAAAGCCGTATAGTGAGAAGTCGCCTCAATCTCCTGCTCAACCGTAACATCCTCATTGGGGGAACGGAGACTGTACTGGAGAAATTGGGACAAATCCTGGATCATTTCATTGGCGGCAGTGTTTTGGCGGGCAATTTTCAGTACCTCAAAATCGATCATCTGTAAGGTGTTGGATAGAAAATGCGGGTTAATTTGATATTGCAGTGCAGAGAGTTCCAGGGATAGCGCCTGGAACTTTTGCTCGTTCAGAGAGACGCGAAGGAAATCATTTTGCGTAAAGGTCTGAATCATATTTGTCACAATATGGCTGTACAGATCATTACTGTAATGCTTCAGTGTCGGCAGTTCTTTGTTGGAAACTGCGGCATCCATCAGATCCAGGATAGCATACAGCTGTTCCGATACATTACCAGCATATTTATAGGAGACAATGACGGACATCAGGATACACAAAAAGACGGTGATTCCGGTAATGGTAATCAGCCGGTAAATATTGGCGTATGCAATGGAGGCCGGGGTTACGGAAATAAAGTCCAGGCCGCTGGTGCGGGAGTGGGAACGCATGATCAGATCGTTATCCAACCGGATCAATCCGTTCTTGTCCGGCACTGTTTTCAAATAGTCCACAAACTTCTGGGCCGCCAGTGACGATTCGCTGGAAAAGAGCGCATTTTCTCCATCGGAAAGAATAATTGCATGTCCGCTTTCCAGATAAGAATTGGTGAACAGCCGTTTAAAATAAGTAACCACAATGTTAACGGCTACCGTATAGCCTTTGGCATTTTTCTGGACAACGGTCAGGTACTCATGAGGCATAGAATCATACAGTGTTGCACTGCGGCGGATAACCTGGTATTCATCCCCGTCTGCACAAACAGACAGCCATTCTTTGTCGGGACCGGTTTCCAGTTCATAGACACGAGCCTGATTGGTCAGATAACGGCCTCTTTGGTTGGGAATATAAACATAGATACTGTCAATATAATCCCGGGAGTTGGCGATGGCATTTAACTGGGCGGCGACTTGCTTGAGAATTACAAAATCCACATAGGTCAGCTTCTCCGACTGGAGAATCTGATAGATCGAGTTGGAATTGGAATAAGCCGGGACAGCCAGCATATTCATTACTTTATTGGAATCATTTAATAACAGACCGACATTTTCCTGGAGCAGAGAAAGATTAATTTCGGATTCATTTTCCAGGGATTTTTGTTCCGTCGGCACCAGCACCAGCAATAACACAATGGTCAGAAACAGAAGCGGCAAAAGAGACATGGTAAGCATCCGAACCATGTTTTCCACAAAAAAACGGCGTCGCATAACAGGCTGAACCTCCTTTCTCTTAGTAACAGATCAGGGTCACAGAGCATCCGGATCAGTACCGAAATGCCGGCGAAATCTCCGGATGAAGTTCTTCGGATTGTCATAGCCAACTTTCCAGGCGGTGTCCGAAACAGAGTTTCCGGCCTTTAAAAGTCTCATGGCTTCCTTCATTCTGGTTTCTGTCAGGTAGTCAGAAAAGGTCTGCTCCAGACAGCGGTGAAAGATGGTTGAGACATAGCTGGCGGACAGGCCGGTAAGCTCCGCCGCACCAATCAGCGTTGCGGTGTCTGGGTTTTTGCTTATATATTGCTGAACCAGATGGACAATCTCCTGATAATAGCCTTTGTAATTATCCGGTAATGCTGCCTGCGGATGGGGCAGACCGGTGCCGGCTTCCGTTTTGCGGAAAACGGCGACCAGGTCTTTGTAGCTGACGGGTTTGGTTAAATAAGCCGAAACACCGTAACGCATAGCTGACCTGGCATATTCAAATTCTGCGTAGGCTGAAAGCAGGATAATTGTGACCGGCAGCTTCCGTTCCCAGCAGATCCGGGCCAGTGTGATTCCGTCCATGACAGGCATTCGGATGTCGGCCAGAATCAGATCGGCAGGATGCCGCTCCAGATAGTCAAGTGCTTCCTGCCCGTTGGCAACAAGGGCGGTTACGTGAATACCCAGCTCCGCCCATGGAAAAAGCAGATAAAGATTGTTACGCATATATGCTTCGTCATCAGCTATAATCAGCTGCTTCATGTTGAGTCACCTCCCTGTTTGCGATATTGCATGGGGGTCATATGGTAATAGTTGTGAAAGGCCCGGGAAAAATTCTTGGCATTGGCATATCCGACCATATCCGCGACCGTATTGACCTGAAGGCCGATATTACGCAGCAGCTCGCCGGCCAGAAGCATCTTTTCCTGATAAACAAATTCGGCAAAGGTCATGCCGCTCTGTTTTCTCATCAGCTCCGACAAATAAGAAGAAGGAAGACCGATTGCATCAGCGCAGGTCTCAAGCGTGGAAAGTGCCGGAGCCTTACGGATGTAGTCCGATATTTTTTTCAGTGTCAGCTCCGCCCCAGAGATAAGCGGTTCAGGGATTTGCCGGGAAGACAAGATATCTGTCCGGATTCGTGTAAATAATTCGGACAGTTCCTGATAGCAGACCGGTTTCACCAGATAGTCAAAGACACCGTAAAAGATGCCCTGTCTGGCATATTCAAAGTCAGAATAGGCTGACAAAAAGACGATATCGGTATCAAGATGCTGTTCACGGATTGCTTTTGCCAGTTCGATTCCGTTCCAGACTGGCATCTGGATGTCAGTAAGAATTACATCTGCCTGATATTTGAGAAGGGCCTGGTAGGCTTCAAAGCCATCTGCACAAACGGCACAAACCGTATAACCCAGTTCCTCCCAGGGAAAGAGCCGGGAAAGGTTTTCGCGCATAAACGCTTCATCATCGGCGATAATCAACGGCAGCAGGTTTGACATGTTTTCCTCCTCGGTAGTGTGCGGCAGGATAATAGATGATCTTTCTAAATTATATCATTTTACCGTGGCGATAGCCAGTAATTTTGTGAAAGCGACTTGACAAACGACCGCCGGTCTCTATATATGCCAAAAGGAATTCCGCTCACCGACGAGGAACACGCCGGGCGCCAACATGAAATTGCCGGCTTTATTGAAAAGACACAGACGATTGCATGTTTGGATAACCCTTCCGATGTCCGCCTGAAAAAGATTATGGAGGTAAATCTTGAGTTTTTGAAAAAAATAGGATCAGAAAGGAAGACAATCAATAAGATATACCGTTCATGCTCTTTTTTCTACCAGTTTTGCTGTCGGCCGCCCGG
>Ga0153996_1000820_pt1 | contig 13463 bp, 13 predicted proteins | sample TSNC080MetaG_FD_104728 | JGI IMG/M metagenome (GOLD analysis project Ga0153996, IMG submission 104728) | Attine ant fungus gardens microbial communities from North Carolina, USA - TSNC080 MetaG | ecosystem: Host-associated > Fungi > Mycelium > Unclassified | place: USA: North Carolina, Lumber...
TTTCAGCCGTAGCGGAACGCCACTCACCTTCTTATAGCCATTGCCGTGCAAATACGCCGCATAACCTGCGCCGACCACGCCTACACACACTTGATTCATTTTTTCATCTCCCACGGGGCTGGCTATAAAGCCAGCCCCTCTTTTTTGAAGTATGATTTGGCTGTAGCGATGCAGCGGCGTACATGTTCAGCATAGCCGAACTCAGCTGCCTTTGCCAAATGGGGAAGTTCAATGCTGCACACCGCATCCTCCGGCAGCCGGCTGATGTAGGACGCGAGGTTGATACCGCCCTCACCCGGGTAAAGACGCGCATCGCGCCCGATGACAATGAGTTCCTCCCTGGAATCGGGGATAGCCTTGGGGCCGTCGCACAGGTGGAAGAACCGAAACCACTCCTTGGGACACTCATCCAGTTCGGCAGGGTCGACGCGGGAACGATGCGCATGCAAAGTGTCCACCATGATGCCTGCATTCTTCTTGTTGACCGCTTGGATGATTGCCTTCGCCTGCTTCAATGTGGTCACATCCGCCCAAGTGACAAACTCCAGTTGTACACCCAGATTATACTGGGCGGCAAGATCGCACAGCTCACCGAATTTCTCGACGGCAAAGCTCATGTTGGAGGTCCAGACGCTGCTCAGCACATACTTGGCGCCTAGCTCTGCACCCACCTGCATGGCAGCTTCGTATGTCTTTACATTGACGCCGTCCAGGATGCGCATGAGCTCGATGTCGTGTATGCCAACGCCGGTGTATTCCATGGCTTTTTTTGTCTGAGCCAGCAGGGCGGGCTGAGTAGAGAGGTCGTAGTTGCCTTCACCGGCAACCCCCATGTTGACGAGGCGTGGGCTTATATAATCATAACCTGCATTGGCCGCCAGATAAATAAGTTCCGGTGTGGGGCATTTCAGCGCTGTGAGATGGGCCAGCGAGAATTTCCGTGCCATAATGTTCCCTCCTGTTTAATTACTCTGTTATTTGTATGCCGGATTATTTGTTTTTCATGTAAGCGTTGACCAGATCCTGTCCGACCTTTTTGGCTATACTGTCGTACACCGGCTCCACGGCTTTGCGCATATCCTGGTAAAGCTCGTCGGACAGGGGGATGATTTTGGTCCCGGAGGCGGTAATTTCTTTAATCTTTTCGGTCTCTAAGGTGTCCGCTTCCGCAAGAGCCGCAGCGGTGGCGTTTTTGACGGCCTGGTTCAAAAGGGCTTTTTCGGCGTCGTTGAGGTCGTTGTATGCGTCAGGGCTCATAATGATGGACAGCATGTGGGGCAGGTGATTAGTCTGAATAATGTAGTCCTGCACCTCGTACAGCTTGTTGCTGGCGATGACTGCGTAGGGGTTCTCCTGGCCGGTGACCGTGCCCTGCTGCAGTCCGGTATAGAGTTCACCAAAGGCCATAGGGGTAGGAGAGGCGCCGAACGACTTCCAAGCGGCTATATGGTTGGGGTTTTCCATGGTGCGGATCTTGATGCCGTTAAAGTCGCTCATTTTCTCCACAATCTTGTTGGAGGACATAACCCGGAAGGTCTGGTCGGCGAAGCCTAACAGTTTGTAGCCGGCATTTTCATAGTACTTGGAGATAACGCTCATAAATTCCTCATCGGCGAAGAGCTTCCGGTACTCCCCAATAGTAGGGTATACCATGGGCATATCGAACACGCCCAGCGCGGGGATAAAGTTCACCTGGGGGGCGGTGTTCTGTACCACCATAGTGACATTTCCGGCATGACAGCTCTCCAACAGGGCGACGTCGCTGCCCAGGGTACCGTCCGCATACACTTCGATGTGCATGCGATTATTGCTCAGCTTATCTAGCTCCTCGGCCAGCTTCTGTCCATAGAAATAGGTGACCGTGCCTTTGGGAGAGTCCATACCCATGGCCCAGCCAAATTTCCGTATGCCGTTTTCATTCGACTCACCATATCTGGCCTTACCGGTTTCCGTGGTGAAACTCAGGAACAATGCCAAAGCAATGCAAACGGTAACAATCACCAGTGATATGCTTCTGGAAATTGCTGTTTTACTCATTCTATCGAACTCCTTATCCACTGTTGTTTCAAAATCCCGGTCGGGGATGCGGGCGCACCCTCTTGTATTCGGTTCCTTATTATTTAATCAGCGCCAGACTGATTTGCGGGAAGATGGTGATGATAGCCAAAGCCACCAGGAACAGGAGAATATACGGGACTGCCTTCCGTGCGATTTCAATCATAGGCACACCGCTTATGGAACTGGCGACAAACAGGTTGACTCCAATGGGTGGGGTGACAAATCCAATTGCCAGGTTAACCACCATGATGATACCGAAGTGGATGGGGTCCACGCCCAGGGATGCGCTGATGGGCTGGAGGATGGGGGTTAAGATTAGAATGGCGGGGCTTGTGTCCATTACCATGCCCACAAACAGCAGGAAGATGTTGATGGCCAGCAAAATCACGAATTTGTCGTCCCCTAAGGAACTGATGAGTATCTCTCCTATAGTTTGGGGCAGGCGCATCAAGGTCAGTACGCGGCCAAAGGCTACCGCCGCGGCGAGGATGAAGAGCAGAGGTGCATAGGTCCTGATGCTATCAATAAGAATGCCCTTGATTTCATTGACCTTGAGTGTTTTGTAGATAAACAGGCTGACTATCAAAGCGTAGATGACGGAAATAGTGGCGGCCTCGGTGGGGGATGCCAGCCCGGAGTAGATGCTGCCCAGGATGATGACCGGGGCCAGCAACGCCCAGAAGCTGGAAAGAAATACATTCTTAAAACCCTGTTCACGCAGGCTGTTCACCACGGAATTAATCTTCTCCTTGTCCTCGCCCTTTATTTTGCAGTAGAAGAATGCGTACATCATGAGTAAGCCGGCGATAAGAAAACCGGGCAGGATACCGGCGATAAACAGCTTGCTGACGGACGCGCCGGAGGACATACAGTACAGGATGAAGGGGATGGACGGCGGGATGATGACGCCCAGGCCGCCTGCCACCGCAACAGTGGCGGTGGAGAATGCTTTGTTGTAGCCCATGTTGGTCAGAACGGGGATAGTCATACTGCCAACAGCGGCAACAGTGGCTGGTGCGGAACCGGAGATAGCGCCGTAGAATAGGCAGGTGACGATGACGGCGCAGGGCATTCCGGCGGTAAACCCGCCCACAAAATAGGTAAAGAAATCAAACAGCTTTTTAGATATGCCGCCTTTGGCCATGATGATGCCGGACAGAATGAACATAGGGATGGCCAGCAAGGGAAAGCTGTTGATGCCGCCCAGCATTTCCCGGACAAGGTAGGTTCCGGTGGCGGAAAACTGGCTGTCCGCCAGGGAGGGCAACAGGGAGGTTATCGCGATACTTGAGGATATAGGAACGGAAAGGAACAGCAGTAGAAAAAAGATAATAAATACGACACCAACTGCCATAAAGACACTCCTCGCGTAATATTTTTTTTGCAAGGCGCCATGGATAAAATCCCAGTTTTGACGGCTGTAAAAAGAGCGAATCGGAAATGGAAAAAATGAGCGCCTATAAACTTTTTGTTAGTAAGCAAATATAAGAGACTAAACAGTAAATCAAGTTTGTTTTTGTAAAAAGACAGTTGATCTTCATCCAGTAAACATCTAAAAATTATCCGAGTAAAAATATTTCGATTTAATCCCTATTTCAAGGGCTATATGTACTTCGATTTCTTGCAAGATGAAGCGCTAGTCCCAAAGGATATTCTTTTTACAGTCGTCTTCTCTACATATTCACGTTGACTTCGGGTTTCTCTCATTTTCTTCACCGGTTACCAGGACGTGCGTCTTCTCGAAGATCCCCTGAATAAGACGGATTACGGACAATATGAAACCAACTAGCGGAGCGATTTGTATAGTGTACATGGGTATCTGCATGGCCGGGCTAAGTTGTCCGCTGGCAATGGCGCGAGTGAAGTAATCGTAAGCGTACTGAATCATGAAAAAGTAAAACACGAGCAGGATAACTTTTTCAAGCAGTTTTACCCCCGCGTTGACCTTTTTAGGAAACATAGCGACAATCTGCTCAATTTTGATGGAGATTTGCTTTTTAAAGCAATAGCTGATGCTGAGAAAGCCGGACCAGACAAACAGGAACCGTACCAGTTCCTCTGACCAGGTCAGCGCGCTGTTAAAGAGGCGTAAGACAATTTGCACACTCATAACCGTAGTTATGATTATCAGAAGCACAATCAGGATTGTCTCTTCAAAGTTGTCATCCAACCATTTTAATGCTTTCATTCGGTGGTCTCCCCCCTTTCTCATAGTTGGCATACCGATACAGCGTGCTGCGGTGCAGTCTCCCGCACCACAGCATGCATTTCATTTAGACGGACTACTTATCCAGTGCTGCATCGTAGAAGTCGCCGAACAGTTCTTCCGGCGAGGGCATGTCGGGTTCAATGGGACGGGAAACCCAGGTGGTGTTCATGTAGTGCTTTAGGCAGATGTTTTCGCTGACGATATTGCCGCCCCAGGTGCCGCAACCCATGGAGGAGGTCATCGGCATGCCATTGTTGGCCGCGCCGGCGTTGGCCTTGGACTGAGGCTGCCGCACCATGATACGGGAAACCGGAGCCGCCAGAGCCAGCCTATGTATGTGCTCGTCGTTAAATGAGTATATGCCCACGGAGTGGCCTTTGCCGCCGATATCATATACGGCGCGCATCATATCCAGTGCGTTTTCGAATTCGCCCTTGTACTGGTGTACCGCCAGCAGTGTGGTCAGCTTTTCCTGACAGAACATCTTGTCTTGGCCGATACCATCGCCTAGCACGAAAATGAACTTGCGGTCCTCGGGGATGCTGAACCCGGCGGCCTCCGCCAGCTTCTGAGGGGAGATGGCCACGGTATCCGCGAGGCGGTGTCCCTCTTCATCCCACATAACTCTGCGGAGCTGATCCCGTTGTGAATCGTTTGCAAAGTAGCCGCCCTCCACTTCGAGCTGCTTGAGAACAGAGGCGTGGATGGATTCGTGGACGATGAGATTGCCGTCGGCCGAGCAGCCCGAACCGTAATCGGAGGTCTTGGACAGCATGGTGTTATGGCAGGCTTCCACCACATCGGCGGTTTCGTCGTAAATCATGGTGGCGTTGCCTGCGCCGGAACCGTAGGCGGGTGTTCCGGAGCTGTAGGCGGCCTTGACCATGGGCTTTCCGCCGGTGGCGATGACAAGGTCGGAGCGCTTCATCAACTCATTAGTCATGGGCAGGCTGGGCAGGGTAATACACTGAAGTATGTCGGCAGGCGCGCCCTCTTTAGTCAGAGCCTCCCGCATAATCCGCACGGTTTCGAAGGTGGTATCCTTGGAGCGAGGATGGGGGGAGAATATCACGGCGTCCCGCGCTTTAATCGCGTAGACAGCCTGCCCGCCTGGGGTGAGATCGGGGTTAGTGGTGGGCACCAGCGAGCCGATGATGCCAACGGGTTTTGCGTACTTGACAATCCCCTTTTCCTGAATTTCCTCAATAACGCCCACACTCTTCTGGCGCAAGGCGTCCCGCAAGATGCCGCGGATTTTGAAGCGCTTGTTGCGCCGTGTGACTGGGTCGCCGAGCTTGCTCTCTTCGATGCTCATATCCACAAGCCTGTCAAAAGTCTGCTTGTTGGATACTGCCCAGGCAACCGCCTGGCATAGCCTGTCGACGCGCGCCTGGTCGTATGTTTCCAGAATCTTCTGCGCTACCGCAGCCTTTTCAAACAATTCATCAAGTTCTTTCACTTGTTCGGCAGTTAGTTCCTTTGCCACAAAACATCATCCTTTCGGTAACTGGCTTCGGTAACCAGCATTTGTATTTTTATCATTTCGTTAACTTTAGTATCTATAATTTAAACGATAAAGTCCAATATCGTTTTTCTATTAGGTGATAGAAAAACAGAATAATCAAATATTTTGCATAAAATTAACGGTTTTTTGTTGCAATATAACAGAGGGTTACCACAGTCTAAAGTAATAAACTTATCGGAGAAAACGAATTTATATGGAAAAAAGCAATAAACCTAAGTGACAGGAGCACGAAAAAATGTTATTCTTAATAGGATCCATATTCTGTGAAAAAAGGCCGACTGCGTTGATTTGAGCGGGCACAGGTATAGGATATACGGGGCGCTTCGGATCGAGAAATACTGGGGGGGCAACGTTCTATGACACTACAGCAGTTAACTTACTTTATCGTTCTGGCGGACACACTTCACTATACAAAGGCTGCACAGAAGCTCTATGTGTCTCAGCCTAGTTTGAGTCGCGCCATTTCAGAGCTGGAAAAGGAGCTGGGAGCGCAGCTTTTCGCAAAGAACGGAAAGGACACTGTTTTGACCAAATACGGAAAAGCATTCCTGCCGTTCGCGGACGAAGCCATCAAGAAAATTGAAGCTGGGAAAAAAGTGATGGAGGATATGATTAAACCATCCCCTACAGTCCAACTGGGCTACATATATTCACTGAGCTTTTCCATTCTCCCCAAATACATGGAAGGCTTTCTCTCCATACAAGAAAACCGGAACATACAGTTTTCCTTTTACCAGGGTATGAGCTCCACCATAGTGGATAAGCTGAAAAAGGGTGAACTGGATCTTGCGCTGTCCCTGAAAACAGATGACGCGACCATTGCCTCGGTACCCATCTTTGAACAGCCCTTGTACCTGGTTGTTCCGCGCGGGCACAGACTAACCGGAAAGGAACAAATTGTTCTGAACGATCTAAAAAACGAAAAATATATCACCATCAACCGCAATAGCGGGCTGAGACGTCAATTAGACGATATATTCGGAATGTTGGACGTCACGCCGGATATTACTTTTGAAGCAGAGGAGTGCAATGCCATGGCGTCCTTTGTGAGTGCAAAGCTAGGCATCGCCATCATGCCCGAAATCCCTGCACTGCACTCCTACAACGTGGAGATAATACCGGTGGCGGATGAACTGTTCAAGCGGGAAATACACCTGTTGTGGGTGAAGGAACGGGCGCTGGCCCCAGCAGCGCTGAAGTTTTACAATTACCTGCAAACATAGTCGGAGACAGAGAAAGTAACCATTTAGTGCAGGTTTCTTGCTGTCCGCAATTTTCGACGCATGTGGAGAAATAATCGGAGGAAAACGTCCGAAGAAAGCACGCGATGTGGCAATAGAAGTCTCAAAAAAATTAACGATACATAAAGATAAATATCTGCAAAAATATTACATGCCAGGTATAAAAAGGTTCGGTTAATATTTCAAGGTGAAGCAGGCGCCGCGGTTTTTAAGGTCTGAACATATTGCAGCCCCAAAAGATGCGCTCTCGTTTTCGCTAAGCCAAATACCCAGAAGGCTCAACATCAAAAACGTCACTTGACAAATGAAAAAAATCTTAGTATTTCCTGATGTGAGCGGATAGCAAACTATCCATTTATTGGATAGTTAATTGTCAAGCGTACATTTTGATGTTGAGCCAAAATAGCAGCTTTAAAAAAATGAATGAAATGAATGGAAGAAACTTTAGAAATAGAAGTAAGGCGTAAAAAAACAAAAAAATGGCGGCCGACTGTAGTCGGAAGCCATTTTTTTGGTGTAAAATTAAGTTAAATAAAACAGATCCCCATAAGAGACTATACAACGATGCCATCGATATACAAGCTAGGAAGTAATAATAGGTTAAAAAACTGTAAAAATTATCCTTCGTGCCATTTTGTGCCTCGGAAAGGAATGAATCTTAATATGACAGATGAATTGTTGTTATATGTAGGAAGAAAAATTAGATTATTTCGCAAAGCTAAAGGTCTTAGCTTGTTAGAACTTGCTGCTTTGATCAGCAAAAGTAAGACAACCGTTTCAAAATATGAGACCGGAAAAATTGCTATCGATATACTTACGCTTCATGATATAGCGGTAGCATTAGGCGTAGATTTTGCGCAGCTACTAGACTACGGCCCAATACCACAGAATAAAACAACTCCGCTTAACAACCCTTTTGGACATACTGATACGCTTTTCCTTTATCATATGCATGAGGACACTATATATTCCTCAGTAATTAAGCTGTTGCATGATTCCAGTGCCAGCCAGATTAGAGCCACCCTGTACTATAAGCTTACTAATATAAAAGAGCTTGAGCAATGTAGCTGTATATATGTAGGTCAGATGCAATGTCATGAAAATATTTTGAGCTTTACACTGAAAAACTACCGTAACAATATCGAAGCAGCACTGCTAAATCTTTTCATTCCAATGAATCGACCTTGCTTGATCGCTGGCCTGCTGACAGGACTTAAATCTAATACACTTCAGCCTATCGGCTACAAAGTTGTGCTCTCGAAAGAACGGGTAAAATATGACCAGAATCTAAAAGATGCGCTGACAATTTCGCGGGAATCGTCCAGGAAAATGAAAAAGTCCAACTACTTGTTGCTGGAATCATTGTCATAAAGGTAAGCTGCATGTTTCGTCAAAACAAGCTAAACGCAAAGTAATCCTTGAACATTGAAAAAGCACCGGGTATGCTTTTAAAAGGCATAACCCGACGCTTTCCTCAGAAATTGCTTTATCCGATGACTAAACCGCGTCTTAACTCCCGCTTCTGTAAGCGGGAGTTAAGAGCGGATAGACATTCGGATAAGGCGCCCTAAACTTCAGATGGGGTAAAACCTCATCTAAAGCGCTCGTCTCTCTTTATTTACTTGCGGCTTAGCGGCTTTTAAGAATAATCCCCATTGCATACTCTTCCGCCGCCCTGTAAGTGTCCAGCTTCTTTTCTTTAGCAATGTCCAGAATCTTCAAGGTAGTATTGTAAATCGCGTCCACTTTTTTAATAACATTGTCAGCATTATACGCTTTGCTGGTGATCTCTTCTGCGCAGTTAATTACACCGCCCGCGTTGATAATATAGTCTGGAAGATAAAGGATATCCAGCACTTCCAGTTGTAAGCCGGTCGCTGCATCGACTAACACGTTGTTGGCCGCGCCGGCGATCATTTTGCAGCGTAGATTCCCTACATTGCTCACATTTAATACGGCGCCTAGAGCGCAGGGAGCAAAAATATCACACTCTGTTGTTAAAATCTCTTGCGAATTTACAGCCTGCGCTCCCAACTCGCTCACTGCTTTTTGTACAACTGCCGGGTTAATATCAAAAACCTTCAGAATGGCCCCTTCTTCTCGCAGGTACCGGCATAAGGCATAACCAACGCTGCCCAAGCCTTGCACGGCAACCACTTTGCCTTCGAGGCTGTCGGAGCCGAATTTCACCTTTGCTCCAGCTTTCATGCCCTTGTACGTTCCCCTTGCGGTATACGGCGACGGGTTGCCGCTAACTGCTGCTGTTCCCGTTACATAAGGGGTAGCGGCTTTGATATGGCCGACATCTGTGGTATTGATGTTAACATCTTCTGCTGTATAATAGTGTCCCCCCAGGGTATTGATAATTCGTCCATATGCGTGGAATAATTCCGCAGACTTTAATTTTTGCGGATCACCGATAATGACAGCTTTGCCACCGCCCATTTTTAAGCCGGCTGCCGCATTTTTCAAAGTCATGCCTTTGGAAAGGCGCAATGCATCATAAAGGGCATCGTCCTCCGAATCATAGTTCCAAAAGCGAGTGCCGCCAAGCGCCGGGCCAAGAGTCGTGTCATGAATGGCAATAATCGTTTTTAAACCGGTAGTCTCATCTTTAGCAAACAGCAATTTTTCGTGACCATACCCAGTCATTTGATCAAACACTTTCATAAACAAAACCTCCTTTGTTTTTTTATGTATAACAATAGTGCTAAACTATAGGCAGCCAAGACGAATTGCGCGCAGATTGTGCTCCAACAGGTGGGATCTTTTCGCTGGGATCGATTGTAATAGCGCCTGCTCTACGGTTTTTAACGAGGTAAAATTAGTTTCTTTAATCAATTTCCCCAATAGAATCATGTTGCTGATTCCCGCCAGGTTGTTTTCATTGGCAAGCTGAGTTGCGGGAACAGCATGTATTGTAATATCGGTCCGGTCTGTTGTGCAGTCAACCAAGGTAGAATTGATAATGACATTGCCGCCAGGCACGACCCTGCTAATAAACTTGGTAAAAGAGGGGGTATTCATCACGACCAAAGCATCCGGTTCTGTCACTAGGGGCGAACCAATAGGATCATCTGCAAGGCATACACTGCAATTGGCTGTTCCGCCGCGCATTTCCGGCCCGTAGGACGGGTACCAGGATACTTCTTTATTGGCGATCATGCCGGCAACGGCCGTTATTTTAGCCATAAATAGCACACCTTGGCCGCCGAAGCCGGCAAAGATCATGTTATAGCCACTCATTATTTTCCCGCCTCCCCTGCAATTCTATCTTTGTATACTCCCAGTGGATAGCAGGGAATCATATTTTCCTTAAGCCAATCCAAGGCTGCGACCGGTGTCACTCCCCAGTTGGTGGGGCAGGTAGAAAGGACTTCTACGATCGAAAAACCTTTTTTGGCTAGCTGAAGCCGAAATGCTTTCTTTATGGCCGCTTTTGTTTTGCGAATGTTGGGAACTGTGTTTACGGCAACTCTTTCGGCGTAGGTGACACCTTCCAGAGTAGACAATAATTCGCAAATACGTAACGGATATCCTGCAGCTAGGACATCACGTCCGTAAGGAGAAGTCTGAGTTACCTGACCTGGCAAGCTAGTGGGCGCCATCTGGCCGCCGGTCATCCCGTAGATTGCATTGTTTACGAATATAATGACGATGTTTTCCCCTCTATTTGCTGCATGAATTGTTTCAGCAGTGCCGATCGCGGCAAGATCGCCATCGCCTTGGTAAGTGAAAATCACACCATCAGGCAGAGCTCGTCTGAGACCTGTCGCAACCGCCGGCGCCCGGCCATGCGGCGCCTGTACCATATCAAAAGTAAAGAAGTTATAGGCAAGTACTGAGCAGCCGACAGGAGCTACGCCTACTGTTTTACCTTCTACGCCCAGCTCGATAATTGTTTCAGCCAGCAGCTTGTGAATGATTCCATGGGTACAGCCGGGACAATAGCTTAACGGGGTGTCTGTAAGCGCCTGTGATTTTTGGTAAATAATCGTCACTATACCGCACCTCCAGTGGTAAGTGCTTTGATTTGTTGTAAAACTTCAGCAGGAGTGGGAATTACGCCGCCGGTACGCCCAAAGAAGTGAACCGGCAATTTACATTCAACCGCCAGCTTGACGTCATTAACCATCTGTCCCATGCTCATTTCTACAACCAGGATATTTTTGGCAGTTGCCGTCGCCGCCTGTATCTCCTTAACGGGGAAGGGCCACAAGGTTATAGGGCGCAGCATGCCCGCTTTGATACCGTGATTGCGAGCCGTATCAATCGCACTGCGGGCAATGCGGGATGAAGCGCCATAGGCTACGATGACAAGCTCTGCATCTGTAGTTAAATATTGTTCCGCCCTTGTCTCTGTTGCTTCGATCTGGGCATACCGCTTGTAGCGCTCGAGTATGATGCCCTCGAGGATCTCTGCCTGCAAATACAGGGAGTTGATGATGTTGTGCTCTCGCTTGTTCTCATGACCACATGTCGCCCAATTTTTAGGAATTTCAACAGGACTTCGATCTGGAAACTCTACAGGCTCCATCATTTGACCCAGCAAGCCGTCGCCCAAGATCATGGCCGGTATTCGGTAGCGATCTGCGGCATCAAAAGCATCAAAAACAAGGTTAGCCATTTCCTGAACGGACGCAGGCGCAAAGACTAATATCTGCAAGTCTCCGTGACCCGGAGCCTTAGTAGCCTGATTATAGTCGGACTGTGCCGGCTGGATACCACCAAGTCCCGGACCTGCACGCTGGATACTGATAATAACACAAGGCAGGTCGCTGCCGGCTAAATAAGAAATTCCCTCTGTTTTTAGCGAAATACCCGGCGAAGATGAGGAAGTCATTGCACGGACACCTGCTGCTGCCGCACCTAGTACCATGTTGATCGCTGCAATTTCGGATTCTGCCTGCAGGTATGTTCCGCCGACTTGTGGCATTCGTTCGGCCATATAAGCCGCTACTTCTGTTTGCGGTGTAATCGGATACCCGAAAAAATGCCGGCAGCCAGCCTTAATTGCTGCTTCTGCTAGTGCTTCATTGCCTTTCATTAATACTCTCGCTGCCATGACAATCCTCCTTTTCTACTGTAATTGCACTGTCCGGGCACATTATGGCGCACATCGCACAGGCGATACATTGTACCGGGTCGCTCTGCATCGCCGGTCGATATCCCTTGCTGTTAAGCTTATCCCTGTTAATTACCATGATCTTTTTGGGGCAGACTATCGTGCATAACCCGCAGCCTTTGCATATATCTTCGTCAATCGTAACGTGAATAGTCATAACGTCCCTCCCTTGCAAATTGTTTTTCGATTACTCGTACATAGCTACTTATAAATGCTACCGGCGTGGGAGACTTTGCGGCAGAGTTGTACCTGCTTAATTAATCGGCATCCTCAACTTCCACCATTGGATTTTCTGGCTTGATCAAAGCCCCTGCAAGCCCAAACAAGACAGTTGGCAAAATCCAGCCGAAGCCTAAATGGAACAAAGGCAGTTGGGACATCGGCAGCAGTGCAATGCCGTCGCTTTCCATGATTTCTAATGCGCTTGCCAATATTGCTCCTAACGTGGCGCATTTGAAAACATTATCATTTTTGATCTTATCGCCAAAGAAGGAAAGGATAATCAGAGTTAATGCTCCTGGATAGACAATGCCTAGGATTGGAGCTGCTATTGCAATGATTGAGGATAGCCCTACATTGGAAATTAATGTGCTAAAGACACAGATAATGATGACGAGCAGCTGATAGCTGATTCTATTATTTGCTAGTCGGGAAAAGTATGTTGCTGTGGCGCTGACGAGAGCAATTGCTGTAGTAATACACGCTAAGGCCACTACAATCCCCAGGACAACAATGCCGGGAAAGCCCAGGATATTTTTAATAATCTCAACAATTAACGTTCCCCTGTCTATTTCCAATGTGTAAAGAGTCGACGCAGTAGCACCCAGATAGGTTAAGCCGCAATATACAATAAAGAGCACAATCCCTGCAACAATACTTGCGCCGCCAACTACCGTCAGCTTTTCGTTATTGCTTGTGTAGCCTTTTGCCATTACCGTCTTAATAATAATGACTCCAAATAGCAAGGCAGCAAGCACGTCCATTGTCTGATAGCCGGCAGCAATTCCATGGGCAATTACGTTTTCTATTACAGGCTGCTCCCGGATAGGTCCGATGGGATCAACTGCACCTTTAATAATCAGAACAAGCAAGCCAATAAATAAAGCTGGAGTAAGGAATTTCCCTAAAATTTCTACAACCGTTGATTCTTTTCTCGCCAGCAAATAAATTAGCAGAAAAAAGAGGCTCATCCCCCATACCTGTGGGTAGTGTAAGAGCAAAAAACAATGTGGCACGAAGCTTTATCTGGTATAATGGTATGCACTGAATCAATGCACGAGGAAGTGCCACTAAATGCATACAAAA
>Ga0153996_1000823_pt1 | contig 13375 bp, 18 predicted proteins | sample TSNC080MetaG_FD_104728 | JGI IMG/M metagenome (GOLD analysis project Ga0153996, IMG submission 104728) | Attine ant fungus gardens microbial communities from North Carolina, USA - TSNC080 MetaG | ecosystem: Host-associated > Fungi > Mycelium > Unclassified | place: USA: North Carolina, Lumber...
ATCGTAAATGCGAATCTATTGAGAGTAAGAAGACTGAGACTAGTGGGGTGTCTTGAGAAGAACACAGAGTATACCCAGAACTCGATCTAGGGAGAAGATGCAGATGCAACTTGGGCAGGCTTCAGAGAGGACAGCAGGCTGGGAAAGCTTGGCTAGGTGCACACTTGGATTGCATCACACCCATAAGGTCCAGTGTTGGGGGTGCAGACAAGGGGGCAGCTGAGTGTACAAACCTTCATCTTTGATTATCTCCCCTCAGACCTTTAGCATGCAATTGGGAGCTAGCACAGCATGGTTTTGTTTGTCCCAGTATGCAATTCCCTTTTGCACCCTTTCAGTGTGCCCTGTACAGAGAGAAGTGTAGCAAGGAGAGAAGAGGAGCTTGATGGAAGAGCTAAGAAAGAAAGCAGAAGAGCATTGTGGAAAAGGTATTCCGTGAGAGGCATGATTATTAGAGTTGGGGTGGATGACAGAAGAGATAGTAGTGTCATACTTGACTTGCAAGTGTGGAGAAAAGGAATCTCATATAGAAGACAACTGGGGGCAAGAAGTGATTCCTTTTTGGAAGTGGAAAGAATTAAGTTAGTGTAGATGCAAAGGGAAGACAGAGGGGAGGGCAGCATGACCCAGAGAGGCAAAAGCGTAGCAAAGTGGCACACAGTCAGAAGAACTGGAAAGCATAGTTAGAGAGGGGGGTAGTCGAAAGGAGGTCAGAAGAACCTTCAAAATGTTAAGAGAAGTGTGGTTGAATATTGGAGTAGAGAAGATAAATATGCATGAAGGCATAATAATTAAAGTGCTCTTGGATAGTGGCGCAACAGAGATGTTTATGGATAAACAGACGACAGCTAAACATGGGTTCAAGCTGCAAAAATTGGAAAGACCGATAGCCATCAGGAATGTAGATAGCACAAATAATAGCAGAGGGGCCATTATGCACCAAGTAGAGTGCAATGTGTTTTACAAAGGCCACATGGAAAGAATGAGAATGGATGTGTGCGATCTAGGAAAGACAGAAGTAATTCTGGGGATGCTATGGTTGGCAGCACATAATCTAGAAATAAACTGGGAAACTGGGAAAGTTAAGATGATGAGATGTCCACCCCTGTGTGGTGGGAAGAGTCAGAAGAAAGAGAAAGTCAAAAGAGTAGCAACTAAGGAAGAAGAGAAAATTGTCTGTTGGGCGATAAATGATAAAGAGGATTGGGGAAAGGAAGAAGAGATGGAAGAGGACCATAGGAAAATTGAAGAAATGGTCCCTAAGAAATTTTTAAAGTAGAGGAAAGTGTTCAGAAAGGTAGAGTCCGAGAGAATGCTGACCAGAAAGATTTGGGATCATGTAATAGATCTCAAGGAGATGTTTAAACCACAGAAAGGAAAGATCTACCCTCTGTCCAAGAATGAGAGAGAGGAGGTTCAAAACTTCATAAAGGATCAGCTAAGAAAAGGGTACATCAGACCCTCAAAATCCCCACAGATGTCACCAGTATTTTTTGTTGGTAAGAAAAATAGAAGCAAGCGGATAGTGATGGACTACCGCAACCTTAATAGCCAGACAGTGAAGAATAATTACCTGCTGCCACTAATTACAGAGTTAATTGACAACATGGGTAGTAAAAGAGTATTTACAAAGATGGATCTAAGGTGGGGGTTCAATAATGTGAGGATAAAAGAAGGAGATGAGTGGAAGGGAGCATTTACAATGTACATAGGCTCATTTGAACCAACAGTCATGTTTTTTGGAATGACAAATTCACCAGCAACATTTCAAGCAATGATAAATGAAATACTGAGAGACCTGATTAACGAAGGAAAAGTGGCAGCATTTGTGGACGATGTATTGGTAGGAACAGAAACTGAGGAAGGACATGATGAAATTGTGGAGGAAATATTGGGGAGGTTAGAGGAGAATGACTTGTATATCAAGCTGGAGAAGTGTGTGTGGAAGGCAAGAAAGATAAGATTCCTAGGGGTTGTCATAGAACCCGATGAAATAGAAATGGAGGCAAAAAAGGTAAATGGAGTGCTTAATTGACCACAGCCAAAAAATGTGAAAGACGTCAGGAAATTCTTGGGCCTTACAAATTACTACAGGAGGTTCATTAAAAATTTTGCCTGAGTAGCCAGGCCGATGAATGTGCTTACATAGAAGGATAAGAAGTGGTAGTGGGAGGAAGCACAACAGAAGGCATTCAATAAGCTAAAAAGGATTTTCACTAGTAAACCAGTACTAGCTGCCCCAGATTTAGACAAGGAATTTAGGGTGGAAGCTAACACTTCAAACTATGCAACTAGAGGAGTACTATCAATGAAGTGCTCAAACGAAAAGTGGAGACTGGTTGCTTTCATTTCCAAATCTCTTAGTGATACAGAAAAAAATTATGAGATACACAATAAAGAAATGTTAGCGGTTGTTAGATGCCTAGAAGCATGGAGACACTTCCTAAAAGGAACAGTAGTTAAATTTGAGATCTGGACAGACCACAAAAATCTTGAATACTTCATGAAGGCACAAAAGTTAAACAAGAGACAAGCAAGATGGGCCTTATACTTATCAAGGTTCGACTTTACACTGAAACATATTCTAGGGAATAAAATGGGAAAAGCAGACAGTTTGAGCAGAAGGCCAGATTAGGAGATTAGAGTGGAAAAGGATAACGAGAATGAAACATTAGTGAAGCTAGAGTGGTTAGAAGTAAAGAAGACAGAAGCAGTAAAAATCATAGTAGACAGAGTAGATCTACTAGAGGAAGTTAGAAGGTCCAAAGTAAAGGATGACGAAGTGGTAAAGGTGGTAGAAGAAATGAAATGAGCAGGAGTGAAAATGCTGAGAGATAAAGAGTGGAGAAAAGTAGACAGTATCATGTATAAAGAGGGAAAAGTCTACGTGCCAAAAGATAAAAAGTTGAGAGCAGAAATCATTAGACTACACCATGATACGCTGATAGGAGGACATGGGAGGCAGTAGAAGATGGTAGAACTGGTAACTAGAAATTTCTGGTGGCTGGGAGTAACCAAGGAGATGAAGAGATATGTGGAAGAGTGCAATGCTTGCCAACGAAACAAGAATCGCACAGAGCAACCAGCTGGCAAATTAATGCCAAACTCAATACCAGAGAAACCTTGGACATATATATCGGCAGACTTCATTATGAAGTTGTCCTTAGCTTAGGGATACAACTTGATCTTAGTAGTAGTCGACAGATTAACAAAAATGGTACATTTCATACCTACTACAGAGAAAACATCAGCAGAAGAACTGGCCAGGTTATTCAGGGATAATGTGTGGAAGTTGCATGGTTTACCTAAAAGTATTATATTAGATAGGGGACCACAATTCACAGCAGGGTTAATATGGGAGTTAAATGAGATGTTAGGGATCAAGAGTAAATTGTCAATGGCATTTCACCCTCAAACAGATAGACAGACAGAGAGGGTTAATCAGGAACTAGAACAGTACTTGAGAATGTTCATTGACCATAGGCAAGAACAATGGCCAGAATGGTTGGGAACAGCAGAGTTCGCATATAATAACAAAGCACACTCGAGTACTCGAATGTTGTCTTTCAAGGCAAATTACAGACAAGACCCCAGAATGGGGTTTGAGGGGAGGAAGAAAGGAAAATATGCAGGAGTGGAAAAGTTTGTGGAGAAAATGAAGGAGATACAAGAAGAGGCAAAAGTGGTGCTAAAGAAGGTGTAGGAAGATATGAGAAAGTACACTGACAGGAAGAGATCGGACGTAGACGAATATAAAGTAGGAGACTTGGTCATGCTCAGTACTAAAGATCTGAAATATCAGATGGTCAGAAGGAGAACAGAGAAGTTGACAGAGAGATTTGTCGGTCCTTACAAAATCAAGGAAATAGTATCATCGAACGCGGTCAAATTAGAACTACCTAGCACAGTAAGAATACACCCGGTAATCAACATTAGTAGAATACGTAGATATATAGGACAAGTAGAGGGGCAGAAGAAGGAGCAACCAGCCCCAGTAATAATCGAAGGGGAAGAAGAATGGAAAATGGAGAGAATCCTGAATAAGCAACAAGTAAGAGGGAAAAATAAGTACCTAGTATGCTGGAAAGGATTTACAGCAGAATCTGATACTTGGGAAGAAAGGGAGAATTTAGAGAATGCAAAAGAAGCGATCGAAGAATTCAAAAAAGAATATCGGCAAGACATGGAAGATGTGGTGCAGCAAGAGTGCGAAGAAGGAACGTTCCAACAGGGAGAATTACCAGGAAGATTTATAGTAAGGAAATTATATGGATGGTCGGACAAATGATATGACCAAGAATACTAGGGAAGAATGGAGAAAAACTGGAGATGATGGAAGGGTAAGAAACCTATGAGAAGAGAAATAATAAAGACAATCCCAGAAGAAGAAGAGATTGAGGAGAAAAAATCAAGAGTTAGAGAGTAAATGGAAGAAAATGACAATGAGATGGGCAACATGATGGACCCATACTATAAGTTGTAGGAAATTCCTCAGAACGAGGAAACTTAAGAGGGGGGTGGTGTCATAACTTGGCAAAATGGCTAAGTTATTATTTATATTTCTTTTCTTTTCTTTTCCTTTTCTTTTATCTTGGACTTACTACACAGAAGGAAGTGCAGGAAAGTGTCATGTCATAAGTGTCACATGACAGTCACATGACAGGAAGTCACAGCATCATATCACATGATGTCACATGATAGGCATGGGAAAGAAGTGCACAGACCATGTAGTAGTTATATAAGTAGTGTAGAGAAATCTAATAGGAACTCTATTGAGTTCTCCTTGTCAAATGCTGATAAAGGAGCAGTTGGCTTAATTCTGGCTTTGGAGTTAGCTAGTCTGACATATATCAGTTGTTATACCTAAGCCTAACAAGAAGTCATATAATATATCCAAATCTTTCTGACCCATTGTTCTGCTCAACACTACAGAAAAACTCATTGAGAAAGTTATTAGCACCTGGCTTCAATTCTATATCACTTCTAATAACTTCCTCAACCCAAATCAACTTAGCAACATCAAACAGTAGTCCATTATCAATGCAGGTCTCTACCTTGCACATATCATATGTACTGGGTGGCTTAAATAGTGTTATACAAGTGTTATCATATTCAACATTGCCCAATTCTTTCTCTCTCTTAATTATTCTTTCAATATGTCTTAAAAAAGCTGGCCTCAACCCTAACATCATTAATTTCTTTGATAGCTATCATACTGATAGGACAACTTCATACACCTGGAATGGCTTCTTTTCTCCTCTTTTAACACTAACATAGAAGTAAGACAAAGGTCCACTCTCTCCTATTATCTTTGCAATTTATATGGCTCCTATCATAAAGACATTCAAAAAAAGAATTAAAAATCTCAAAGACAAAATTCCTACTAATATCCTTTTATTTGTTGATAATGGTCTTTTAATTTCTCAGAAGAAGAACTATGAACTGTCTTCCTTTTTTCTTCTCTATAGTTACAATATTATGTCCAAAATCCTTCTTGATGTAGGTCTTGTCATGAAGCACAAAAAGTCTAAAGTGTTCCACTTTACAAGATCTCATCACCCACCTAATCCTTCTATCAATCTTACCTCAGTAGGAGGCCTTATCCTCATGCCCAAATCTATTTGGTGATATCTTGACTTCTATTTCAACTGTAAGCTCAACTTCCATTATCACACCCACTTCTATGCTATCAAATGTCTTTCAACCCTCAACATCATAAAACTCTTGGACAACTCATCACGTGATATTCTTACTCTTTAAAAATAGCTACTATACAGCTTTCAGTTATGGTTTTTCAAGAGAGCCCCCACTGTTAATAATCTGTCTAAACTTAAGAAAATACAGCAAAGAGCTGTCTTATGGATTACAGGTACATTTTGTACATCTCTGTTAGAGGACATTGAAGCTATAGCAGGTCTCATCCCTATTTTCCTACACTTACAAAAGCTGAATGGATGCCATTATTTCTATTACACTTCCATCCTACCATTATATGCTATCAACTCCATTTTAAATACACTGCATACCAAGAATTAACCTCCTTATAGATTTGTAACCTCCAACCTCATAATCAAACAGCAAGCTAAACTCAAAAGCTCTATTAAGAACATCAACAAACATCTCAATGAAATTACCTCATGTTTTAATCCTATCTATACTCTTTTTTCCTCTAGTTCAAAAGTAGTTAATCATTTCTCTAGTAGGATAACTTTTCACTTCTTTCCTTCTTCATCTGATAAGAACACTCACAAATACATCCAAAACCTCAACTATGTCTTTAGGCAATTACAAAATTCCTCATATAGTATCACCATTATTGCCAATAGTAGAGTCAAAAATATAAGAGGACTAGAACAGTCCAGTGTCAACTTAGCTGTTAGTGAAGAAGTCACTTAGAAATAGAACATTGAATAGTCCAGGAGTTCCAATCAATGTTAGGATAAGGTATTTTACTGTACACCACTAGCTATATATACTAGACTAGCCTGGTTTGTGTGCCAGTCACTAAGAGAACCCAGATCAGGACACTAATAACTACCATACCTAATAAGACTGCATAGTATCACTATGGTAATGAGAACTAGAGGGAAGGAAACTAGTAAACAGTGGGCTCTGAGGATCCAAGGGTAAGCTAGATTATACTTACCCATACCAGGTTACCTAAGCTATCCTAGAGTGTCACCTTACAAAAAAGTCTAATGTTATATCTGCTATCGTTAACATTTGGACCAATAACTCTGTCAAGAAATAGTTCTATATCCAAACTATAAATATTACATTTATCAAAGCTGAGCTAATAACCATATGCATTAGCCTTATTCCTGCTATAGATAATAAAGACACCCATGACATTATTGTTATCACTGATTCTACTATTACAGCTAGTAAAATTCTTAAATTCTAGATTGATTCCCTTCAAAAAATTATCATACTGCTCATTACTAGAATCAGATCCTTTCTCAGCAAAGATAACAGAAACACCATACACTTTTAGCAATGTCCTAAAAAGGCAGAATGGCCTAGACATAAGCTTGTAGATGATCAAGTTAAAGTGTCTACCAACTGACCCATTTTTCCTGGCAAAAACTCATATCTGTTTAACAAAAAGAAAGAATATGACAATATGCTTAAGGAATGGCAAATCTTCTTCTCAACCAGTAAAAAGAAAGAACAAGTGTTCTTGGATTTTGAGGATGAAAAACAATATGTTATCAAGCCTATCTATGCTAAGAGTGGTTCGTAGCTCCTTTCCATAGGGTTTATTAATGCCTTGTGTACTTGATTTACCCACATGACTATGGACCATGCTTCTATCAGTGAGTATTATTAATAATTCTTTCCTAACTTCTCTCTCAGATGCTTATATAACCAAGCTGAGGTTTAGACCAGTAAATATATCATCATGCAATGCAACCTATACTCTTCCTCTACAAGACCATGTAATATTATTATTAATAGCTTTTTCACTTTCTTAACAACAACCCCACTACCTTCTGCTTTAATAATGACTAAATAGTCCATATAGCATAACTCTATAGAGTAAATGTGCAGCTATATGTGTCTCCTATGTTTCTTCTCCTTTGCTTTGTTTTTTTGTGTTTTCTCCTTATTGTTAGAATAACTAACTCCTGAGCTAGAATAAAGCCAACTGCTTCTTTATCAGTGTTTGATAAGGAGAACTCAATAGAGTTTCCATTAGATTCTGTACTCTATTTATACATGAATAGTAGCCCTAACCCTGTACCAAAGTCCTACGCTTTCCTATGAGTCATCTTCTTCTTATATATCCATCAATAAGAAAAGAAAAGAAAAGAAAAGAAATAAGAAATAAGAAATATTGACTTAGCTATTTTTGCCAAGTCATAATACCATCCCCTTCTTAAGTTTCCTCATCCTGAGGAATTTTCCTACAACTCGTAGTATAGATCAACCATGTTGTCTATTTTATTGTCTTTTTCTATTTGCTCTTTTATTCCCAAGTCTTTTTGCTCAATTTCTTCTTCTTCTTTAACCATTTTCAAAGTTCTTCTTCTGCTTACTTTTCTCCTTTTCCATTATCTCCAATTTCTCTCTAATCTTTCCTAATATTTCTGGTCATACCTTTTATCTGACTATTCAAATAACTTTCTTGCCATAAATCTCTCTGGCAATTCGCCTCTTTCAAACATTTCTTCTTCTTTTTCTTGTCTTGCCTGTAAGAAAACTAAACTCCAAGCTAGAATAAAGCCAACTGCTCTTTGCTCAGCAATTGACAAAGAGAACTTAATAGAGTTTCCATTAGATTCTCTACACTACTTATACAACTACTATATAGTCTGTGCACTACTTTCCCATGCCTATCATGTGACCATGACTATGGGACACTTGTGACATGATACTTTCCCACACTCCCTTCTGTATAGTAAGTCCAAGAAAAGAAAAGAAATATAAAAGAAATATGAATAATAACTTAACCATTTTGCCAAGTCATAACACTACCCCCCTCTTAAGTTTCCTCCCAAGGAATTTCCTACAACTCATAGTAAGGGTCAACTATGTTGCCTATTTCGTTGCCCATTTCGTCTTCATCTTCCTTTGTCCATTCCCCTAGTCCCAAGTCTTCTTGCTTAATTTCTTCTTTCTCTTTGATTATCTCTATTATTTTTTTCTCTCTTGGTCATTTACCCTTCCATAGTCTCCAGTTTCTTTCCAGTCTGCTCTAGTATTCTTGGTTGTATCTTTTATCTGACCACTCAAATAATTTTTTTGCTATAAACCTCTCTGGCAGTTCTCCTCTCTTATATACCCCTTCTTCATATTCTTGTCTTTCTTCTCTCTCGATTATCACTGGAGCTTGTTGCTCCTTCCTCTGTCCTTCTACTTGCCCTATATACTGTCATATTCTACTGACATTTATTACCAGGTGTATTTTTACTGTACTAGGTAGTTCTAATTCTACTGCATTTGATGATATGATCTTCTTAATCTTATAAAGGCCTATAAATCTCTCCGTTAATTTCTCTGTCTTCCTCCTGACCATTTGGTACTTCAGATCCTTAGTACTCAATATCACTAAGTCCCCTACTTTATAGTTATCTACTTCTTCTCTTTTCTTGTCTGCATATTTCTTTATTTCTTCTTGTACTCTCCCTAGTGCTGCTTTTACCTCCTGTATTTCCTTTATTTTCTCAATAAACTTTTTTGCTCCCTGATATTTTCCCTTCTTTCTACCCTCGAACCCCATTCTAGGATCTTGTCTGTTGAAAGGGGCAAAAGGGAATTTAACTGTGACTAGCAAGTAGAAATGGGCAGTGACAGTTCCCAATTGTATGCTAAAGGGTTTGTAGGGAGAAGAAGAAAGTGGGAGTATCAGAAAGACATCCCTTCTTTCTTTCTAACCACCACCATAGTTAAACCAGATATTCAGAATAAATTCTATACTACCAATGCTCATCCCCCTGGTCCCCAGGTCACTTCTACTAGTGTTGGTGAGTTTTCAGACTCACTCAACCTTATTTCTTGTGCCAGCTCCAGGGCTGGTAAACATGTTCATCCCAGAGAATGCTCTTGTACTTATCGCACTGTCAGACACTCCTTCAGGAGTGTTTCAGCTGCTGAGGACTCTAGGAAAGCATCTTCTGAGCCCTCTTCTTCCTCTGAGGAGGAGGAAAGTGAAGAGAAGGAGGTCAGTCCTGGTTCCAGGACACCTACTGCCTCTAGGATTATTATAGGCAAGCTCTCTCACAAAATTGCCCCTTTCTAGCTCTCTGCTGCTCCCTCTCCCTCTGCTCCTAAAGGGAGAACACATTCTATGAGTTGGAATAACCAAGTTTCTGCTGAGGAGAGCAGGAGCCTTGCCTTTGGAGTAATTTGTGCCCTCCAGGCCTCTTTGTCAACCAGTTTAATGTCTCATGGCCCAAACCATAGAATGGCTGAGTCATCCTCTCTAATAGAGGGTGGCAGTGCAGTGGCAGGCACCTGTGATGTGACAGGTAACAGTGACACATTAGTTATCTGTAACTGTGACAAGTGACATTGTCACATATGATGTCACACATAATCATGACTTGTGGGATGGTGAATACCATGTCACATCTTTGTCTGGTTATTTAGCTATTTGGAGAATGATGCCAAAGTCCTTGCTTCATCTGTATTGCATACTGCATGCTTCATTTAGAAACATCCTATTGGAAACTGTCTGATTGAGCAGGTTCTATTATGTGGCATCTGTTCCAAACTGTGTCTGTAGCAGAGTAGGATTGTTTTAAAGTCTCACCTCAGCCTGATTCTCCTTTACTTATAGAGGCAATAAGAACTCTTTATGGTCCTAACTTACCCCAGGAGCTGGCTTCAGATACTAAGATAGCAGTTGATCAACTAGCAGTGGAGGAAGCTTCCTTTACTACTATTACTAACAAAAAGAGCTAACACATCTTTACTAACTGCCACCGGTTTGCCTACTTTCCCTTGACTGACCTAGTGCCAACTGTCAAGGACTTTTTTTTTTTTTTGTTCAAAAATTTATAACATGGTGCTCAATCGCAGTCCACAGCAGACTATCTACAACAAGTAGCCTATATGGGCCTCAAGGACTAGAATGTCCTATTACAGGCAAGAGACACTACCAGTATCAAAGAAGAAATCTAACCTAAGAGGAAAGAGAACTAGATACAGGTTGCCTATAACCAACCTTCAAATAATGCATCCAAGTCAAGAGATCTATCATACCTAGAATACAGAGTCAAATGAAACTGAGAGAGGTGAAACTGAGAAACTATCTACAACATAGAAAAAGAGAAACCAAGTGAGACACTCATGGAAGCTCAGGGGGCTCAGAGAATGGATGATCCTGAGAAGGGAAGACAAAGGCACTAGGATGCTTCTTCAGGAACTTGACAAAGTTCTTGACAGTTGGCACTAGGTCAGTCAAGGGAAAATGGGCAAACCAGCAGCAGTTGGCAAAGATGTGTCAACGTGTTTCTATCTGGCAATGGCCACACAGATACTGGGTATACTCTGCAGGTAAAAAGTGCTGTTTGAACTCCCCAATGGGAGTATGATTAAGAATGGCTTGAGTCGCCCTGGCACACAAGGTGACCGACTTGCCAATAAATGGAAGCCAGCCCCCACCTTTAGCATGTCGAAAGCCATAAGTGGCAATAAGAACAACACAGGCCCGATAGAGAAGTTGCTTTTGTAAAGGAAGGAGCCCTCAAGAGAAGTTGCCAAGCATGCCCATTGCCTTGATAGTGGTTAGTGCCTTAGTAGAATAGAACCAAACATGTTCCTTGAAGAAGAGAAATAAAAGCCCAAGTATCGCCAGTAAGTCTTGGGTTTGAGAATAGGAGCACCAATTGCTGAGAGATCCAGCTTGGGGTTGGAGTCGTTATGCGCTCTAGACAAGTGAAAAATCTCTGACTTGTCATGCTCCATGACCAAGCTAAAGGATGCCATCAAGTCTGAAACTATACTATAACTACTAACTAGTAAGCTCTGGCAGGGTTTTGTTATATGTTCTTCCCTGGGAGACCAAGAGACCATTGTCTACATAAGAAAGAGTGGAAGTATCTAAGTTAAGAGCCTGAGCTTGATGTTCAAAGAGGTGGAGGAGAGGCGCAATATAGAGCGCTGAGAGAATAGAAGAGAGAGCAGAGCCTTGCCCCACGCCAACATCCGCATCATAGGCATAAGAGAGAAAGGAATTCCAGGCATACTGGGTTAATCTATCTACAAGATAGTCAGAAAAGAAATCTACTAAGCAGTCTGCAAAGCCAGAGTGTCGAAGGATTGCAGTAAGCATGCTGTGGTTGAGAGAAGAGAAGAACTGTGCAATGTCAAAGGCGATGACACTAGTCTTGAGGCCCTTGGCCCAGCCAGAGCAAACCAGGTGAGTGAGAAAGAGACCAGCATCTTCAGTAGACCTCTGAGCAATGCCACTGAGTTGGTTGAGATAAAGAACACTGTGCTTGACAACATCAAACTGGAGTCGCTTAGCAATCATTTTTTCAATGAGCTTGCCAAGGGTATTAAGCAGAACAATGGGTCGAAAGGCCTTGGGAGTGTTGTAGGCTGGTTTGCCAGGCTTAGAAATAATGACAGAGACTGACTCCTTGAAGTGTTGGGGCCAGTGCCACAGAGTAATGCAAGAGTTGGTGAGGGAAAGAATGCCAGAGATACAGATGTCGTCAGCTAGAATGCTCTTGAGGTAGTGCCAAGTGATATAATCAGGACCTGGAGCAGAGACATTAGAACAGACCTTAAGGGCCTCAGACATTTCTAGCGTAGAAAAAGATACCCATGGCCAAGGGGCCAGATATGGAACATCATCTAGAATAGACAACTCAACTGAGTGATTAGCAGCAGCATTGTAGGACGAGTGAAAAGCATGCCACAAGTCAAGGAGAGAGTTGCAGGGGAGACCTTAGTACCAAATGGCCTCCACTGCAGGTAACTTATGCTACTTGACCCAACTCATAAGGTCCCAAGGGCATTTGTTGGTGGATACAATCTCTGCAATCCTGTCATCAAAGAAAGACTGTTTTACAAATCTTGTAGTAGAGCGGAACAGACACCAATCCTCTCTAGCCCCTGTGCACCTATAGGTTGCAAGTGCATCTCTGCACTCGTCATTCCACCACTCCTTTGATCGAGTGGTAACAGTGATATTCCTAGCATTAGCCTCCCATGCATTGGAGATTACCCTAGAAACTGCTGTAGAGAGCAAGTTCAGATCATCCACAGAGTTCAGCCTGGAGAAGTTGAGAGCACAAAGCCCCATAATAACAGAGGAGAGAAAGTTGTTCTCCTCATCACTGTCGTGTTTGAGGACCTTTCTGCTGAAGCGAATGTTCTCTGGTAAGATAGGAAGGTCAACTAGAAGAGGAGCATAATCTGAGGGTTGTCTTAGATCAGGCTCAATGTGATGCAAGACTTGAGCACAGCTCATGCCTAGAAAAATTAGGTCTATAACTGAGTTAGCATGACTGTCAGTGTCTGAATAGTGAGTAGGGACAGGAAGCTCTGGAAGTAAGCACACAAGACCAAGTGAGTCAGCTAGATCCACTAGGGCCTAGCTAGTTGTCAGATGTGAGGAGACAGATGGATCCTACTCTGCATCTCTGATGTTAAAGTCCCCACCCATATACAATAAGTTGGGGATGTCAATAATCTAATCCAGCATGAACTTGACAGCTGAATGGCGGTTGCCTGAATAGACATTCATGAGAAAGTGACACTCTCCTCTATTAAAGAAAGACAAGAGCAGGATGTCACAGTGGTCAACCACATCTCTTCTCAAGCTAAACCTAAGTCTAGAGAGGCAAGAGTGAATAAAAGCCATAACTCGAGGAACATCCTCAGAGTCCCTAGGGACTCAGACTATCTAGGTCCAGTCAGG
>Ga0153996_1000824_pt1 | contig 13375 bp, 4 predicted proteins | sample TSNC080MetaG_FD_104728 | JGI IMG/M metagenome (GOLD analysis project Ga0153996, IMG submission 104728) | Attine ant fungus gardens microbial communities from North Carolina, USA - TSNC080 MetaG | ecosystem: Host-associated > Fungi > Mycelium > Unclassified | place: USA: North Carolina, Lumber...
ATAGTCTGAGGATTAGACCTCAGACTTAACAACATCTTTTGTCACTTGTCTAACTTCGCATTTTTGAACTCTTTAAAGTATCAAAGCACCCATCACAAATAGTAAGTGACCATTTGTGATAAACTCAATAGAGTTCCTATTAGATTTGCTACACTATATATACAATTACTGTTGTGGCTATGCATCTTGTCTCCCACAGTCCTTATGTCCATTAGCTGACTTCTTTGTCACATGCTGTGACTGTGACACATGACTCCTTGTGATATGACCATTCTGTGACTCTGTGACTGTCATGTGATGTTTCCTGTGCTCCACCTTAGTAATAAAAGAAAAGAAAAGAAAAGGAAAAGAAATATTAAATAATGACTTAGCTATTTTGCCAAGTCATGACAAAATGATTATAGAGGAAGAAGAAACCAAAGAAGAAAATTTGGGAGTTAGAGAATGGATAAAAAAAGATAATGACAAGATGGAAAACATGGTTGACCCATACTACAAGTTGTAGGAAAATTCCTCGGGATGAGGAAACTTAAGAGGGAGATGGTGTCATGACTTGGCAAAACAGCTAAGTCAATATTTATATTTCTTTTCTTTTTCTTTTCTTTTCTTTTAGATTATTACTAAGGTGGAGTGTGGGAAACATCACATGACAGTCACAGAGTCACAGAATAGTCATGTTACAGGGAGTCACAAGTCATAGTCACCACATGTGACAAAGAAGTCAGCTGATGGACATAAGAACTATAGGAGACAAGGTGCATAGCCACAATAGTAATTGTATATATGGTATAGCAAATCTAATGGGGGCTCTATTGAGTTCTCTTTGTCAATCGCTAAACAAAGAGCAGTTGGCTTAATTCTGGCTTGGAGTTTAGCTTTCTTACAAGATTTATTCACAAAGATGAAAAATGAGTTTGGAGAAACAACAGAGGTAGAAAGAAAAGTGGAGCAGCTAAAGACAATAGAGCAGGAAGGAGGTCATGCAATGAATATATACAAGAGTTCAAAAAGGTTGTCAAAGAGAGTGTGTCACAAACTTCATTTGGCCATATCTCCATCAATTCTTCAATGATTCCCACGGTCTTAATGGCTATGGAAAGCCCTTGAAAAAACCTTTCAATCAATGCTGGTCACATCTCAAGGCAATTAGTATTGACTGAGATATTAAGCAAATCAACAGGTAACCTATCACAAAAGGCCACTTACTGATTTGTGATTTGATATTGGAATATTCAAAAAGGCTTAGAAAGTGAGTTTTAGACAGTGACAAGAGATGTTGTTAAGTCTGAGGTCTAACCCTCAGACAGGGAGTCCTTATATATATAATTGTGATAGTCTGTGCACTAGGACAGGCTATTATATGCTACTACCTATTGTTCTACATATGATAGTGCCTTTGTACTTAAAATAGTGATAACTTAACCTTATGGAGGCTGTCCTTTGTTCTAAGAAAAGGACAGATGACTATCTATGGGTAATTAATGAAGTCCATGTGCAAATATTGAGGCCTTCATATCTCCACTAATATTAATTGCCTTGAGATTTTTCTAGGCTCATTCTGAGCTTTATAAGGAAGGCTTCTGCTGAGCTTAGAACCAAAGCATTGATTGTAGTAGTTTCCGAGATATTAGCAATTTAATAAACAGTAACATGGTGGTTACTAGTTGATCTGCTTAATATCTTGGCCAATATTGATTGCCTTGAGATGTAACTGGCATTGATTGAAAGGTCTTTTTGAGGGCTTTCCATAGCCTTTGAGACTGTGAGAATCATTGAAGAAATGATGGAGATATGACCGAATGAAGTTTGTGACAGAAGGAGTAACAAAGAAGCCTCAAGAAGCAGTGAAAACAACTCCCAAAACTCCCTAGGCAGAAAGGGAAAGAGTCAGGTTCTGAGTTGCTGAGATAAGCCAAAGAGAGGGGAAGATCACTATAGGATTGGTGGTAGAAAACCCAGTAACTTGGCAAGGGTAAAACAGACTTGGCAAAACTAATAGAAAGTAATCAAAAAAGGACAAAGAGGCATGGGATTCCCTATTACTACTGGAACAATCATTGTAATAATAGATTATGACTGGGTTTATTATTTTCTCTACTTTTTGTATATTTCTTTTGTATTTCTCTTAACATATAAAAACCCTTACTTAGTAGGAAGAGAGTAAGCAATCTCAGTTGCCTCTCTTCTCTATTTGGGTTTTCAAAGTGGAAATCTATTTTTAGAGTGATCAGATCAGTGATTAAGTTGCTTTGACTCAAGACTGAGTCAAAACCAAAGAGACTACAGGACAAAGTGACTTAGTCACAGGGACAACATTATAGGAGCTCTAAAATAGAGTTTGGCATTACTAGGAAGTCAAGTTATACAGGGAGGATTCAAAGTCTCATATCTGATCACATATTCAAGAGTACTACTGTGAGGATAGTCTGATCACATAGCTAGAGAGTACTACTGTAAGGACAACTTTGAAACAGAGTGTTAGGACAACACCAGGCAAGTAGGACTCAGGAACAGAGCAAGAACAGTAGTATAGAATTGAGAATCAGATTTCAAACATCACTGCTACCATGGTACATTAGTAGAACTTTATTTAACAAATTTCTTTTCATCTTTAACTTCTGAATTAATTTTCCTATGAATTTGCATGAGGGACACTGCTGATACATAATGTTGACTAGGGTACTTTCTTAGGAAATCACATACTTTATTTATTAAAAACTTTGATATTCACCATTACCTAGACAGTAGTTGGGGAACTTTAATTTAACAAAGAAAACTGTCAAGCCCGAAAATTAAACAAGAGATTAACAATTGAAGAGTTGAACTGAGTTGCTTATTTGAGAACTAGACTAAAGAGATAATACAGGGTAATTGCATAATAACTCAGTGCTATGAAGTTCTTGGGAGATACTGTGCAATGGTGGGCAACATTATATAATTAACTAAGGGGTTTGAGATTTACAGGGGAGTAGTAATGGTGTTACATGAGGATACAGGTGTGACAAAAACAAAAAAAGCTCTATCTATCACCAGCCTCTTCAACAGGTCATAAGCTTCCATTGTGTTTCTTTACAAAGAAGAATAGAGCTGCCATCAGGCTAGTAGATAGATAGATATAACCTTTTCTAAGTTCCTCATCAATCCATGTATTAAGAGAGTTTCTTTCTGCTAAAGATAGTAGATAGACCTTTGCTGGTTTGAGAAGCTTTGTGCCTTTCATGAAGTCAATAGCATGGTTATATAGTTTTTGTAATAGTATTCTCTTTGACTTATGTTTTGAAAAGACATTTCTATACTCATGTAACCATTCTGGCACATGAGTCTTCCAGGTCTTTGTGTCTTCATAATCTTGAGTTCTTATATTGTGTAGCGACTTAGCCTGGATAACTTAATCACCCTCTAAGTCCAAGTTAACAAGGAGAACTCAATAGAGTTCCTGTTAAATTTTCTATACTACTTATACAACTACTACATGGTTTGTGCACTGTTTTCCCACACCCATCATGTGACCCATCATGTGACATCATGTGATGTGATGCCATGACTTCCTATCATGTGACTATGACTATATGACTATGTGATGTAATGCTTTCCTGTACTCCTTCCTAGATAGTAAGTTCAAGAGAAAAGAAAAGAAAAGAAAAGAAATATGAATAATAACTTAGCTATTTTGCCAAGTCATGACATATTGGTCTTGATTGTTGAGTATAGTTGCAATCATCATTACCTATTGATGACTGCTTGGGTCAGTCATGTTTGTCTAGGTCAGTCATGTTTGCCTAGCCAAGAATATGGTTGTCAGGGTCCTCATCTCCTATGTCATCCAATAAGAGAAATCCACTGACATCTATTTTGAGGTAAAGCTCATTAGCTTCTGCTTCTACATCTCATGTTTTATGGACTTTACTAGCATATGTATCTAGGCACCTGGTGAACTCCTATTGACTTTTTTGCTAATCAATATTTGGATTATATTTATTGTGGGAAGGATAACAAGTTTAGAGGGGAAAGTGGTCTTAGTATTGAGTGGTTTTGAGTAAGAGAGTGATTTTTTTATTTTTGTGTTGTCACATTCTTGTACTCTAACTTATGTAATAGCTAGAGTGTTTTCTAAATAATTAAATAATTAAATGATAGGAAAAGCAAAAATAGTAAGAAAATAAAGGAATATAATCAACTAATGACATGAAATGAAAAAAGAAAGAAACATCAGCATTCTGCAGGTAGCCCAAAGGCTACCCCCACATTATACAAGTATGAGTAGCTAATTATCATCTCCTTATTCCCTAGGTTAGTAACAAAGAGGTACTAGGTTGTCTTGTGTGATTTAATTTCTATATAAGCTTGAACATACTTTGTTATTTATCCTATCTTGTTGGGAGTGCTTATCCACATTGATTACATAATATAGATTTGCTAGTTTATACATTTCCAGGTTATTATTTTCCATAATGACTCTGTTGATAAAGTTCATAGTAGCTCCCAAATCAACTAAAGCCTTGGTCTGTACTTTTGTATTGTATACCCAAAGTGTAACTGGAATATTTTTGAGGGAGGTAGTCTTGTTGCACACTATAAGATTCCAGTACTGCTTTTAACTTTGTAGGCTAATAGAGGATACATTTTCCTCTGATTATAGATCACAGATATTATACTCTACAATCCTAAGGTAAATCTAATTTGGGAGTCCTTTTTCCCTTCCCACTTGGAGGAACAGGATTAAAGATTTCCTCAATTGACATGCTGTTTTACATTGATGGCCTCAGGGGAGAGTCTAGGTCATCTCTTTTTTCCTCCAATAATTTCATCAGCTATACTTTAAATGACTGATTTATTTTGGTTAAACCTGGTGGAGATGGTTTCTAGGAAGAAGTTCTTTTAAGAACACTTGTCCTTATTACCAGGTTTGTTGTAACTGTCCAGTGACTTGATTAAAGCCTTTTTCAGTGCTTTATTTTTTGGCAGTATCACAAGTCCTTTCTTTTTCTGAATCTCATCTATTTCCCACTATATCCAGATCCTTCTTTCTTCTACTTTCTTTTCTTTTTGCCTCTGTACCAAATATTGTGTCCTAGGCCTTATAAGACCTTATGTGCTTTTATCAATGGTTTAAGATAGTTGTCCCATGTTTCTTGGTATTTGATTTGTTAAAGTAATAAGCACATTGTGCTACTTATTTGGGATAACTCCTTTTATTTTGTCTATATGAACTTGACAAAGTTCTTCTTTGCTAGGTCTTTTGTTGACCCAGAGCACTTGTTAATTTCTTTTTTATCTCCCTTCTTGTTATCTCTTCATCTGTATTGTTTTATGAGTTCCTAGGCATGGTCACTGTTATGAATATTGAGTGGAACTATAACTATTATTAGCTATGGTCTGATAATGAGTGGATAGTCAATGAGATGTTGGCATTGTTAGATAAAGATATCACAATGCAGTAATGCATTGAATATCTTAGACTCAGAACATTAGACTCATAGTATGGACAGGACTCTTTAAAGAAATCTCAGACTATTTCTCTTCTATTATTGGACTGAACTAAATAGGACAACATTGGACTAACCCATTATTAGACAATAACTTGGTCTTGACTCAACTTGTCACCCTTGTCACTGATCTGTTACTTAACTAGTCACTTAGAGTTACAAGTAGTGTTACCATATTGTAATGACTGTTACATACCTAGTTAGGATAAATACAGACCAGAAAAAGAAGGGAATGGCAAGTTCTCTTTTTCTGTATTCTCTCTTTCAAATCTTACTCTAAGGAATCAGTACTCTTATTTGTCTTAGGACAATCTCAAGAGTGCTACTCAAAGTCATATCACATCTCTCTTTCAATATAACTTCACTGAAAATCTTAATTGGATCCTCTAATAAGGAGTGTGAAGATATCAAGTGTTAGATATAGGCTTCAAGTTAAATGTATTCAACTAAGAGGTCTAGAGTCTTAACAATACTACTTATACACAATTGTTTACTTGTACTTGTTATGTTTCTCTTTTGAGGCACCCTTTCCTATGTATCATAAAAGAGAATAAATGTTGACTTAGTCTGTGAGGTATTTATAACAGGTTTCTTATCAAAACACCAAAAGAACCTAATTATCACAAACTTCATTTAGACCTATCTTTATTAATTCTTCAACAATTTCTACAGTCTTAATAACATCTGAAAGCCTTAGAAAGACCTTTCAATTGATACTGTTATGCCCTCGTGACTTTCCCTAATATTGTAACGTGTACTAACCATCACTGTCATTTTTCTCAACTCCCACCCTCTCTGATGACTAAGTAATATACAGTTTCCACCAGTATTAAGTTAGCATCCTAGCAAGTAGCACTCCAGCTTCAATATCTCCAAGACCTTACATCCTTGAAATCAACTCTTTTTGAATTCACCTATTCTAGTCTCATTTTTTCCTTCATTTTTGTGGGCAAGGCACAGAGAGTAACACAACCCCTTGGTTGAGGCCAAGCTCAGCAACCCCCAAAGCATGGTCTGACAGATACCAAATATATCTTGAGGTGATCAATATTGGCCAAGCTATCAGGAAATCAGTAGATAATCTCTATAGTACCATACATTAAATTACCACTATCTCAGAAACTGCCATGATTCTAAGGTCAACAGAAGCCCTCTTCATACTTCTTAGAATGGTCCTAAAACAACCTTGAGGCAATCAATATCAACAGAGATATGAAGTCCTCAATGTTTGCACATAGACTTAATTAATTACCCATAAATACTTATTTGCCTTTAATTAGAACAAAGAATAACTTCCATATGGTTAAGTTATTGCATTTTCAAGTACAAAGGCACTACCATATGCTAGTAGCATGTGATAATCTGTTCTAGTGCACAGACTATCACAATTATGTATATAAGTGTTAGGGAATCAAGCTGATGCCATAATCCGGTGGAAGCTTCTGGAATATTTTATTAGTATATAAGTTTGTAATTAGTTGTTATCTACTAATTGGTTTGCAATGGAATATGCTTTATTCCAAGTCAAACCAACATGCAATTTGTCACAAACTTCATTTGGCCATATCTCCATCAATTCTTCAATGATTCTCACAGTCTCAAAGGCTATGGAAAGCCCTCAAAAAGACCTTTCAATCGATGCCAGTCACATCTTGAGGCAATCAATATTGGCTGAGATATTAAGCAGATCAACTGGTAACCACCATGTTACTGTTTATTAAATCACTAATATCTTGGAAACCACCATGATTGATGCTTCAGTTCTAGGCTCAGTAGAAGCCTTCTTCATAATGCTCAGAATGAGCCTAGAAAAATTTCAAGGCAATTAATATTAGTGGAGATATGAAGGCCTCAATGTTTGTACATAGACTTTATTAATTACCCATAGATAGTCATCTGTCCTTTTCTTAGAACAAAGGACAGCCTCCATAAGGTTAAGTTATCATTATTTTAAGTACAAAGGCACTACTATATGTAGAACAATAGGTAGTAGCATGTGATGGCCTGTCCTAGTGCACAGACCATCACAATTATGTATATAAGGACTCATAGTCTGAGGATTAGACCTCAGACTTAACAACATCTTTTGTCACTTGTCTAACTTCGCTTTTTTGAGCTCTTTAAAGTATCAAAGCACCCATCACAAATAGTAAGTGACCATTTGTGATACAACTAGGTTTCTGTGACAATAAGGACTCCCTGTCTAAGGATTAGACCTCAGACTTACAAACATCTTTTGTCTAAACTTTTCTTCTAAGCATCTTTTGAATCTATATTCAACAAATCACAAATCAGTAAGTGACCTTTTCTGATACTAATGCAAAGGCAATCCCAAACTGGACTCCAACAATTGCTATATTAGCTTCTGAAAGAACACAAAAAATGAGACCAATTGACCCCACTTCACTTGGGTTGATGGTCAAGATAGGAGCAGTCAGTGCAGAAGCTATTAAAGTAATGAGGGGATTTTACCATGAAACATAATACATACTAGTACCAGACATGAATCTGTAGAGGATAGCAAAAAATATCATACCAGTAACAGTTCTTATGGCAGTTATTGCAAAAATGAGTACCATAGAAGATAAAGTGCAGGAAATTCCACCATTGTAAACACCAAAATAATCAGCTAACATGATCCATCCAGTAAGTGCAGATATATTCAGAATCGCGACCTGTGAGCTCACAGTGAGATTGAAATGACAGTAGAGAAGAGTGACTAACACAATTTGACAAGACAACTACAATGGCAAATGATGGAGATGCGTCCGTGCGGCATCTCATCTTCCTGCTGTCTGTCTATGAGCTGGGCTCAAAGTCTGCCCTGTCCTTGCCTGGAGTGGTTCTCGTACACAGAAATCCATGTTGTAGTCTGCCTTAGTTGCTGTCTCTAGGAAGCAGAAGATCAGGTCCATCATTGTTGGGCTGAACTCATAAAAACATGCTGTTTCTCCTCCACCAGGAGCAGATTGTGGAGACTGCATCAACAGCTACTTTTCTCATGAGATAGCATCAATGAGCTCTATGTCGTCAGGCACAATGCCAAGCCTGCTACCTCAATGCAACTATGAAAATACAGACTCCATATTGTACATGAGATGAGTCCAAGGTGAAGAAAAGTGAACATACTGTTGGAATTTGGATCTCATGCGAACCTGTGTGATGTATGTGATTCTCTTGTTTCACATTCTTATTGTTTTCAAGTAGGATAATTAGTTTGTACTCACTATCCGTTTGTACCCTGTACCCTCCCATTGTTCGTATTTCAACACATACATTGACCAATGTAGTCATATCTGAGGAAGAAATACATGTGTTTCGAATATTTATACTGTATCTGCAAATGAGACAATCATGTATTGATGTTTTGTGAGAGAAGAGAAAAAGAAAAGCTGACTAATATTTGTGATTTCAATAAGTGCGCTCGTACTTCAGCAGAAGCCTCCTCCTTCAACTACCACTATCACTACTAGAGCTGCTGCTGCGCGTGAAAAACCAGCTCTTTCTCTTGGCTCCTTGCCTGAATGCCTGTGATTAGGCCTCTGCCTCCTCTACACAGACTGTGAACCTGTAATCCATTCCAATGACTCTTCTAATGCCGCCTCCCATTTACGCCGTTGAGGAACTTAAGATCCTCAAGGCCCAGGTCCAGGACATTGCTCGTGGTGACTGCTCTCAGAAAATAATCGTCTAGAGTCTCGTTATGGTCTAGCTATCATGAGATACTCTCCATAGACTAAATCACAACATAATTCAATTCAGGATAGTAGTACAAGAATTTATCTATGTGAACCACTATAAATGCTTTTATTTGCATGTGCGACATTTAGGACATTGTAAGCTGGCAAATTCGACAAAGAATTCTCGACATTTCTCACAACGCATTGCATGGGGATTTGGCTGTTTTTCGAAAAGGAGGTGGTAAGCCACGTGCATGGCCATCTCACTCATCCTAAAGACTCGGACGCAGTAGTAACTCAGACTATGCATCGAAGCAGGTACCCTTCGTCCGTTCATAAGGTCCACAGACATTGCAGGCTTCCACTGGAAAATATGGAACCCCGTCTGTATATAACCTGAGTATTGACCTACGGGTGACACTTGTCCATGTCTAGGTGGAAACCGTGCGCCAATTCCATGTGGTCCTCGATGCTATCTTTCAGGGCTGGTACCATCTTTTGACATCTATCCCAGTGGCACTGCCAAAACATGTTTCTTCCTCCCTCGATAGCTGTGATGAAATCAAAGTCCAGAACTGCCATTCCAAGTTCTGGATTCACCATGATATATGGTCCGAATTCCGACCCAAGTCCTCGAGTACATCTTCCCGGGGTTCTCCCTCACACTCTTCTTCGACATGGATTGCGAAGACACCAATTCTGGGAGAAGGTGGAGCATCAGATAGGGGAGGGCAATCAGGCGAGGAAAGTGAACAGGGTGGGACAAGCACGGAGTCAAATCGGCTGCCAGGTACCGATCCTAATAGACGTAATTGAGTTCTAACTACTGACGGGATCTCTGCAGTATTCAAAGGATAGGCGTCCAGGTTATGGCCAAGTTCTCCAGATGCAGAGGTCGGAGACATATTTGATGTGGCTACTGTAGGCTGTCCAATTACCCATGGGCCTGAATGCTGCCATTGGACTGGCCCCTGCTACGGAATTATAAATTAGTGTCGAGGTGCTGCTCTTGAATATCATCGTGCATCTTAAATAGTTTCCCCATACTCTGCCTCATTTGAATGCCCAAAATCTCCAATAGTGCTCTCAGAGTTAAATGATCCATGTAGTATGAAGGGCTCAAAAATGGTCATGCACCAGCATGGTCAATTGGACAAATATTGCTTACCCGAGAAATGGATCAGTTTCTTTGCAAAGTGAGTCCCTTGATTCGGAGCTCTGAGGATCCAGAGTATCATCGACATCTATAGAAGAGGAGAGGCATGGGGGAAATGTAGTCGTTCACTTTCCTCCGACCTTGATTCATTAATAATGATTAATAATGATTCAGGACTAACATAATTTACTGAGACAGATCACATCGGAGTTTGCAATGAATCATTAGTGTCAAGATCAAGTAAGCATCATATCTAGATCCCATAGCCTGCCAGACCATCAGGGCGGTGTGACTGGTCAAAGTAGAAAAAACCGGGTCTATCGGCCGTGGGGGCAATGGCAATTATTAGGGCCGCCACAGGCGACTAGAAGAGATGCACACAGAAGAAACTGACCCAGTTCCCTGAGTATACAACAGGGCGTGTTTGATCAGTGCAACGGCGGAGTGTCAATGTTAGGCTGTGGTTGTGATCTCAATCAGTTGATTGCCCTTAATTGTGGAATGCACGTGTTAGATCTTTTTTTAGTTCACATAGTCGCTCGTGGAGGATGACAAACTGTCAAGGGCAAGTCGCAAGTGTGCTCTGAGGCGTGACCTAGACTTGAGATCCGATTTCTAGGTCTCCTGAATCTTTATGAAAAAAAGGACAAAGCAATCGAATGCCCATGGGCTCAGCGAACTCGAATTCGAAATTTCCTCCGAAGTATCCTCGACTGGGCCGCAGCTTTGGCCGGGTGATGGGTGTTTCTAAATAAGTTCCATTGGTCCATGTGCGTGAGATACTCCACTGGTGTTCTGGAATGCACTCCGGACTCAACGAACAGAATAAGTTGGCTCGGCACCTGTGGCTTGGTTCTTCAAGTTGAGATAGAAAGATGCATCGCGTGGAATGAGGGCGGGGCCTATGTATTGTTCATAACTAGACGTTCTTGGAGTACATGCGGCCGTGTTATATACATTTATGTACGCATAACATAGTCATCAGGGCTGGGTTTGTACACAAGAAAAGTCTCATTTCCCTCGCATGACTGTCTTCTGTCCCTCTCTGTGCTGCTTTCGGATAATATTCGTCTTCTTGAATGGACAGCCCAGCTGGTGTCCATTTCCAGATCCTGTCGCAACATACCTATAGCCACACTGGCACTCCGTCACCCAAGGCGATGGCTGGCCTTCGTGATGAAGGTGAGTGGCAAAATGTCTGCCACTTATCTTCCCCGAGAAATTGCAAATCTCTCTCCTCTCTGCAGGGCTCCACTGACAAGCTTTCTCCCTCTTGCTATGCGCCGTGGCGTGAGTATGGATGGCACGCACGGTAGCCTCCACTATCTCATGGCATCCTTTCCACCGACAGAGGATAACGTCGCCCTTGACCGCGTTCACTAGATAATGTGCTCGTTGCTCGACTCTGGTTCGGGCCTGTGTCTTCTCATATGGCACCCCATAAGGTTTTCCCTGTCTGAAATGGGCACATTTATCTTGCGAGGAGGCCAATAGTGACGTAGAGCTTGCGGAAGGGGCTGGCTGGGCGAGGATCGTTGTATCCAGAAGAGTGTCCATTATGACATGAGAATTAGGAGATTGCATTTGCGTGAAGATAGCTGGATTCTGTGACAGATGGCTCCATGGGTAGGCATTTTGGAAGGCATCTCGATGGTGATACATGTCATGTGCAGAATGATGTTGCAATTGCATAGAGATGGATGAATTCTGTGGCAAATACACCTGTGAGTAGGCATTGTAACTTTCGACGGCATCTCGATGGTGGTGCATGTTATGTGCAGAGTGATGACCTATCGAGGCTTTCTTATATGTGCACAAGGAACCATAGAATCGAGATTGTCATTAGATAACCAGCATGCTTGGCTGCGATGGCCACTTCAATGAAGTGCAGGGTCGGCAGTTAGCTTGGATCATCCTTAATCCACGAGCCACTGAGATCACAGATCCCATCATTTTCTCAATAGCAGTCACATTCAGGAGGCCCTGGCCCATTGAATAATGGCCACTGTGGGTCCCGAGAAAGGACCAAAGTGCGACCCCTTTCAATTGGAAAGAGAGCCTGGTGCATAGAGCTGAGGAGCTGGGCCATAAAAAGCGCCTTGCGGTCATCTCGAGTTATTCGTCACACGAAAATGGGGTCTGTTGCATCATTTTCACGAGTCATCCGATCGGTCGGCAAGGTCCAGGGAATGCAGATTACCTGAACCCTAATTTGGACACCGGTGATCACGTGTGTTTCGCATGCCAGTGACCCCAAAATTTCATCCATTCCTAGACCCCAATTGGCAGGGAACAGCAAGATCTGAAGATACGTGACTTGTTCTCAGGAAACGATCCGCTTGTCTCAGGTAAGTCAATATCGTAATTTCAAATAACATCATACTACAATATTTCTTTTTTGTAATGTATCCCAAGTCTTCTAGATTTCACATGGCTCAATCGAAGATTTCTTATCACGACTATGTCCAACAAACATTTCTATACCTCAGCCGATGGGCTTGTACTGAAATCATTGCGAGGCGCAATCTTGCTCAATCCAAGCTTACGACTGTACGCACTGATAATTCTCTCGGGTGTTCACATCACGCACAAAACATAGGCACTCTGCTTCAAGGACAGTGTACACAGTCGATCGCGCTTCTAATGCCAAAGTAGCAGTTATCTGCGGTGGCGGGGCCGGTCATGAACCGGCATATGTTGGATACACTGGCCGAGGACTGTTGACAGCTTGTGTATCAGGCGAAATATTTGCTAGTCCTGCTGCAAATCAGATCTTGAATACAATCCGTCTCGCTGCGTTTGGTTCCGACTTAGACGTCAACTCGGTAGGCGACAAACGAGATGTCTTGGTAATCATTAACAACTATACTGGGGATCGGCTCAACTTTGGTCTTGCAATCGAGAAAGCCCGGGTCATGTTCCCCTGCATCCACATCTCGAGCGTCGTCGTGGCAGACGATGTCTCACTCCTTCGTTCCCCCGTGGCCCAAACCGTCGGTCCACGCGGTCTAGCAGGAAACATCCTTGTGTGCAAGTTGCTCGGCGCCTTAGCG
>Ga0153996_1000825_pt1 | contig 13372 bp, 20 predicted proteins | sample TSNC080MetaG_FD_104728 | JGI IMG/M metagenome (GOLD analysis project Ga0153996, IMG submission 104728) | Attine ant fungus gardens microbial communities from North Carolina, USA - TSNC080 MetaG | ecosystem: Host-associated > Fungi > Mycelium > Unclassified | place: USA: North Carolina, Lumber...
ATACGGGGCACCTGGGCAAGCGTCTATGAGGCGTATGTAGCGGTGGTCACAGCCGCTACCCTGCTACTCGAGCTAGATGCTCAAGTCCATGACTAGGCATCTAGAGAAACGTTTCTGGGGGGCCGAGCTCGTCTCTCGAGCTGGTTATTCCTGTTATTAAGGTGCAGAATGTCACTTAATTTGCCTAAACTTTTGTACGGCGTAACATTGGGGCCAGGCGTAAATATAATGTACAGGAGTTGAAAAAGGCTTGACCGGAGCTCCATTCACCAGAGAAGTCTGGAGGAGAAGGGAGTTTTGGTCTTGTCTGCTGTTTAGACGGGGCTGACAGAACTGGGGAAGGAGGGCTGACAGGGGGTGGAGACGTGGGTATTGGAGGCGAAGCAACTGCTGGAGCAAGAGCAGTTATGAGCTGAGTGAGTTGTTGTAGTTGGGCTGTCAGGCCCATGAGGGTAGCGTTGATGGTGTGTTCCAAAGCATTCTGACATTTGGTCAACTCTTGGAGATGGTGCTGCAGGTAGCCCAAGGCGTTGGCGACAGCTGGGGGGGTGTCTACAGGAAGTGACATCTCTCTTGGAGCAGAGTGATCAGAGGGCTGGAGTTTGTTAGTGGAGGGCAACCAGAGGGCAGCTGTCCACTGAGAATTTCCAGGGCTCTGACAGTGAGATCTAATTCTGCTGTAAGGGCAACTGGAGTGGTACACTCCAGGAGATTCCTCAGTTAAATTGTACTATGGAATATGTTACAACTCACCTCCAGGGGATTTCTCAGAGAATTAGATGAGGCTCCTGGAGGAAATAATCTACATTATATATACAGTGCCCTTGCGTCACTGCATCGGTAACCAGGGTCTGAACAATGAAAATGTACTAGGAGGTAATGGAGTGCTCTTGGAATGATAGGGGTAAGACCTAATATTATGTAGTAATATTGGATCAGCTGCAGGGTCACTCCAGAGGACTAGTACAGGCTCCAGAGTTGCGTGTTAGGGGTCCCCTTACAGTATCTGTTCTTGATGGTTACGGCGTTCAGTATGCAATAGTCTTGGACCAGCCAGAGCAAACCATTCTTCTTTTTAATCAAGAACACAGGGGCTGCTATGGGAGATTTGGAAGGTTGGATTCATCTGGTACACAGGTTTTTCTCCAGGAAGGCGTCCAATCCAGCTTGTTCTAATGGGGACAGGAAATAGACTTTCGACGACTTGAGCTCTGCTCCGGGGATCAGTTCAATAGCATGATCCCATTGCGGTGCTCTGGTAGTATGTCAAAGTCCTCCTTAGCAAACATGGATTGGAACTCTGCGATGTAGGCAGGTAGCAGAGTGGTAGCAGCTTATGTCTCCTTACTGCGTCTGGCTCTTTCCACAAGACACTGGGAGGTGGTAGCCGTGGCTTGGAGGTCAGCCTCAGTAAGCTCTAAGAAGAGGCATGTAAGGAACAGTCAGTCTCCGAGCTTCCAATCTAGGCAGTAGTGGTCTTAAGTGGTGCAGAGAGGGCAGAGCATGATATGGACTGAAAGGCCTCATTAGTGAGGCATGCCTGATCAATTCTCCATGCTGCTCTGTACCATACATTGGGGTCAGTGTCGGCTGGTCATCCATATGGCATGGTGGTGATCTGGTTCTAGATGCCTAACCAGAGACCTCGTTGAAACTTTACCACTAGCATCTGGGGATTTGTATAATCTGTGTCAGAGACCAGGGCCTGGAAGTTATTCAGATAGTCATCTACTGTCCGACCTCCTTAGTGATAGGAGGTTCCTTCCAGCATGTTGATCATGTCCGCTTTCATGTTAACAGGGAAGAAATGAACCTGGAACTATTGTTCAAAGTCTCCCCATGTTTGGATGGGGAAAACGCCAGTATCCACTTTCTGATGGAACACGTTTTTGGACCACTTGGTAGCACGACTGCCTTTGAAGAAGATGAGGGCCCAGAGAATTCTCTCCTGTTCGTCGTGGAACTGCTCCGGGGCCAGGCAGATGTAGAGGGAGCAGGAGTTCAAAAATGCACAGCCGTTGTGATGTTCTCCACTGAAGTCCAGAGGATAGGAGAGCTTAGGGCGTGTTTGTCTCACCGCCAGAGCAGGGGGCAGAGACACCAGAGAAGATAGTACAGGCAGGGGAGGTGTGTTTGGTATGGACAGAGGGGGAGGATTAGCTATGAGCTGTATGAGCTATTGTAGTTGTGCAGTCAAGGCTGCCAATATAGTATTGATGTTGTTTTTGGAGATGTTTTGTCTCTCTGTTAGCTCGTGGAGATAGTGTTGCAGATATCCTAAGGTGTCAGCTATGCCTTGGAGGGTGTTCAAGGACAACGACATCTAGAGAGCGGAATTCTCGGAGGGCTGGATATGACAGGGGAGGGCGACCTGTTGTGTGGCTGTCCACTGGGATAGTTCAAGGCTCTGTTTTTAGGGATCCTAATCTGCTATAAGGGTGACTGGGGCACAAGACTCCAGAAGAATCCTCAGAGATTAGGATGAGGCTCCTGAAGGGATCTTTTACATTATATACTAGGTTTACATTCTTTGTGTCAAGGTCAGTGTGATTGGAGCTATACTAGTGTGTTTAAGTATTACTTTAGTAATAGTTGAATAGGCTTAGGTCGCTCTGGAGCATCATTACACAGTTCAGGGGTGGAAATAGAGCTGCCCCCTTACAGCAAGCAGCAAAAGATGTTGTTAAGTCTGAGGTCTAATTCTCAGACTATGAGTTCTTAAATACAGAACTGTGATAGTCTGTGCACTAGGACAGATCATCACATGCTACTACCTATTGTTCTACATATGGTAGTGCCTTTGTGCTAGAAATAGTGATAAATTAACCTTATGGAGGCTATCCTTTGTTCTAAGAAAAGGACAGATGACTATTTATGAATAATTAATGAAGTCTATGTACAAACATTGAGGCCTTCATATCTCCACTGATATTAATCGCCTTGAGGTTATTCTAGGCTCATTCTGAGCAGTATAAAGAGAGCTTCTGCTGAGCCTAGAACCAAAGCATCTATCATGGCAGTTTCCAAGATATTGGTGATTGAATAAATGGTACCATAGTAGTTACCAGTTACGTCTTGAGGCAATCAATAATGGCCAAGATATCAGGCAGATCAACAGGTAACTACCATAATCAATGCTTTGCTTTTAGGCATCAAAAAAGCCCTCTTCATACTACTCAGAATAAGCCTAAAACAGTACCAAGGCAATTAATATTTGTGGAGATATGAAGGCCTCAATGTTTGTACATAGACTTCATTAATTACCCATAGATAGTCATTTATCCTTTTCTTAGAACAAAGGACAGCCTCCATATGGTTAAGTTATTGCTATTTACAGTACAAAGGCACTACCATATGTAGAACAATAGGTAGTAGCATGTGATGATCTGTCCTAGTGCACAGACCATTACAATTCTGTATTTAAGGACTCCCTGTCTGAGGATTAGACCTCAGACTTAACAACATTTGCTACTTGTCTAACTTCAATTTTTGAGCTTTTTGAATATCAAATTCACCCATCACAAATCAGTAAGTGGCCATTTGTGATACAATGACAATGACATTAGTATAGGCAGCAGAAATACTAGTAGTCCCATACTGCATCTTCAGCCAGTCTAACAAGTTCTTCATAGTATCCATCCTTACTTTTACAGTGAGGTTCCTGATATCAGGGGAGATGTGCAGCATGAGATTGCCATATGTCTGGGAGTTTTGGTTATCCCAATTCACTCTTGCTCTACAAGATTCCTCTGTCTTGATGTTGTTAGTAATTATTGGGGAAGTTTTGACACCAAGTGCCATTCAGCAGCCCATGGCATTCACAACATGGCATGCAGTGGCATCCCATTCAGTAAAGTTTTGGCCATCATGTGAAGTAGACTGAGCATTTTGGAGAACATATCCTAAATAGTGGGAATAGAAGATGGATTAGCATCCTATCATGATAATCAGGTGAGCACAGGGTATTGAGTACTTATGACAGCAGCAGTTGTGCCTATGGCTGCAATGGTCATGCAGTACATGCCCTGCCAGGGCCCATAACCTGTAGAAAGGTGCCAACAAGCATAGCATGGTGGTCAATTACACCATGCTACTCACCTAAATAGTTTAGATATATAATTCCTTATGATAGTAAGAGAGAGAAGCGACTCTAGATTCCATTCTAAGGTGGTAGACCTTATATACATGAGATGGAGTCGTGGGGTGATGAGAGATTACTTAAGATATACTAATAGAAATATTAAATATTAACAGCCAAATCCTTGATTCGACGTCTCGCTGCCCTTGATTCGTTCCATCACCCTATCGCTCAGGAGGCTTAACATGATCTTTGGGTTACCCCCAACCCCACCATCACCACCACTACCGACGTGCCATCCCACGTTGATCTTTCCCTCGACCTCACAACTGGAATCCTAGAGCAAAGTGGCACAGCGCCTTCACCGATCTAAGGGCCGCCAACAACTTTGAGCCTTGCACTGGGTTACTTAAATTTGGTCCTTGACTACTTCAAAGTGACTAGGCTCTCATTTTGTACTCATCCTTAGGAGTGAGCTTTGAGCCACTTGGTTTGTAGGCACTGGGCCGAGGTCCTGATTTCAGGCTTATGGAGTTACTTTTGCCATTTTGAGTTTAGCTTTAATCACACGAGTCCGGTGTCCCTAGTGGATCCCCACCATCTGGGTGTGTCTTTTCAAAATTACCTAGTCTCTCTCACTCTCTACCAGGACGCCATCTGGCTCGTCCATCCACTTCATCATGTCGCCGTCAAGGTCATCAAGAAGAAAAACATGAAGGGAAACGAAGCCATCGTCTGGACAGAGATCAACCTTCTCCCCGGCCTTGACCACCCCAACATTGTCTGTTTCTCTTTTTGCTAACTCAGTTCATCCTAACCCAGCCCCAGATCAAGTTTACGAGGGCTTTGAGTCTCGCACAAAATACTATCTCTCCTTTGAACTTGCTACTGGCGGAGAGCTGTTTGACCGCGTCCTCGTAAAGGCAAGTCTATCGAGCACGATGTTGTCATCGTCATCCGCTCCATTCTCGATGCCGTTCACTACCTTCACCGCCACAGCATCGTCCACCGAGACCTCAAGCACGCTTGATTTCCTCTCTCTCTCTGTCTTTTCACCCACATCACAGACCCGAAAACATCCTCTACCGCTCCAAGGACCCCGACAATGACGATGTCATTGTCGACTTTGGCATGTGAGTCCTCCATCCATTTCCCACCCCTTGATTCCTTCATCTTTAAAGCCAAACTCCTCCACTCCCCCAACGAGCAACTCACCTCTCTCGTCGGTTCTTTCGGCTACGTCGCTCCCCAAGTCATTAAAAACACCGGGCACGGAAAACCCGTCGACATCTGGTCCACAGGTAACCTCGCCTCTCTCTACACACCCGCACGCAAACGAATCAGGCTCATCATCTCTCTGCATAGCCATCATCACCTACGTTCTCCTCTGTGGCTACCCCCCTTTCCGTGCCGACAACACTACCGCCCTCGCGCAACAAACCGCCGATCCCAAAATTGAATTTCAGAGTCCGTACTGGAACCCCGTTTCCGAACAAGCCAAATGCTTCATCCGACGTCTCGCTACTGTCGACCCGCTTCATCGTCCCACCGCTCAAGAGGCTTTACACGACCCTTGGCCTACCCCTATTCCCATCGGCACTGATACGCCATCTCACGTCGATCTTTCTCCCACACTCAGACAGAGTTGGAGTCCTAGGGCAAAGTGGCATAGCGCTTTGACTGGTATCAGGACTGCTAACAGATTTAGCTACTTTGCTGCTGCTGCTGCAAGTCGGACGAGCACGCAGAGTAGTGGGGGATGGGATGATGTGGTAGATCCGAATTCACCTGTTACTCAGTTGTTGGAGGAGAAGGAGGAAGAGGAGGATCTTGGTCAAGACGACGTTAGCCTGGTTCTTTTGAACCTGCTTATCGAGAACCGTCGCTCCCTTGGAGGTAGTCAGCAAAAATCTAGATGATTTTCTGACGTTTCTTCATGTAAAGTAGACTTTATCGTTATTGTTATATCGCGCTTTGAAAGATTCGATTATTGGAGACTGGGATATGCAAATGTCCATCTATGAAAAAGAATGTGCCGTATCATGCTTGTCGCTATCGTCCTTGAGAACTGAGATGATCCAGCCGATCACATCAGTCTTGCTGTGATTCAACCCAAGTCATTGACTCCCTCTCTCTTTTGACCTTATGATGGGTATAGACTGACTCTTTCCAGAATCGCACACGAAGAAACCAACTATTCGGCGGTATATCCTAAAGTAGGATTAACGGAAAGATACGAGATCCGAATTGAACAGGGGTACTAACAAAACTCAAACACCCGATTAAGTGTCACTGAAAGGCACTACTCGAGTCACTGTCATCCAGAATTACATCGTTCACTTTGTCTGATCTCCCCGTTATCTCCCCGTTTTGATGGTATCAATTCTCGCTCAATTCATCACAACCCATGTGGTGGAAAACGTACATACAAAACAATGGTTAGTACGCAATATACATCGAACATCATCTACGCGGATGAACAACACCGAATCTTCTATCCTTCTACCCATCACCTTGCCTCCTTATGTATTCCTTCAATAAATCCTCTGTCACCTCACAAAATATCTGCTTCAGTATCCCTAGTGGACTCTGAATGACGGAACCTGAGGGACTCTACTGTGCTGGAATCTATGCTTTCATCCAAAGGACAATTTGTTTCGAGCAAATTGAGTATCAACCGTGACACCTGAGCAACACACAAATCAGCAGTGATGATATACAAGGAAGAAAAATTTTGGCTTACAATAAAGGGAAAAATGAAGGATTCAGCACTAATAATTAGGATCAGTGAGGGGAAGACTAGCAACAATAACAACATACTAGCCTAGGATACCTATAATGACATCAGGTAAAATTAGGAAGAAAGCAATGGCTTTCAGGCATAAGAAGACTTCGAAAAGGATGAGTTCTAGTTCACTTGTCTCGTGTTCTAGGCTTACGAAAGAGACTGGATAGATAGGCCATCAATTAGATCAATAATATCTAGTTTTCAACTCACGGTATGAATAACAATGTTCCATCGCGGTAAAATACATACAATAAACGAGTCGACGCTTGCATGTGAGAAATACAGCCACGTATTCCATCACCAAAAGCCTGGTGTGTTTTGTATGTCATGGTAAACCTGATAATGGTCAAGAGGACTTCAATTGCTGTTGTTGTTGCCCTGACAATTCTTTTTTGTGAGAATAAATGAGCAAGTCAGCAAAGCAAAATATGTTAGAACACATACTCATAGGCAGCACTAATCCTGTATTGCATATTCGAAAGATGCATTGAATTCACCCAGCAACCATGGAGAGGTGATGGAGCTGCAGAAGTTGATTCGAAATATACATTGAAAATCATCACAGACATCGCAGACTAAAAGATACGGTCAGTTGGTAGTTTAAGTATCGTACTATCTTTAAAGCCTACCAGGATCTCAGCTTGATTCGACCATCAGTCACCTCTATCAATCAGAAATCAAATTCTACAAACATACCTGCTGTCACTAGATATAGAATTAGTGTGACTAGAAATCAAAAGAAAATCGATATAATGAGCCCATTGACACATGCTTCCAGCCCTCTTACCAATTAAATCCTTGTTCCAAATCGCTCGAAGACGGAGGACCAGCAGAATCTTCACTATCAATGTATTCAACATTGTGAAGCAGCTATTGACATCAGCTACTCTAGCCCTCAAGAGCCATGACAAAACTCACTCAATAGATAGCACTTCAAATATACACCTAGCAAAGGGGTAGGTCAGAGCGAGAAGCAAATACATTCGACCTATACCACTATGACATCCTATTCAATGAAGATATCAAAACTGAATTAAGAGTAATGCCTCACTGATTTCGATGCCCAGGCTTTATTGTCAGCTGGTGAAGTTGTAATGAATATGCATTTGATTTATGTCAGATAATTTCCTCGTACTATATGAGAGTATTCTGAAAATTTGGATCAATTGTCTTATTCAATAGAGTAAGAGAGTCGCCCTTACATCATGGTTGTCCAGTTGAGTATAAAAATAGAAAAATAGATGATTTTTGACCACTTCCTTCTGAGTTTTCATATGTCAGTGACAAAAGTCGGCCATTGAATGAGAAACATGCTTGTAGAGGTGCTTGATCTAGGAGAGAAGAGATGTGGAATCATTAATTACAAATGGAAAGACTCACCTGTTGAGGAATGTGATCGATAAAATCATATACTAGCAGTGTAGCAATAATGACTTGAGTAGGCTTCAGCTGTTGCTTCATAAACAATACAATAAAGAACAGCACACCTTGGCCGTAACGTGAATTTGACAGGCTCGTCAGGTTATCAGCGTAATCTTGTGGTGTTAATCCATACTGGTCAGCCATTTGAAGTGGAATTTGCAGGAGGGAGGTATTTTGTACGACTCGTTGAAAATGGTTTGATTATATATGAACTGGTGTTATTAGACAAATGTTCTATTCGGTTGCGCGCAGACTATAAAATCTGATCAAGGTCAAACATTCTCAGCCCAGTATCACAGATCGTAGCTTCGATGAAACTTGATCTTAGCGGAAACTGATGAGTCATTCAAGCATCTCAACTTTCATGATGGGTGATGGAAAAATATGATAACTGAGGACACTTGGCTGTGGCTCGCGTTACTCTCGAGGCTCTGCCATTCAATTGATAGCTGTTCTCACAAACAGGTTTCGCAAAGTCTCAAGCTTCAGAAAATGCTATTTGGTATGTCGGTTCTCAATCAGTGGATACTTGGTACTAAGATAAGTAGGTTCAGACATTGACTGACGTGGTAAACGACTGAAAGTAAGGAGAGCGATTTTATACTATCTATACGGAGTCATGTTTCAGATTATAGCCACGAGAAAGAAAAAGAAGAAAAGTCATAGCCAACGGTCGTACGTCATGAGCACTAGTCCTTCCAACACATGGCAGTGTAATGTTCATCACTATTGTCTTCGAGAAGCAAGATATCTGATGAATCACATCTCTGATATCCAGTGGAGCCTCCACTTCTTTTCTTACATCCCGATGACACCTTCCCCTTGTCTGTGTACTTTTGCGTAACACAGCCACTGTGACATGAGGCACGATTTTTTCTCACCACTTCTCAGACCTCAATCAATGTGTCAATACTAAGTTGTACCTTCAGCTTAGAAGGAAGCAAAGTCAGCGTCTGGGCAGAGTTCTCACCAACATCGTCTGTCTCTCCAGGCTTCGAGTCTAGCACAAAATACTACCCTCTTTTGAGCTTACCCTCGGCGGAGAGCCCTTTGACCGCATCCTCGCAAAGGGCAAGTCTACCCAGCACGACGCCATCACCGTCATCTGCTCCGTTCTCGACGCCGTCAACTGCCTTCACCACCATGGAATCGTCCAGAGACTTCAAGTACGTTTGCTTTTCCCTCTCTCACCCCTCCTCCCTTCACCTACTTGAGAGACCCAAGAACATCCTCCGTTGCTCCAATGACCCCAACATTGTCAACTTTCCATTTCCACTCACCCTGTTTGCTCATCTTCTCACATCTGCGTTCTCCCAATGAGCAACTCACCTCTCTTGCCAGCTTTTTTGGCTATGTTTCCCCCGGAGTTGTAACAAAATACCGACCACGGAAAACCCGTGTAGATCTGGTGCACAGGTATGATCGCTTCCACACGCAAACACCAACGAAACGCAGGCTCATTTCTTTCTCTGCACAGCCATTATCACTTACGTTCTCCCCTGCGGTTACTCCCCTTTTTGTGCCGACAACACCATGGCCCTTGCCCAGCAAAATGCTGATCCCGAAATCGACTTTCGGAGGCCGTACTGGAACCCCATTTCTGGTGAAGTCAAATACTTTATCCGACGTTTCGCCGCCCTCCATCGTCCCACCACCCAGGGGGTTTTACGCGACCCTTGGCATACCACCAACACTGACACCACCAACACCACTGACACCCCGTTCGCCATCCCACACTGATCTATCCCCCACATTGAGACAAAATTGGAGTTCTAGAGCAAACTGGCACAGCGCCTTTGACCGGTATAAAGCAAGTTTAGACGCCATAAATGATTTATGGACCCTGTATATTGTCTCTCACACATCGTAGTTTTCGTGGAGCAGCAGCCATGGGTAAAAAAACCATTTATAGGATCGAACGAGATAAGAAAGCCTGATAAGAACGTCAACTTTCTCGAAAGATAATTGAGATTATGATAACGTTTGCAGTTGTTTGAATTCTGTTACAAACAGAAGAATGAGTTACAAAATATTTTTTGAGACTCCCAATCTTGCTCCTGTGCAGGAATTGTCTGTTCTTCGGCTTCATCACCAAGAGCTGTATTTGTTTTCGAATAAAAAAGGTCAACCAACCTTGGTCTAAGAATGTCTCCTCTGAATTGGCGTAATTTTGCTTTTGAGAAGGTACCATTGCAGACAAAGAAGTGATATCGGTTGAGAATTGTTATTGACACAGAGAACCAGAGTTCCTCCTTCAAATTTGCAAAGAGAGCCAGATTTCGCGATACTTTAGGCATAGATGGACTTCGATAAAATATTTCCGTGCCTAGTGATGTTTGATCGGGTGTTTGAACTTTGTTAGTACCCCTGTTCATTTTGATCTCGTATGTTTCCGTTACACCTGCCTTTTTGAAACTATACAGCCGAATAGTTGGTTTCCTCATGTGCAATTCTGGAAAGATTTAGCCCATACTGTTATACGGTCAAGAGAGAGTGAGAGAAAGAGAAAGATAATGACTCGAATTGAATCATGACAAGACTGGTGTGATTGGCTGGACATCTCAGTTCTCGAGAACAATGGTGTATGAGCTTGACACAACATATTATGTATTTATTGATATCTGTATATCCCAGTCACCCTCTGGTAGCTGCTCTCAGATTTTTTGTTCATTGAATTTTCAAAAGCGTGATATGATTTTCTACTTTACAAGAAGCGTCAGAAAATCATCTAGATTTTTCCCGATTCAATCCGTGCAAGGAAGCGACAATTCTTGGTGAGCAGGTTCAAAAAAACCCAGACATAGTGTCGCCTCGGCCAAGGTCATCCTTCTCTTCCTCCTCCTCCTCCAGTGTTTGAGTAACGACGCGTGGACTTGGATATTGGTTATTCCATCCACCACTGCTTTGCGTGCTCGAGTGACTCGCAGCAGCAGTAGCAGTAAAGTAGCTAAACTTGTTGGTGGCCCTTATATCGGTCAAGGCGCTGTGCCACTTTGCCCTAGGACTCCAGTTGTGACGTCGAGGGAGAGGTCGACGTGGAGTGGTGTGTCGGTAGTGGTGGTGATGGTGGGGGTGGGGGTAAGCCAAAGTCACATAAAACCCCTGGGTGGGACAATGGAGTAGATCGAGGGCGGCGAGACGTCGGATAAAGGACTTGGCTTCATCAGAAATCAGATTCAAGCACGGACCCTGTGGTGGAGGTGGTCAATAGCATCGACAACAGAGTGATGGTGACGGCATCGTGCTCTGTAAACAAGGAGAAAGTAAAAGAGCTCTCCGCCAGCGGCGAGTTCAAAGGAGGGATAGCAATTTGCGCGAGACTCGAAGACAGACAATGTTAGGTCGTCGAGACCGGTGAGAAGTGGTGAGTCACGGTGGCTGTGTTATGCGAATTGAAGGTGTAGGCAGGCGCTTCAAGGTGAAGGTATCATCAGGATGTAAGAAAAGCAGTGGAAGCTTCACTGCATATCAAAGATGTGATTTATCCGACATCTTGCTTCTAGAAGACCATAGTGATGAGCATTACACCGCCAAGTATCCACTGATTGATATAGAATTGAATAGCACTTGTTTCAGCTCACTCAAGACCTTTTAGAACCTGTTTGTTACCATCTGTGAATTTAATGGAAAATCATGGAGAATAATCCGAGCCACAGTTGAGTTTCTTCAATTATCATAATTTTCCACCACCCGTCGCAAAGGTTGAGATGCTGAAACGGCTCCTTGGTTTCAGGTGGAATCAAGTTTCATCTCAGCTTCAATCAGCATTATATCCCATCAGAGGACTGAAGAGAATTCCGCCGCATATCCGGTACTGCATCAGCATCCATGCCAGCTCTTCTCCTCTCGTCACTTTCTCGAAGCCCAATTCTATCCAAGGCCATCGGTGGTGTTAGGAACGAACATTCCATAAGGACCTTGTTTGTGGCATTCGATATGATGGCCTTCTTTGACGAACCAGGGAAGGAAGGGATGTAATATCTGTTCATCACCGATACTATTCAGCGACCCAAGTTGAAGAAAGCAAATGATCTTGCCATTCACCATTTCAGGTACGCAGACTCACGTGTCATGAATGCAAACCCAGCCTTCCGACTTCCCAAACACCTGCTCTACCCCACAAACAAGGAGGCTCAGACCCTTGTAGACAAATTGAAACACCCCCCTTCCCCTCCAAATTTGTCGAGATATTCCCTGGCAGAATGGTATATCTGACATGATGCTGTCAAGCCTTTTGATGTTCAAGAAAGGAGAGAGAAGCTCAATCAATCGGATTTAGTCGAAGGTATGGCCTTGAAGAATAGTTGTTGACACTGGTGGGAAGCCTTCGTTTTGACATGAGAATTTGAACAGGTTCGAGGGTGCCACATGTCGCCACTGGAGGATCCAGTTCTCCTTCGATGACCAGACTGCCAGAGGTCACCACCCTCTTTGTCAGGTCAAGTATATGAGTCCCGTTACGGGTTAGTGGAAGTAGATCCCTGTCATTGTACAGATCATGACGAAAAGGGGCCGCAACAGAGGGTTGTACAAGTCATTTCTGAAACTTGGAGTTAAAGGCGTAGTGAAAACGGCTCAATAGGCATGTATTAGAGATTCTCACGCAGTTACTTTGTTCAATCAATGCCTCACGAATTATCGTAGACTATATATGATACGACAAGGAGATCAAATACTTTGTTACCTGCGAGCGTCTTTGGCCGATGCGCTCGTTGTCGAGTGAACTGCTGAGACGCATGGCTAATCCACGATGATGAGCGAGGTGTAGGAACAAGCCGACTCACTTTACATCTCGTAATTCGGATCTTGCCAATCAGTTGCCCTGATAGTGATATTGGAGCCTCCTCTCAGCGCAGTCGAAATCAAATCTGAACCAGAGCAACCAATACTTAGGCATGCACAAAGTGATTGCCAGGTAAAATTATCACGAGACACTTGTTGGCGTACAGAGGGGTAAAAGCAGGCAAGACCACAGGCGACAGCGCGCTAGAGGGTGTCTATAGTGATGATGTGTGGTGGAACTGCAATGTTATTATATGTTCTTTAACCGGGCAGCAATGCTAGCAGCCAGAACAGATTTTCTA
>Ga0153996_1000827_pt1 | contig 13361 bp, 13 predicted proteins | sample TSNC080MetaG_FD_104728 | JGI IMG/M metagenome (GOLD analysis project Ga0153996, IMG submission 104728) | Attine ant fungus gardens microbial communities from North Carolina, USA - TSNC080 MetaG | ecosystem: Host-associated > Fungi > Mycelium > Unclassified | place: USA: North Carolina, Lumber...
AGTAGAGTAGATGACTAAGGGACAAAGACAATTGGTTTACTAGAAATGCTATAGTAGAATGTCTCAGATCAGAAGTAATGTCCCTAACAATAAGAATGTCTGTCTCATCAGAGACATGTTCAGGGCAGCCAAGCTCATTCAGGCACAAGTGAGTTTGTCCTCTTATTATCAACACTCATCATCTTGCTGACTTTCTAAAAGTGCTTACAACCATACCAAAGATTCTAAAATATCCAATCTATTCTCTAAGTAATACTTTTTTTGGTTTGCCAGGGGCAAGCCAGGCTTTGGAGATGTTAAAGGCGGGTAAGATTTTGCTCCCGGCTATCACCAAGGATAGAGTTTATCCTCAGAAGAACGATCCAAAATGAAAGGATTTGACTCAGAGCAAGCCACCAGAGAAGAATAGTATATAGGTGTGCCGAGTGATGAGATTCTAGTTGTGCAGTCACTCACGGTGGGACTGGTGGCAGTCTTCTTCCAAGGAATGTGTCTGTTGTGATCTCGGGCTAGGATTGTCAACCCAAAACATTGCCTTCTCCTTCTGTCGAGCTCGGGGAGATTTGTTACTCTCCCTAATGTGACCATGGAAATTTCAATATGAACTTGTTGCAGACGCGGGACACTCGATGCTGGCCGTCCGAGTTCAATTTTTTTAAGGACACCTGCACACCCTGTCTGATCCTTCAATATTATGTTGGGAGCAAAGTACAGGGGAAACCAGCACCTTGACCTGAGAAAGTACTGTGATCGGAGTGAGCATGTCCTACTGCAGTCCGCAGCGCACATATACCTTACCGGCCTAGTCCAAGACAGTGGCACCAATACATGCAACACCTTTCTCTAACCCTTTTATTTACTAGTAGAATTCTGAATCTGAAACAAAACATGTGTCATCCAACGGACTGATATTGATATCATTGACAATTAGTACAGGTTACAGGTTTTTCACGGCGGCATGCGATGTTACGGGCCATTAGGAAAATATGATGAACTCACAGCAGACCATTTAGCCGGTCTGCTGCTTCGAATCCTTCTCCTATGTTAACAAAATCCAGGAGTAGGAACTGCGGATTGAAGTTAGCACCGCTCAATGGCACACATCCATTGACATTAGCGGTAATTCTAGAGAATTTCAGTTTGGCCGGCGTATTCAATCCAGGAACGACCGCTCACGAGGCAACACTATTGGTAGTGGGAGCATCTAGTGGATCACTAACGATCACACCATCTCCGATGGGGATGATGTTTATGTTGAGCGAATGGTTAATCATATATGAATGGTCGCCAACAGATAATGGACCGTTGATGCGATCGACCTTGCACGGGAAGCTTGGATCTGTAACACTAAAGGGTGTCTCCCAGATCTAAAGTCCCAAGTCAGACCTAGAAAATTCAAGAGCTCGAGTACCCTGCTTGCCATCTCGAATTCCGGCAGGATGAATTCCACTTGTGATGTATCAGCGCCACTGTCAAGGAAAACAACGACCCTCTTTCCATCATCAATCATCTCTCGCAGAGTGGGCCATTCCGAGTTTTTCATTGGGACGTGTGGGGGAACGTAAGCCAAAGGCGTGATGCCTGGCGTGCGGTCATGACGCATCGAGATTGGAAATCTGCTCGAGTGGACGTACCAGCATTATCAAATGCGGGCTTCCAGATATCCGTAACCGATAGGCCATCAGGGTTAGTAAAGATGAAGGTAAGGATTTCATTCGGATTATTATCCAGGAAGGTTTTGGCAGTCTGCAGATAATCCACCACTGACCCGCCATCGAATAGTATCTGTCAAAACAATGAGGTCATGCTTCTTTGCGAACATACATGACATACACAGCTTGTATGACAGAAGTGAATCACACCGTCTTGCCTGCATTGTAATTAGTGCAGAGAAGGTGCAAAGAAAAAGTATATACATGTGGGCTTGCGCTTGAAGCAGTCGAACTCCTAGTTGCAATTGGGTCAGAACGTCGACTTCTTGGTCTCTTGTAACTAGGGAAGCATCACTCAAGTACACGAAATCATACTCGATAACTCAGCTTACGGATCAGAGGATCACTGCTGAATGCGAAAGAATCGTGAGCACCAACGACCGTCACATTTGAGTAGCTTCTGTCGCAGAGTTCCAAATGACCATTACAAGCTGTTGCCCTAGGATTCTCAGTGAGTCACTGTCGCTCCAACTCGCTTTCGATGAGACTCGCCTACGTCGAGGTACCGACAGTCCCAGAATACAGCGCGCAAAACTGGCGAGGAAAAAGAGAATCTTGAGCAAGTCTTTCATGGTTATCGTCAACTGAGAACAAACTTTCTCAGGAACGTGTGAGAGAAGACTTGGATGATGGCTGAGCTCGAAAGCTAGGAAGACGACTGTGGGAATAGTTCTATTAGTTCTATTGGTCGTGCTGTCGAAGCAGGATAAAATATCAGTCGGAATTCTAGCCGTGTATCTTGGCTAGAGATACCTTCTGATCATATCTCCAACAGAGTGCTGGCTGGGCCTCCGTTGATTCCTCGGTCAATTTTGTCGACTCATCAGTCAACGCAAGAGAGTTCTCCGTTCCGATTCTCTTGAGGGCTATAATTTTACGGGGAAGCGCACTCAACACACGCATTAATTGGGTTTATTCGTGAGACGGAGAGAGGCTCACCCGTCATGGCCTTTGATCTCTGTGACATAGGTCAAACCGCCTTCACCGAACCTTCAAAATTGTCTCCTATCCCAAACACCCTAAAAATACTTTTCTCGATGCTCATCTTGCCTTGTACAATACCACATAACCTACAGCGAGGAATCAGTTTGTAGTGATCTTCGTTGAGAACTTGTCTAGCATGCGTGAGGGAGTAGTTCTCAGGAGTGTGTTGGCGCTAGGGAATCTAGGAAATGATATAGACATCGAGTCATTGAGATGTGAAGGAAAAATACCGAGTACCTGAGTCAACCAGTCAAAATGATTTATTGTCACATTGGAAGCTGGTTCTAACTCTGCGAGTTCCTCGTCAAAAAACCTTTCTGACGACATCTGGCGTCTTCAACCTTCAGCATGCTCCCGGAATTTCTCGATCAACTTGTCCTTCCCGTCGTTCTCACCCTGGGTTCCTCGCAATGGTTCCATCAAATAATATAATATCCGCATTGACGCTTTGCAATTGTACTGTCTACGTCCCGAGAGCATTTGTTTTGAAGCTGTGCATTGATGAGTTCTTTCTTGAGGGACAATAGAGCTTTGCGAAGGCGGTCTATCGACAACAAGACTTTCAAAGACAATTGAATGAAAGTTCCCGACAGTAACCACTATGTAAACCTAATGTATAAAGTTCTAAATTATCACGTGCATCCCCTAATCATTTTTTGCACCTATGTTTCGCCTTGAATGTCGAATGTCACGAAGAATACCTCATGTCACTCTGTGAAACAGATCGACCAACTTTCCATCCATAAAATAACCTCTGGCCAAGTCGTTATAGACTTACAGACTGCAGTCAAAGAGCTGATTGAAAATAGTTTAGACGCAGGTGCCACAAATCTTGGCAAGTTTCTTCTCTTCAGACCTACCTGTTCTCATTATCAAGAAGAGGTTAAATTTAAGCAATATGGGCTGGATAGTATTGAGGTGGTTGACAATGGCTCTGGTATAGATGAGAAAGATCATGATTCTATCGGTATGTGTCTCATGCCTTCCGGAGGCCTGTGATTCATTTTGATTCAGGACTGAAGCACCATACCTCTAAACTAAGGACATACGACGATCTTTTGTCATTGGAGACATTTGGTTTTCGTGGTGAAGCTTTGTCTTCCCTGTGCGCCTTATGTCGGTCTGTCCAAATTGTGACTTCGACCGCCGCTCCTTTGGGGACTTGCTTGGAATTGGATACAAATGGCAGGATAAAGCAACGTAAGAAAGTCGCTAGACAAGTGAGCATTTCTGTTTTGTTCTTCTCGGAATTGACGTACTTTTTAGAGAGGTACCACAGTCACATTGAAGGGTTTATTCCAGCCTCTTCCTGTACGCCGCAAGGAACTTGGACGAAACATAAAACGAGAATTTTCCAAGGCACTCGCCCTCCTGAATGCTTATGCCCTCCTACCTTGCACCGTTGACCCAGGTGTTCGTTTGAATGTATACAACCAGTCAGACAAGGGCACCAAAACCCATGTGATCGCCACTCAAGGGGCACCCTCTATCAGATGTTCTGTGACTGCACTTTGGGGCCCAAAAGCACTCGATAATGTCGTTGATTTAGACCTTGATCTGGAAGTGGAAAAGGAACGAGGAAGCAAGCAGTTCCTGTGAGTTTTATCCTCGTTGTCGATTAGTTTTGCTTGACAGACTCTAGGGCGCGGACCGCACAAGTAGTTGATGAACGCCGACTTTTCGTATCTGTCCGTGGGCTTATATCCAAATTCAATATCGCTTGTGGAAGAACAGGAACGGATCGACAATTCCTCTATGTCAATGGCCGGCCTTGTACACTGAGCAAGGTATGGAGGTCATAACTGGGAACTTTGGGGACCGAGTTTCACGTGGATGCCAGGTTCAGAAAGCATTCAACGAAGTGTATCGATCGTTTAATGCAACTCAGTCGCCCTTTCTCGTCGCCGATTTCATCATTGCACCTGGTTCGCTGTCCTTGACTCAAAAATATGATCTGCTCACTTTCTCGTTTCTCAGATGCCTGCGATGTGAATGTTTTACCGGACAAGAGGACTATCTTCCTTTACAGTGAAGACAACCTGATCACTGCTCTCAGAGCGAGTTAACTTTTTTTGTTTCTCATGCACGTTGGCTAATACGATGTATAGGCTGCCTTGGAGAGCCATTTTGACCCTCAACGTTGTACCTTCGATGTCATCAATAACACTCAACCGCTGGAACCTGTTAAAACATCATTGGATCATCCTTCTTCAGAACACCCAAGGTTGACGGTCACCAACCATACCTCTCGTATGGCCAGGCACTTGTCATCGCTTGCTGCTAAGCGTGAACAAAAGACTTCCAAGCGAACTGATTCTCAGTCAACAACAATTTCATCTACATCAATTACTACTCCCACAAAGTCGATTGACGAAAATACAGCTTCAAAGGAACCGCTCTTTATCCCCGATCCTGATGATGGCATGAATTCAGTTGAATCTGTCAATGCAATTGAATCTGTCAGTGGATCTGCAGATTCCTCCAGAATGCTAGTCCAGCATCCAGTCGCTGGGGCTGAGAAACACAAACCAGATATCGACGTTGTTGTCGATACTTCAAGGGCTTCTTGGCACCGATCAAATCCCTCTCACCTGACGGGCCACGTCGAAAGAGTCGCCAAGTTTTCAGATGATACCTCTCTGGAGGCTCCCCGCAAGAAACATAAATCCGACGCAGGAGATCGATCGTCCTCGACAATTTCGGTCTTGAATGAGACAGATGAAGGAAATCCTGCAGATACTGACTCCCGTCAGAGCTCCAAACACGACCGATCTACCACCAAAGGTCGTCCAGACAGGTCCAGTCGAATACGGAAAGGGTCTATGACAATGCAACATTTCCTGGCCGGTTTCGCTTCAAACCGATCCCAGTCGGTAGATCAAGTTCACAATGCAGTCGATAGCATTCGAATTGAAAGGAATACCTCGGACGACGAAGACGTGGTGGATGAGGAGGGTCCGCAGGCCTCCCCTCCTGTAGATTCGGGAGAGAGTGCTCTGATCAGTGATTTAGCAGCTGACGTTGAAGTTCCCGCGATTCTACCGGCTGAGGCTCATCACGATGAAATGGAGATCGATGATGATGATCCAGATGCGCCTTCTGTCCTTAGCTCTGTTCAACAAAGCATAACATCGAGTTCTGTTGCCTCGCTGACTCAGCCCCTGGTACAAGCAGAATTCACCAGGACTAGTGGAAGCGATGATATTTCCATCAATTTCGACATGGACAAAATCAAATCAAATTACCATAACATGGCACCCTGTCTTCCGACAGCACAGTTGCCAACATCACCACGAGATCACGCCATTCTCGATGATGCTGGGATTGGCGACGTTGATAACGAGACAAGAGTTGTTGAAGTACTCTCGCGTGTCATTGACAAGACAGACTTTGCGGAAATGGAGGTTGTTGGGCAGTTTAATTTGGGTTTTATCATTGCGAGACGAAGAAAATCGATTGCTTTTTCCAACCGAATGATGGATGACCTGTTCATTGTCGACCAACACGCAGCTGATGAGAAATATAATTTCGAGAGCCTTCAGCAAACAACGGTTATCCGGTCTCAGAAACTTTTTCGGTGAATAGCTCTCAAGGTCCTATGTGATTGATGACTGAATGTGGATTAATAGGCCTCGACTCCTCGAATTGACCGCATCGGATGAAGTACTTGCTACTGAGAACCTTGACATTTTCAGGAAAAATGGATTTGAGATTGAAATCAAGGAGGGAGACGTCCTTCCAGGCTCCTCGCGACTGATGTTGACGGCTCAACCTGTCAGTAACAGTACTGTATTTGATATGAAGGGTAAACTGTTGGATGTGCTTGTTTATTTCCACTGACATTTACTTACTGACCAGATCTCGAAGAGCTGATTCACTTGATGAGGGACCGACCGAACGGTCAGATCGTCAGATGTGTCAAAGCGCGAAGCATGTTTGCCATGAGGGCTTGCAGAAAGAGTGTCATGGTTGGCATGCCTATGAATCGACACCAAATGCTGAGTGTAAGCATTGAGTATTTAACTTGCGCTAGATTTGGTATTGAGATGATTTCCCATAACAGGTCGTACGTCATATGGGTATGATAGAACAGCCATGGAATTGTCCACATGGGCGACCGACGATGCGGCATCTTGTCGATCTTGAGAGCACAATACGATCAGAAAGGGAGATAGACTGGGCGAGGCTGGGATGACCTGTATGGATATATAGTACCTGGAATCTAAATGCAGATCTGAATTCATTTTGAAACTGCATGAATAATGACATGGGATCTTCTTTATACATTGCAGGAGGGGTAGGTAGGTCATTATTGTCAGATTGATCCGATCAGACTCTGGTCTCAAGATCCGGATATCACGCGCAGCCGGAGTCCGTGCAACCTTTACTCAACATGCTTGTGTTCCTTAGAGATATGTTCCGCATGTTGTGTTTGATCTGAGACATGTCAAACTACATGTTGGTGGCAACATCAGCAACCGACCATTATGGTCTGAATAATGATGTTATGCCATAATAATTTATATAAATCGGATTAACTCCTCGATCAACAAGGCTATGTAATGACTTGGACAGTCCGCCGAGCCACTTTCAATGGCATTCATTCCTTGGCGTGACCTCCGCTTGTTGGTTACGTTCACTTGATATTAGAGGAAGCGAGAAGTGACGCTATTCGGAGACTTAATTGCGATGATCTGTTTCAGTTTGCAGTCAAGGTGTCTCTAGCGCTCCCTGGTCTTATTATGTTTGGTGCTCAACATATTCCACCTTGTGGAAAACAGCTCAGTGATCCAGCCAAAGTGTGTCATATGAACACTAAATTTAACCTGTCCTTTTAGGGAAACCAAACCCTAAGTCAAATCAGGGAAGCTGCAAAATAGAATTCTAATCGACAGCTCACTTGGAATAGCTATAGTGTCACTCCGGGTCGACTGGATCTCGGAGAACCTCATCCGATGACGGTAGATCTCAAAATATAATGCTTAACCCAATCTGGCAGAAGACAGTCACAACTAAATTAATTTACATGCGAACATCCTCTTCATTCCATCTGCAGGGTTTTCCCAGTACAAAAGTGCCTCACCCAAGTGTCTACTCATTCCAAAGGCATGTCCATACCAGCCTCCATTCCTCATGCATCATCAACTCCTTTCAATCCATTCTACGCCCGATGGTCGAATGCTCCTTTGCCTGGTGAATCGGAGGAACAAGTGACTATCCGTGTCAAATCATTGCACGAGGCAATCAAGAGGAGCAAGGAGATCGATGAGAGCTTGCTGCAGACCAAAATCGTGCTGGAGCAGAGGAACAAAGCGGTCAAAATCCTGTTGCTAGGTGCGAGGCTCACCGATTTACGTAACAAGTTAAAACTGAGCTCCATGTACAGGTCAATCAGAAAGCGGCAAGGTATGTTCTCTCAATGTATGGAACAGGATTCATGTCAACTCATTTGACTCCTCTGACCAAAGAGTTCCGTTCTCAAGAGTATGTAACATACCTCTCCACCCGATGTTCCGAAACCTCATTCAAAAAAACCAATCCAGATTTCCAGTTGGCTTTTGCCCCTCGCCAATTTGAATCTAATCGCCTGATGTGGAAAGTCATTGTCCAACTTAACCTCATCAAGTATGTGCTTCAGTTTCTCCAAAAGAGCAACGCAATATGAACACAGTCATTCGCCTAGTAACATCCGGACCATTATTGAAGCCCTTTTTGCAGAATATGACCTTTCGATACCTACAACGGAGGCGAGCCTGACAGCCCGCAATTTCCGACGAGTTCGGCTCAGCCTATCCCCTCTCTTCGTCATTGAGGCCAATCTCATGCAGATACTCGCTCCCGAGCTTAAGGATGCTACCAAAGATGTATGTGTTCGAGCTGGCAGTGGTTGGAAGGCTCTACTCCAGGCACATCAAAGTTAGGCAGTCGTTCCTTCATCTTCGTCCTCGTTTCTAAGGATATTTCATCCTTCAAATGCAGGTGGCTCAAGTACAAATCTTCTCGACAAAAGACAATCCCAACATTCCATCAGCGACGAAAGTGATCCAAGTCAGGCCCTGATCGCCCAAAAAGAAGAGATAGTGTCCCTCTGGAAAGATCCAGAAATCCGCAAAATACTGTCAAAACGAAATGTTCAGCTGGAAGAAAAGGCAGGATTGTGAGTCCAGAGGCATTAATGATCAGGTCTTTGTTGTTGCTTATTAATGATCTCTCAGTTTCATGAACGACGCAGAGCGAATCGCGAGACCTGATTACTTGCCCACGGATTGTATGTATTCTTTTTTACACTCACTCCCGCTCTGAATTCTTGACCTTTAGCTGATATCATCCGGGCTCGCTTACAGACGGTTAGTGTCGAAGAACACCACTTTGTTGTTGAGAAGGGTGGTGTCAACTCTGACGTATATATCACGGACGTAGGCGGAAGCAGAAGTCAGGTATGTTGAACTGATTTTTTTCCCTTTCATGACCATCTCCTGACAAAATGGAATTCTATCATCTGAAGCGAGCCTATTGGGCGCCATTCTTTGATGACGGTGAGGATTCTTTTCGAACTGCGTGCTTTGATGGAAAACTCAAAAACGAAATGTACGAAAAGTTCAAGCCATACTTTTCCTCGCACCACTTGCATTTAATCTGACTCTCGAAGAAGATCCACGTGTCAATCGTTTGGTCTGGTGTTTTTCCCTTACCTCCGACTCAAAATGCTGATAAACACTATCAGGAAGACAGCCTCAACTTGTGGCGTCAACTTTGTTCAAATAGACTATTGGCAGCAGCGAATCTCATTGTTTTCTTCAACAAGGTCAGAAGCTTCTTTTCTTGCGACATCATGTCATAGTCTCGGAATATGAACTGATATTCTTGTGCCTGCACACACAGAAAGACGTACTAGCATCCACATTAGCATCGGGTGTTCAGGTCAAGCAGTTTGTTCCGAGCTATGGGAATCTTTCAAACGAAATTACGCAAGTCACGAAATGTCAGGCCGATATCCCATACACCCTGACCCATTCCATCTAAAAAATGTCTTTTTTTTTACAGATTTTAAAGACAAGTTCAAATCATATCATGTATGCCTTGCAATTTCTGTCCTACGAGCCATTTAACCAGTTTTTTTTCTACAGAAACGACTATCAGTAACACCAAGATCTTTTATGTGTTACGAGACTTCTGCAATAGCAAGCCATTCAACGTCACTACCTCTCAAAATTTTTTCTCAATATACATCTTAGGACATCAAGTCCATGGCCGTACTTCTTACCGGAGGCAAGTTGCATCACATTCACATCTATCGCCAATCAGCATTTATTTACTTATTCATCTCCTTGTCTAGTGAGAGAATCTATCATGCGGCAAAACTTGAAAAGTGGCGATATGATCTGAGTTTTCATACCCTATCCTTTTCAGATAATCCTTATCTCGTGCCCCCCTCTTCTACGATATTACTCTTAAATGCTAATGATGTAATATTTTATAACCTGTAATCTTTTTTGCTGACATCCTCATAACGTAGATTCGGCTTTTCCCCGGCTAATTCTTATGGTAGACTCTATTTTGTGTAATCTAATTCCACATTGTAATCATATGTTTGATATTACATCTCAGCTATCAGCGACAGAAAAAACACCATCAGTCTGCTTACTAATGAACAGCCAAAGTACCGACATAGTCACTAACAAGTATAATTCCATTCACAGTATCACATAAGCTACTTCACTGACCTGTGTACACACAATCTGAATGAGTCGCAGTATCGAAAAGCACTGTAAAAAAGTATGCCCAGCCAAACAACAGTTTTGATCAACCGATTATAAAAGGAATATGTCAGCGCTGATACTGGTACTCTGGTTCGGAAAAAAAACTGGGTCAAGAACTCACATGGTGCATCGTGAGTAAAAGAAAAAGAAAAATGGCAAGAAATCGTGCACACAAGAATCATCTGGATTCCCGTCCAGAATCCGACGACCATCGAAGACATTCATCCGCTTCCATCTGGAAAAAAATGATGTGAGCTCTCACAAAGAAACACACATCTGCTTCTCCCAAAAAAAAACTCACTTGGGAAACACCAACGACCGCTTGTATATCCAAAATAACACCCTCCGTATCTTCAACCGCCGCATCTCGAAATCGTCTCGCCACCTCAAACCCATCACGACCCTGCCCAATCAAGTGCGTATAATTCGAAAAGCTATTCCAATCAGATTCGTAGTAATATCGTTCAGTAAGAACCAAAACAAGAGAACGGGAAACAGCCGCCGTCGTCAAAACAGATACCGGAAATCTCATCACATCGGCTTCTGTAGTTTCAGTTAACAATGAGCATTCACAATTGTTGCAAAAAAATCATTTGTGGGACTCGCTAGAAAGGTAGGTGAACAAGTATCGCCATGTCTCTTTTTTCACTTGATTCCAACCACCAGCAAACCCGAAAAGTTCGCGAAGAGATGGAAGTGCAATCCAAAGTTGATCGAGAATTGGCTGAGGAGTAATACCAAGTTCGTACGAGAAAGTATCAAGCATGGTGTGTTGAGCATACTGAAACCAAACATTGAGATATGATTCACGTGTGTGAACGTGAAGGTACTTCAAGGGCCTCGTAGTCCATGTTATGCGGCGATATATCCAGGTATTCTGTTGCCTCGATGGGAACCAGGGGGAAGAGAAAATCCCTGTGAAACTATTAAAGAAATCAATAAGATTCATGTCGAGAGTCATCCAAGCGTGCCTTCACGCTGATCGCAAGAGAAGCCAAGGTGATGTCCCAGATACCAGAGCTGGGATACAGGGGTAAATGTGTAGTCTCGACTTTCTGTGGTCGATTTAATCCGAGGAGCCAATGATAACGAAGAAACAACAATGCCGCGTGAAATCGAGTTTCAGGAGACGTTGTTAACTGGTTGATCAAATTTTGCCTAGACCTGTTAAATCGAGAGTAACGACTGCGGGAATCAAGAGAGACCATTGAAGAAGTCGAGGAAAAAGAACTTTCAGTATCATCTCCCGGAAGAAACTGGTTTATATAAACAGGTGAGATTCCCAGTTCTCAAGGTAAATCATACATGAAAGAGCCAGTTTAGATGTTTTTCTCGAGTCGTGTCGTCAAGTCCCATAAATGATTCCCAATCAGATTCAACCCGAGGAAGAGGAGAGAGGGTATTGTTTGTACGTTTCATTCTCGAGTAATCGTGATCAATTGTCCTGCCTTCCCGTTCCTTGTATTTTCCAATCCTGATCTTGGCAGTAACCTCTGCGCTCAAGGGGAAATATGGTACGGCAGCAACAACCGGTGACAGAACTGGCATGCATGAAAGGTCATCACCTACTCGCATGGAAGGGGGAGCATTGCAAGGCGTGGCAGGCTCAGTAGGCACCAAATTCTCATCATCGTCCAAAGAATCAGACTACTGGATGTCAGCATATAATGAAACTGAGTTAGCCACGAAGGAGATCTCGCCTCAGCCACTGCTCTGAGTGATTGAGCCTTCCTCAAACTGGCTGAGGGAAGAACTGGGTTCAAAGGCAGAGAAGACCTGCTCTTTCTGCTGCATATCATTGGAGTCAATGCGCATATGATTAATTATCTGTAAGAATCCAAAGACACACGAGATAACAAGATGTATATCGTTCTTGATCGGAGAGGTCAGAAGAGATTCCGTCTTTCTGATGGCTAGGCATTGGAAACTGGTTCGAATCGTCGTCCTCTCGGCCAAGTATTGGAGCCTGGCACCAAAATGGCAAAGGCTTTGCGACCGGCGATAGGAAGAAATGCCAAAAGACCTGCCAGTCCCTTTTCGCAGATTGTTCAATCCTCCTCGTCTATGCAAGACCGACAAATGAGCGTGCAGCTGGTGCAGACCAGCACCCTCCTTTTGGAATATCTTATCAGGCTGTTCTTTGGCTATCGACAATGGCAGGGCAAGCAGAGGTGTTGTGGGTGAAAGGTGCTGGGAAGACGTCGTAGGCACCCGGAAGCCGGGACTTGAACAGAGAGGATCTGGACTACTACAATTCAACTCCATACCCTTGTCTCAATGTTCAGGTCTGAGTTAGAAATTACGCATATACACAGCCAGGGAAGATACCGGGACTTTCCGTCGCAGAGGATTCAATTAATCTAGATTAATCAATTCTGAGGTAATTAATTATGATGATAAGGTTGAGTGAGATCCTATGGTTGTTTCATAAATAGACATACTAGGTGATGGCTCTGGTATGTAGACAAAGAAATTGAGACCCCATCCATGACGAGTCAAGACATGACCGAAGGCTTGGATGACTAAGATGTAGTGATAGATGGCGTACTACACAAGCTCAAGTCGATCCAACGATGAAGATCTGCAAGAAAGCTCCAAAAAGTTTTCTTCTAGTGGTAAACATGATGTTGGATGATATCAAGGCACTGAATATCATCTAGTTTTGTTTCCATGGAGATGGATCGAATTTGCCGCTTCAAATGCTGTACACCCAACCATCCCGATCTGCACTTCTCCACTCCGCCCCACCACCGGTTGACGAAGTTTATTTTCCTTTCCTTTTGTCATTACTCCTCCTCCATTTCTAGCATTCCAAATGACGTTCTCTGAACGTCATCTTCATTCTTGTTATTCACATTAAATTCTTTCTTCTCTTGTCTCATTATATTCCAGAATGAGAGACGTA
>Ga0153996_1000828_pt1 | contig 13360 bp, 12 predicted proteins | sample TSNC080MetaG_FD_104728 | JGI IMG/M metagenome (GOLD analysis project Ga0153996, IMG submission 104728) | Attine ant fungus gardens microbial communities from North Carolina, USA - TSNC080 MetaG | ecosystem: Host-associated > Fungi > Mycelium > Unclassified | place: USA: North Carolina, Lumber...
AGAAATATATCACGATGCCGGGAATTCTTTTTCTTGGTTTATTTATTGTTAGTTATATAATTTCAGCTCTCGTAAATATTCAATATGGATATAAAGAAGGTCTTATAAAATTAATCTTTTTGTTATTTTATTTTTTCATATTTTTCACTAAAAAGAGTTCGTATTCAATTTGTGATATGAAAATAGAAGTTCGTATTTTTGGCTGGATATTACAAGTATATATGTTTGTTTGTGTTTTAATTAGTTTCACATTTATGATTTTCAACTATGCTAAAGTGGAAACCGTAAAAGATGGCTGGGATATCGGTATCGGTTTTCTCTGGGGCAGACTCTGGGGGGTTTTTACTGAACCAAATTACGCGGCGGTATTCGCTGCTATTACGATTATGTTATCTTATTACTTTTTTCGTCGGATTAAACTTTGCAGTTTGAAGATTTTCCTGATAATAAATGCATTATTGCAGTTTTTTTATATTGCTTTCACCGATTCTCGAACCGGGCGTGTGACTTTGGCTATGGTTCTCGTCTTTTTAGTTTTCAATCGGCTCAATTACCTGCGCCTTAATAAGCTTACAGCGAAGAAGATCGGGCTTAATATAATAATTCCTTGTATGGCAGCGGCTTTTATAGTTGGCATGTATGGGCCTAAAGTTATTACTGTATCGTATAACCAGTTCAGAACCATTTTTAGTGGTGGGACAAACGAAATTTCACGGGGATATGATTTATCAGACGATCCGTCTAACCGGCGTTTTGACATCTGGATGAGCGGAATGGAAGTATTTAGTACTACACCTGTTTTTGGTACGTCATATACAAATATATTACCATATACTCTTGAAAATTGTGAAGATACCTATATGATCAATAATTCAGCTGAAAAGAATTTCTCTTCTATTCATAATGAATTGCTGAACGTATTAGTGGGGCAGGGGATTTTTGGAGTGGTTGTTTTACTTTTGTTTGTTGGTTATGTAATTATGAAATATGTGAGATACTATTTTAAAATGGATGAGGATATAGAGCTACTCGGCAATACGGCAATTACCTCATGCGTTGCGGCGGTTTCAGGGGCAATGTTTCTGACGGGGATGTTCTATTCTAATTCACCAGCTGCTATTTTGTTTTGGGTGTTTTTAGGCGGCCTTCTGAAATTGTTTGAGCAAATTAGTAAGAGCCAGAAATTAATTACGGAGGAAAGTTGAGATGCTTAAGATTATTGCTGTGATTCCCGCACGGGCGGGTTCGAAAGGGATTCCCAATAAAAACATCCGGTTAGTCAATGGCAAGCCTCTCATTTATTATTCTATCAGGAATGCTCAAAAATCAAAATATATAACTGATATTATTATATCGACCGATTCTAAGCAGATAGAAGTGATCGCTAAGCAGATGGGGGCTAGCTTTAAGTCCAGAAAACCGGAATTGTGTGGAGATGCTGTGACTTTAGATGCGGTAATATATGATGCTGTAAAAGACAGAGATTATGATTATGTGATTACAATGCAGCCGACCTCACCAACGCTAAAAGCGGAAACGCTTGATAATGCGATTGAATACGCGTTGAATTTTAAGCTTGATACGGTTATTTCTGGTATTAACCGCCCACATCTATCATGGGGGGAAGAGGATGGTAAAAAGATACCCGACTATAAAGAACGGCTTAATCGTCAGTATCTGCCTCCGCAATACCAAGAAACAGGAGCTTTTGTAATCTCGCGTGGAGCCATAGTGACAAAAAATTCAAGAATTGGGGAAAAGATTGATATTTTTGAAGTGTCAGAAGAAGAAGCAGTTGATATTGATACCTTTGCAGACTTGCTTTATGTAGAGAATATTCTTCAGAGTAAAAAGATCGGTATTTATGTAAATGGTAATAATAAAAGAGGAACCGGACATATATATCGAGCTTTGGAGGTGGCAGATGAGTTCTTCTCTAAACCGGATATTTATTATGATATCAATCAGACGAAACCGGATATTTTTGGTGAAACGACTCATAATCTCATTGGGGTTGATGGAATTGGTGAACTGTTTTCACTCTTAAAGGAAAAACAGTATGATATTTTTATAAATGATATACTTACAACTTCGATAGATTATATGATTGGTGTTAAACAAGCGATACCTAATGCTAAACTGATCAACTTTGAGGATGATGGTGAAGGGATATATAAAGCTGACTTGGTTATTAATGCATTATATCAGAGTAGCGATATAAATCACGTGAAAACTGGCGAAAAATATTATATTTCTTCTAAATTATTTATGTTTTATGAGCCGATAATAATAACTGACAGCGTTAATAAGGTTTTTGTATCATTTGGCGGTGCTGATCCGCAAAATTATTCTGATAGAATGCTCAATATGATAACTCAGGAAAAATACCGTGATACTCAATTTGTAGTAGTTCTGGGAAGAGCAAAGAAGAATGTGCAGGAATTATTGGAATTTAACTCGTATGATAATATTGAAGTACTGCATAATGTGGTAAATATGCCGGAACTTATGTCTCATTGTGATATTGCAATAACATCCCGTGGGAGAACTGGATATGAGCTGGCATTATTGGGAATTCCAACAATTGCGATGGCACAGAATAAACTGGAAGAAAAGCATGGGTTTGTCAACGATGAAAATGGTTTTACCTATATAGGGCTAAATCCGAGTGACCACATAATCGAAGCGACATTGGATATGTATATAAAATTGACAAAAGAAGAACGGCAAGCATTCCATAAAAAGCTGCTGTGCCATGATTTGCGAAATGGCAGGAAACGCGTAATGGGGCTAATTAATAGCTTATAAAGAGATGGAGGAAAGATATGAAAAAACCTTATTTGATTGCAGAAATTGGAGTGAATTTTTATGATACGGCGCGAGTAGAAAATATTTCCTTACTCGAAGCAGCGAAAAAATATATTCTGGCAGCGAAGAAGTCGGGAGCAGATGCTGCAAAATTCCAATCGTATAAAGCATCTACGATTGTTTCAAAAAAATCACCGGCTTATTGGGATATCACAAAGGAACCGACCAAAACACAATATGGATTGTTTGAAAAACTAGACTCTTTCAATCGAGAAGATTATCAGGTGTTAAGTGATTATTGCCGGCAAGTAGGGATCGATTTCATGTCAACACCATTTGATATGGTATCTGCTGATTATCTGGATGGTATGGTTAATATATACAAGATATCATCTTCTGATCTCACGAATCTGCCTTTTATCAGACATATTGCAAAAAAAGGTAAGCCAATTTATTTATCGGTTGGTGCTTCCTATATTTCAGAAATCGAAGAAGCGGTTCGGGTTATGCGGGGAGAGGGATGTAATGATATATGCCTGCTTCACTGTATTTTGTCCTATCCAACCCAAAATGAAGATGCAAATTTAAATATGATTAAAACGTTAAAAAGATTATTTCCTGAATTAAAGATTGGATACAGTGACCATACTCTGCCCGATCCTACAATGACAATATTGACAACGGCTTATTTATATGGTGCCGAAGTAATTGAAAAGCATTTTACCTTAGATAAAACACTTACTGGAAATGATCATTACCATGCTGGAGATCCGGCTGATTTTAGCCGCGCGGCAGCAAACTTTAATACTATTATGGAGGTTTCCGGAAGTGGCGAGAAAACAGTTCTGCCATGCGAAAATATACCGCGCAGGGAAGCAAGGCGCTCTCTCGTATTGACCCGTAATATGAAAAAGGGGGATATCATATCTGTTGATGATATTATGGCCAAGCGCCCGGGTACCGGAATAACACCTAAGTATACAGATATCATAATCGGTAGAGAAATGCGGCAGGATGCAGCTGAGGATAGCGTTCTGACATGGGAGATGATTTAATAAAGGGGTGATAGTATGTTTGCATGTGTTTGCTGGTCTCCATTTCAGATTGTTAATGCGATAAATTACAAGATGAAATATGATGCAGAATCTGATATGGATGTATACGTCTGCATGAAATTCTCAGGAGCAGAAGAAGTGGCAGTCAGATTATCAGAGTCAGAATATGTTCATAATGTATATCTGGTCAATAATTTGGATTACGACTCACTGCCATCCGGAGCTAGAAAAAAAAAGATTATAGCAGATTTATTACGGCCGGGAAAAGTTGTTCAGGAATGCGTAAAAGGTGATTTTAGAATTAATGATCTGCATTATTCTTATATTATAAGTTCCGGATATTTGAATTTCAATATACTATTTAATAATTATTTTGCGAAAAAAGGTGCGAAGGCATTTTTTGTCGATGACGGTGTGGAATCATATCTGGAAAAAAATACCGCTGACCATTATTCGGCGGTATATAAATTATTTGGACGTTTTACTGGAAATGGCGGGATAAATCTGAAGCCGCAAAAATTGTTTGTATATGCCCCCAATCTGGTCCTGGGAAAGCAGCGCTATGAAGAAGTCCTACCCCTAGTTCCGCTTGATCAGCTTAAGCAGGAGATAAAAAAGGAGCTTAATCGTATTTTCGATTATCAAGATTTAAGACTTAATTATCACGTTATGTTGTTTGATCAACTGGGAACGGGTGATTTCAGAAATAACAACCTGCTGGATATACAAAATCAAATACTGCGATTGATGACACAGATACTGGAAGAGGATGAAATAGCTATAAAACTTCATCCCCGCGTTACAGAATCAATCTATCCTGTAGAAATTGAGGCGTTTAAGACCAGTGTTCCGTGGGAAGTATTTGCTTTAAATGAAGAGATTGAGGATAAAGTTTTTATGTCAATTTCGTCTACAGCCTGTCTGACTCCTAAATTAATTTTTAATAAAGAGCCGGTTATTATTTTTTTATACAACCTATATCCTATTAAAGACTATGACGAAATGAAAGATTATATCTGCCGTGCAGCGGCAAGCTATAATTGTCCTGACAGAGTTTATATTCCTGAAAGCCTAGCAGATTTAGAAAATATACTCAAGAAGATAAAGGAGTAAGCATTAGTCTAATGAAAAAAAACACTGTATTACAAGCCGGAGTGTGGAACACAATCGCAAACTTCGTGCTGAAAGGAATATCATTTGTAACAACCTTTATCTTTGCTAATTTATTAAACACAGCTGAATATGGGGTGGTATCGACATTTTTTACCTATGTATCAATTTTTACGTTATTTGTTGGTTTGAATCTTCATTCAACCATAATGATTGCCCGCATTGATTATGAGAAAGACTATAATCAATATTTGTCAAGTATTATTACACTAGCACTAATAGCAGGAATGATCGTTCTTGGAGGCAGCCTGTTTTTTAAAGGGCCATTAGAGTCATTTCTGGAAATCGATATTTTCAAGATCATATTATTGATCATAATAGCATTTTGTCAATTTGCAGTTGAATATAAACAGATGATTAATGCTGCGGATTTCAAATACAAAAATAACTTGTTTTTATCATTTGCAGTGTCTTTGGGAAACATTGTATTTTCACTTCTGTTCATCTGCATATTCCTAAAAGAGCAGAAAGTGTTTGGCAGAATTCTTGGTGCCTATCTGGTAGTCATTATTTTAGGTATAATAATTATAGCCGGTATTTTAATGCAGGGTAAAACTTTTATTAAGACAGAATATTGGAAGTATGGGCTGAAGTTATCGTTGCCAAACTTGATTCATTCGGTCAGTAATCTCGCGATGTCTCAGTTTGATAGAATTGCAATCAAAAAGCTGGTCGATGATTCGGCGGTTGGTCTTTACAGTTTGATCAGCAATTTTGGATTAATCGTTCAGATTCTGTGGAATTCAATTAATACTGTTTGGGTTCCATGGTTATATCGGCAGTTGAAAGAGGAAAATAAAGAAAATATTATTCAAAAGAGTAATTGGTATATTGCTGGGTTTTCTATTTTGACAGTGATGTGCCAGGCTGTCTTACCCGATTTTGTAAGATTGTGCCCGCCGGAGTATCACTCATCGGCAAGTCTGGTGTTTCCGATTATTTTAGGTGGCTATTTTATATTTTTATACAGTTTCCCTGTTAATTTGCAGTTTTACTATAAGAAAAACAAATATATAGCAGCAGGAACCACGCTGGCAGCGATTATCAATATTGTCACAAACCTTATTTTCATCCCGATTTGGGGATATCAGGCAGCTGCTTACACAACACTTGTGGCTTATGTATTTTTATTTGTTTTCCATTGGATACTGGTGACATATATCCATAAGATTAATTTCTATCAACTAAAAACATTCATTGTGTCTATTGTTTTAGTATGTAGTGTGAGTTTGATATTTATGGTAATCCGTGACATGCTGATACTGAAATACAGTATCGTATTTATATTTTGTATTTTGATGATAATATGGATAGTAAAAAATCGACAGATGCTACTAGAATTGATTGGCCGAGAGAAGAAAAAATAAAGTCTAGGATGGGAGAAGCTAAAATGAGTATGAAAATAAAAGTAAATAAGAATATCCATTATATACACAACAGATGCTCAATTGTTTAAATAAGCAGAGAAATATTCTGATATATTTGTTATTATATTTGCAGAGCCGATTTGTAGTATATTGTTCGGAGAAGAATTCATTTTTGCTGGGAAATATTTACGTTTATTGGCTCCGACGGTCTGGTGTTCCTTTCCGTCAATGGTATTTGGTTTTCCGGTTATGTCACCGATGGGGTTGGCAAAATGGGCAAATATTTCTAATATTTTCGGTGCCGCTTTGCAGATTGTTTTATTAGTTGTTGTCTTTTTATCCGGTATTATTAGTGCAGAAGTAATCTGTGTAATTACCTGTATCACGGAACTGTTTACTCTAGTATTTAGAATATCTGTTGTGTGGAGAAACAAAAGTCAAATTAATTAGTATGTCAGGCAATATAGGAGAAGCTATGTTAAAGCTATTAAAAAAAATTGAAAAACTGCATATTATATGGGGGATCATAGCGCTTGTATTGCTATTAGGGCTTGGCTATACCTATGTATTACTTCTAGATCAAAATGATGAGCAAAAGCATGTTATAATATCCAACGATCTGGATGCAAAGACATGGGAAGGTAATGGAAGTATTATAGTTGAACAAACTTTTATACCAGAAGAAAGCTTTAGTCAAATAAACATCAAATTTTCGGTTACTCAATATATTGAAGGAACTATTAAAGCGTCGCTTCAAACAGAGGCTAATCATGATATTATTGAAGAATGGGAAATTACAGCAGATGAGGCAAATGACTGGATTTGTTTAAATATTAGTCCGGTGTTAACAAAGGCGAATGAGGAGTATAGTTTAATTCTGTCTTTTTATAGTAATAATTCAGAATCATATTTCTTTTTTTCAGGGAAAGATTACTATGAGCCGGGAAAATTAAGCATTAATAATGAAGAGCAGGAGACTGACTTAGTCTTTAAAGTTATAACTGACCGTAGTCCCAGGTATATAACTATGATATTTGGGGTTATTGCAGTCATTTTAGTTGCAGGATTGGTTTTGATATGCTTGTTAAATAATGGAGAAAATAAAAAGAAATTAGAAAAGAAATTTATAATTGCCGGGTTGTTTCTTGGAATCGTGTATTTAATTGTTTTGCCAATATATACATCAGGTGATGAAGAAGTTCATGTAGCAACCGTTTTTTATCAGTCAAATAAATTACTAATGCGGGAGGCTACTGATATAGATGGTTATACTTTGGTTAGAAAAACTGATATGGTTTATTCCGGTGCAAATAGGTTTCCGACAAATGATTCCTATGAGATTATTGGCGGGCACTTATTAGATAAAGCAGATGACGATATGGTTCCCTATGTATCACAGCCTTTGCATAGTTATAATATTGGTCATTTTCCGGCAGTTTTTGGTGTTACACTAGCTCGTTTGTTAGGACTTGGAGGAGTCTTGACTTTTATTATTGGTAAACTTTTCACCTTGTTTTTTCATTTGGCAGCGTTTTATTGGGCCATAAAAATCATACCAAAAGGCAAACAAATAATTATGTTAATTGGTTTGTTGCCGTTGACCCTGCAGTATGCCACATCATTTTCTTATGATGCTGTTATTAACAGCTTGAGTATCATATTCGTTGCATATCTTATCCGCATGGCTTATGATGATAAGCCTGTTATTGCCTATACAGACATTGCAATACTCTGTATACTTCTTACTTTAATATGTACAATTAAAATCACATATATCTTTATGGGATTATTAGTATTTGTAATTCCTTCAGTAAAATTTGGATCAAAGAGGCACTATTTGGGAATTGGTTCCGGGATGATTTTCAGTTCTGGATTAATCGCAGGGCTGGTGTCTATAGGGACCATTCTTCGTATTTCTACAACTACTGCAGCAGATGTAAGCAGCAGAGGCGGTTATACATTAGGAATGATAATAAAAAATCCGGTTCATATTATAAAATTATTTTATAATACGTTCAGAGATGGATCAGATGCTATTTTTGCACCTCTTTTTGGTCGAAAGATCGGATATTGGGATATAGATATACCATGGTATTTAATAATAACCGTTCTTTTTATATTTATACTAAGCTGTCTTTTGGAAGAAAAGGAGAATATAGAATTTGGAGCCAGGGAAAAACTTGTCAGTGCTGGTATCGTTGTTTTAACTTTTGGAGCAACAGCAATGGCAATGTTATTAGACTTTACAACGCTTGAAAGTCATGGTATCCAGGGAATAAACGGACGCTATTTTATTCCAATCCTGCCTTTCGTCGGCATGTTCATTCAAAACAAAGCAATCACGGTAAATAATGGAATAAAGAATAATTTAGTATTGGCAGCATATTTAGGGAATTACTTTATTTTATGGAGGATATTTGAGACAGTTATCTGTAGATAAGGAGAAACTATGATAGATCACACATATGCGGTTTGTGCGTATAAAGACAGTCAATATTTAGAGGCGTGTATTCGTTCCCTGATGAAACAGACAATAAAAAGCAAAATCATTATTATTACGTCTACTCCAAGTGAGTTTATTGAAATGATTGCGAATAAATTTAATATTTCTTTATATATAAATTACGGTCAAGGTGGAATTGTCCAGGATTGGAATTTTGCATATAGTAAAGCCGATACAGCTTATATTACAATTGCACATCAAGATGATATATATTTCAAAACATATACTGAAGAAATGTTAAAATACATTAGAGCAACAAAGAAATGTCTCATATATTTCACTAATTACGCGGAAATCAGGGAAAACAACACAGTGGCAAATAATAATCTTCTGAGGATAAAGCGTATTATGCTATTTCCGCTTAGATTTTCGGCATTATGGGGAAGCCGGTTCGTACGAAGACGCATTTTATCTGTCGGCTGTCCAATTTGCTGTCCTTCTGTGACTTTTGTTAAAAACAATCTTCCGCAGACGGTTTTCAAGGTAGGATTTCAATCCGATGAAGATTGGGAAGCATGGGAGGCGATTTCAAAGAGGAAGGGAAGTTTTATTTATAATAAGAATATTTTAATGGGACATCGAATTCATGATGAATCAGAGACCAGTGCAATTTTAAAGGACAAAATGAGAATAAAAGAAGACTATATAATGTTCTGCAAGTTTTGGCCAAAATGGTTTGCAAAATGTTTGATAAAAATATATTCTAAAAGCGAGCAGTCTAATGAGCTATGATATCGGAGTAGACAAATGAAAAAGTTAATTATAATTCCAGCTTATAATGAGCAGGAGAATATTGTAAATACAATTGAAAATATAAAAAAGCAAGCACCTGAATTTGATTATGTGATAATCAATGATTGTTCAACCGATTCCACAAAAGAGATTTGTCAGGAAAAAAAATATAATATGATTAACCTTCCAATTAACTTGGGTATTGGCGGTGCTGTTCAAACCGGCTATAAATATGCAGAGAGAAATCATTATAATATGGCGGTGCAGGTCGATGGTGACGGTCAACATGATCCGGCATTTTTAAATGTGATGGCCCAAAAGTTAGAGGAAGAGAATCTTGATATGGTTATCGGTTCGCGGTTTATTGAAAGAGAAGGTTTTCAATCTTCAACGGTAAGAAGAATTGGAATCGTATATTTTACACACTTAATTAAACTACTAACGGGCTATGTAATTACTGATCCGACTTCAGGACTTAGAATGTGTGGTGAATCGGTTATTCAACAATTTGCAAAAGAGTATCCAAATGATTACCCTGAACCTGAAAGTATTGTTAAAATATTAAAGGCTAAAAAAAAGGTGAAAGAAATCCCGGTTGTCATGAAAGAGCGTCAGGGGGGGACTTCTTCCATTTCACCGATAAAATCAATATATTATATGATTAAAGTAACACTAGCAATCATTATTGAAAAGATCAGAAGAAGGAGTGAATCATAATGATGACGTTGAAGCTTCAGATTATTATCGGTGTTGCAATTGTAATCGCATTAATTATTATAATTACTATGGTGAGAAATAAACAGCTGGAATTAAAATATGCACTAACCTGGATGGGAGCAGGGATCGCAATCTTATTAATTGACTGTTTTCCTCAACTTATGGACCAGCTATCGGAAACGATGGGCATCGCTTCGCCGGTAAATATGCTTTTCTTTATGGGTTTTATATTTGCACTGATAATAATTTTTGTATTGACAATAGTAGTTTCAAGATTATCGGTACGTGTAAAGGAGCTGGCTCAAGAAATTGCCTTATATGAAAAAAATGAAAAATCAGAATGATTTTTTTCACAAAAATGTGATATGGAATATAATTGGAACAACTACAAATGCATTCACCTCATTAATCTATATGATTATTGTCACCAGAATAAATGGGTTGGAGACAGCGGGTATATTCAGCTTTTCATTTTCCAATGCGGGTGTGTTATTTGTAATCGGGATGTATATGGGAAGGACTTATCAGGTCAGTGATACTAATCATTCGCAAAAGGCATTCAGACAAGTGAGGCTCCTAACCTGTGTAGTTATGTTTGCGGTATCGTTAATAATGGCATATATATATAATTATACAGCAGAAACGTTGATAATATTTCTGCTATGGGTCGTTTTTAAAATGATAGATGCGTATGTAGATGTTCTATATGGTGTTTTACAGCAAAAAGATCGTTTATACTGCGTAGGTATATCTTTAACTTCAAAAGCTATTGCTGGTGTGTTTATTTTTGTGATGATTGATATAATAACTAAAAACGTAGCCTTATCATCAATAGGAGCAGTGCTGGTCAATATTTTGATTGTAATAGGATATGATATACCACATTATCGAAAATATGTAAATCAAGATGAAAGCAATAAAAATGAGATTATATACTTATTGAAGGATGGTTTCTACATTTTTGGAACTACATTGCTTAGCAGTTACTTGGTGAATGCATCTAAATATGCGTTGAACTCTTATGGTAATAATAAAGATCAGGCGGTGTTTGGCATCATTATTATGCCAGCGACAGTTATGGTACTCGCGGGGCAATATTTAATACATCCATACTTGATGAAACTGACACTTCTCTTTAGAAAAAGAGAGTTTGCTATATTAACAAATCTAGTTAAGAAAATTCTTATAATACTCATCGGAATTGGAGTGATTGGTATAATGGCAGCATATTTAATCGGGATACCATTTTTGGAAATAATATATGGTACAGAATTGTCAAGCTATAAGATGGAACTGATTATAGTAATAATTGGAGCTATATGCTATGGAATTGTCAGCATTTTAATAAATGTATTGACTGTAATGCATAGTAATAAAATTCAGCTATTGGGATTCAGCGTCAATACCTTGATAACATATTTGATTGCCGGCCAATTAGTATTAAGCCGTGGTGTGCGGGGAGCAGCAATGGCTTACTTTGTTTCAATGGCGATACTTTGCGGGTTTTTTATAATTATTACCGGGAGAAAAATTAAGAAGGAGATGACTGATGAAAGTATCCATAATTATACCTGTATATAATGCAGAAAGTACAATAAAACGTTGTTTGGATAGTATTATTAATCAGACAAATTCACAATGGGAAATAATAGCCATAAATGATGGATCGGCAGACGAATCGTTGAATATTTTAAAAACCTATTCCAGACAATATGAAAATAAGATCCGTGTGATTGATCAGCAAAATGCCGGGGTTACAAAAACCCGCGAACGCGGTGTGAGAGAATCGACAGCTGAGTATATCATGTTTATCGATAACGATGACTATATCGATAGCAATTACGTAGAGACATTTTTGAACGCAATTGATCATACTGATTGCGATTGTGTTCTGGGAGGGTATCGCAGAATTAATGAGAAAAAACATGTGATATTTCAATATGCTCCTGAAACAGAGTGGCTGAAGTACAGTATTATGACGCCATGGGCCAGAATTTTTAAGCGGGAATTTATTATAAAAGAAGATATACGATTTTTTAATTATCCAATGGGTGAAGATATTTATTTTAATATGCAGGTATATAAAAAGGCCAATAAAATTAAAAGAATATCTTATATCGGATATAATTGGTTTTACAACACCGAGAGTGTTTCGAATACTCTCCATAAAGGTTTAAAGGATGGATATGATCCTATTATACTTTTAGATAAGATTGATGAAACTATAGAAAACGCCAGGGATGAAATATACCAATATTGGTTTGTAAAATGGGTCGTATGGTATTTGCTGTTTTCGGGAAGGGAGGCGGAGAAGAATAACTTTTTGTCTGAGACAACCAGGTTGTTTGAATGGTTGCAGAAAAGAAAGGTCAACATATATTTCCCTTTGTTTGGTAACATTGTAAAAGGAGAGCCGTTGAAAAATAAAATATTTATTAGATGCTTCTTAATTCTGAGGAAGTTAAAACTTTTATCGTTATTTGCAACTATATATTGTAAAGGATCAAGAACTTAATATAAGGAGGAATCGTTAATTATGAATACTCTAAAAAAAATCTTCATGCTTCTAGCGATTATTAGTAGTACAGCTTTTACCTTTGATGCTGTTTATGCTGCAGATGTCAGTAATGTAGATGAAGGCGCGGCAGAAACAAATAACTATGGTCAAGAAATTGTTGAAGAAGCAGAAGTTAGCGAAGAGAAAGAAGGAACCGGAGAAAATACAGTTTCAGAGGAAGTGCAGTTAATGCCTTCATCAGCAGTTAATGCAGGAGTAAGCTATTCAACACATAGCCAGGATATCGGGTGGAATTCACAGGTGGCTAATGGACAAACATCTGGTACTGTTGGAAAAAGTAAGCGGGTAGAGGCGATTAAGATAGAGCTAAAAAATCTAACCGGAACAATTCAATATCGTACGAAAGGAAATAATCAAGTCTGGCACGATTGGAAAAGCAATGGTCAGTTGAGCGGAACAGAAAAACTATCAATTGGTTTAGAAAGGCTTG
>Ga0153996_1000829_pt1 | contig 13359 bp, 13 predicted proteins | sample TSNC080MetaG_FD_104728 | JGI IMG/M metagenome (GOLD analysis project Ga0153996, IMG submission 104728) | Attine ant fungus gardens microbial communities from North Carolina, USA - TSNC080 MetaG | ecosystem: Host-associated > Fungi > Mycelium > Unclassified | place: USA: North Carolina, Lumber...
GATTGTTTTCATCAATTATTATTTTCTTCATGCTATCACCTACTACAGTATACCATTTTTTCAAAAAACTTCTATGCTTTTTTGAATGTAACCCTTTACAAATATGTTTTGCAATGCTATAATATGAGCGTATAGTGAAGTGCATTCACATATACATACCCCCTATTATCACCTTTACGTGAAACAATACAATAAAGTGACCTCCCCCGGTCACTTTATTATTTTATAAACAAACTCATTTTTTCTGCTTTTATACCTTTTAATCGCTATTTTTTCGATTTTTCGAAAATTCCATTTTGCTTAATTTCAACTTAAATACCACACTATTCAATCTAAAAATGTGGCGAAAATGTGGCGAAAAAAAAGAGAGCAAATTATTCTGAAAAAAAAACAAGTAAAATAGACACATAAGAAAAAGATATCTAAAATCTATATTAGGAGGTTCTTTTACTATGGCAAAAAAAGGAAGTAAATTTAATTATTATAATTATGAGTTTAAAAAAATGGTAGTCGAAGACTATTTCACTCCTTGTTTATATAGACATCCAACGCTTTTCTGAAATATTCTCCGCATTTTTTCAATTCAGACATTACGGTATCTTTTCCATATTCGTTGGTATGCCAATCTTCTCTCCCTCTGCCCTCAACATCAGCAGGGCAAACCAATAATTCGGCTTTGGGATAAGCCCATTGATAAGTCATCAAACAGTGCCTTGCATGAAAAGACTTACAGCAGATAATGCCTTTTTTTATTACAAGTCCCGCAGAGTCTGTGACCTTTCGTGAGTTAAAGGCATTGCCATATGTACCACCCTCGCTACTCTCATTTTCCTTAAGTATAACGGCTTCATCGACACCATTTTTTATCAGCACATACTTTAAAAAATCCCACTCGGTTTCAAAGTCGCCAGAGTACAACTCCTTTTTTGTTTTTGTGTCAGGGAATAAACCTCGATTCACGTTATACTTCCCAGACGGAATAACATAAGGAGCAAATCCTTGTTTCCATATCTTTGCCGCTCTCTCAGCGATTTCTGGATTAGAGCCGCCAGGGATAAAAATGATGTCTGCTTTCTCAGGTGCATCATTAATAAAAATGTAGTTTGTTATATTCATTCTTTCACGAGTTTGTGATAGCGGAATACATTTTAGGAAAGGCAATCCTTTACAACCAATAAATAGATAATAGAAATTGGTTTTTATTTAATTGGAAGGTGATTAATGTATTCATCTTCTTTTTTATTTTCACAAAATTTATCAATTATTCACTAATACATGATTAATATTAAAGTTTCTTCTACTTTTTCTTCTTCCTAACAGCCATTCCTGAGCGGTCAATTAATGTATATAATGTTTCAAAAACTACTTTATTAATTTTTTTATTCGCCACTGGAAGAAGTGAGGCTAAAGAATCAATTGGATCCTTGATATTAGGACACTCAATAAACTGGACAATACAACGATTTCTTGTCATAAAATCAAAAACAATTTTTCTGGCGTGTGGATAAGACAAGAAATACACCATTAAAACAAAACGATTTCTCTTTTCAAAATAACAATGACATGCTATTTTATAAACTCTATCATCAATCGTTATCATATGATAGATTGCCTTATGATAACTTGCTGATAACTCAATGACTGCATCATACTCATTCCATAATAATGTTACTCCTTTATTATTAAAATCCATGCTAAATCCACTAGGTCCAGTACTCAAACTACCATTTAGTGCTTGTATAATAAATGGAACAAACCCAATTGTTCTTGTTTTAAATTGGAACGTCGCATTGCGTATTTTGGCTTCATAACTTGAACGAAGAACTGAATTAGTTGTGATTAAAGAAAGTTCTTTATTAAGATTCATCAATTGACGATAATAAGCACTATGGAAAGATAATGTTTCATCAATAAAATACGGGATTAAATCTTGATAAATTAAGTCCATTATTTTTTGACTATTATACGTTGATGCTGTTGTGATTATCACAACATCTAATTGCTTAAATAAAAAAGCAAATTGGCCATACACTCCATCTAAACGGTAATTCTCTAAATCATGACAAAGCCATACACCATAGCCATAACCACAAAGATAATCTTTGTTTTGATTGCTGTGATTTTTCGTATCAGCATATACTTGAAACATTTCTTCAAGCCAGAATGCTGGAATAATTTCATTACCATCTTGATAACCATCATGCATCATAACATCTGCAACTTTCGCTAAATCCTCACTTCTTAAAAACAATCCCCACCCACCTGCTTCATATCCATCAATTGAACAATCCCAATCAGGTTTTTCAATATCTAATTTGCTGAATAATTTTTCATATAGATAGTCAACCAGTGACATGCCACTAACTTTACAAGCAATCACACTTAACATATAATAATTCAAATTGATATATTTAAAGACTGTTCCAGGTGGTTGAATAAAATCTGTTTCTAAGTAGGCTTTAATCCAATTATCATTAAAATAAAAATTTGGTTCCTCCTTAATTCCTGATGTCATTGATAGCAGGTCTTTTATTTTAAGCTCATTCAAATTAGGATCATCTCTAAGATTATAGTCTCCAAAAAACTCAATGATTTTATCCTCAAGAGATATCTTATCTTCAGCAATTAAATAACCAATAGCTAAGGCGACAAATGTTTTACTAACAGAATACATCATATGCTCATTATCTTTGTTATAAGGATAGAAATATCCCTCATCTACTATCTTTGAACGACGAATGATGATATAACTATGTAATTCAACTCCTTCTTTTGCTGCATTAGTTAAGAAGTTTTTTATGGCTAAAGTGCTAATACCTTCATCTTCTGGTAACACTTTTTCAAAATACATATTAAACCACCTTTCTTTCTTTATTAACATTTATATGTTATAATGAAGTTTGCTTTTCAAATTTATTTTATGCTATTTATCACTATTTTTCAAATAATACTATAAAAGAAGAGGAATAAACAATGCTCAAGATTACAGATCGACAAATATCGAATTTAGCTGCATTTCCAATAGTTCAACAAAAGGGTGAATTTTACAACCGTATGGGATGGGTTCAAAATGTTAAATTTAATAAATTGATTAAAACATACAAAGGCGAAATATTTGATGATGATATTTATGAATGCTATGTTCGTTTTAATCATAATGACGATATTAACAGTTTTTCATGTACTTGTCTTGAAAGCAAACGATACCATGGTGCTTGTAGCCATATTATAGCTTTATTAAAATATATTCAAACTCATGCTTTACGTCAGGAGATTCAAAACGAAATAGTGACTAGTACCAAGCAAGCAATTATTAATTTCCAACCAACTTCCACTATTAAACCCAAAAAAATACCTCTGAACATTGAAATATTTTTAGAAAATCAAAATTCCTATTATGGGGAATACTTATATACTTCATTTTTGAGTTTTAAAATTGGCTTAGATAGAATGTATGTATTAAAAGATTTTGCTGCTTTTATTGATGCGACAAGAGCAAACACAGCATTACGATATGGTTATCAATTCACTTATGATCCTATCGTTCATGAATTTCCAGATTTCTTTAAACCAATTTATCAAATTATTGAAGAAATCTACATGATTAGCAAAGACACTGGTCAAGCCTATGAATTTTTTAATCTTAAACGTTTTCAACTTCCTTCCTATTACGAAAAAAAAATCTTTGAGTTATTAGAGAACCAATATATCCATATTTCTATTAATGATGATCCTTCTATCCTAGTCAAGGTAACCACACAACAACCACCTACGTTAGTAAATGTGGCAAATTATGAAGAATCAATCGATATTCAATTCAATGAATTAGATAACTTTATTATTTTATCAAGTAATAAAGATATTATTCTATACAATGATACCATCTATATACTGAATTCAAAAAATGTAGATTTCTATGCTCCATTATTAAAAGCAACACAAAATGGTGTGCATACATTATCATTTGATAAAAAAGAAAAAAGCAACTTGATTACTAAATTCATTCCACAAAACGAAGATAATCTGCATATTCCTTCTGAGATTAAAGATAAATATATCAAAACTTCATTACAAGCATCTTTATATTTGGATAAAGACGCAGCAAAGTTAATTGCAAAGCCATTATTTAGTTATGGCGATGTTTCCTTTAATCCTTTTTCAAGAGAAGAAGTAATCATAGATAATAATATCTATGTTGCTAGAGATCAAAATAAAGAAGAATTCATTTTAAAACAAATTGAAGATAGTGAATTTACCGTTAGTGTTGATAATATTTATATTGATGATGATGAAAAAATATTTAACTTCATTCAAAATAGATTACCTTTATTACAAGAACAGATGGATGTTTATTATTCTGATGAATTCAAAAATATTATAACATCAAAAACACTATCCTCTTCTATTCGATTAAGTGAACATTTAGATTTCTTAGAAGTCAATTTTTCATATGATGATATTGATTCAAATGAATTATATAACATTTTTAATTCTTATAAGAAGAAAAAGAAATTTCATCGTTTGAAAGATGGTAGTTTTTTATTATTGAATGATGAAAGAACAAGATCCTCTTTAGAAGCAATTGATTACTTAGATATTAATAAAAAAGATTTTACTAATGGATCCATCCACTTAGGTTTATCTCTAGCACCCTATTTGAAAAAATATTTTTCAGCAGCTTCAACAAATGATGCTTTTGAAGAACTTATTACTAAAATCAAAAATCCTCTAAAACAAGATTTTATATTACCAGAAGGTTATGATCAAATTGCAAGAGATTATCAAGTCATTGGTTTTAATTGGTTAAAAACATTAGCCTATTATCATTTAGGTGGGATTTTAGCCGATGAAATGGGATTAGGTAAAACATTGCAAACGATTATATTTCTTGTTTCTGAAAAACAACAAAAACCAAATATGAAAACTACCTTAATCGTTGCTCCTACCTCTTTAGTCTATAATTGGCAAGCAGAGCTTGATAAATTTGGAAAAGAGTTAACCTACACGATTGTTTCTGGATCGATATCACAACGCAAAAAGCAAATAGCTACAGCAAGTGCTTATAATATTGTGATTACTTCCTATCCTTTATTAAGAAAAGATGCAGAAGCATATGAACAACTAGAATTTGAATATATGTTTATTGATGAAGCCCAATATATCAAAAATGCTGGTTCATTAAATGCAAAAGTGACTAAAAATATGAAAGCAAAATGTAAGTTTGCTTTAACTGGTACACCAATAGAGAATTCATTAACAGAGTTATGGAGTATCTTTGATTATATATTACCTGGTTTCTTATCGAATCATCATCGTTTTAGAACAAAATTTGAAAATCCAATTATTAAAGATAAAGATCAAGAAGTGTTAAATGAATTAACTTGGATGATTCAACCATTTATCTTACGACGATTAAAGAAGGATGTTTTAACAGAATTACCAGATAAAATTGAACGTAAGATCGTAATTGACTTAAATGAAGAACAACAAAAATTATACTTAAGTTATTTAGCGAATACTAAATCATCATTAGCAAAGCAAATTGAGGAAAAAGGATTGCAACATTCTAGAATGCAAATATTAACTGCTTTAATGCGCTTACGCCAAATTTGCTGTCACCCAGCTATGTTCTTAGAAAATTATCATGGGGAAAGTGCCAAATTAGAAACATTAACTTCTATTATTTATGAATCCTTAGAAGTTGGACATAAGATATTGGTATTTTCACAATTTACATCCATGTTAGGTTTATTAAAACCTGAGTTAGACAAAAATAATGTTTCCTACTTATCTTTAGATGGCTCAACCCCAATGGAAGAAAGAGGAAGATTAGTGAATAGTTTTAATCAAGGAGATTATGACTGTTTCTTGATTTCGTTAAAAGCTGGTGGAACCGGATTAAATCTAACAACTGCTGATGTCGTTATCCATGTTGATCCTTGGTGGAATCCAGCAGTAGAAGATCAAGCAACCGATCGAGCCCATCGAATTGGTCAAGCAAAAATCGTTCAAGTTTTAAAATTAATTACCAAAGGAACAATTGAAGATAAGATCTATGAATTACAAAATACAAAGAAAGATTTAATAGAGAATATCATTAAACCAGGTGAAACATTCTTGAATGCGTTAAGTAAAGAAGAATTATACAAATTATTTGATAATGAATAAAAAGGAGAATACAACAATGATAAATAAAGAGTTCTTTTATGAAATGATTAAAACTGCTTCTGTTTCAGGAAGTGAATACAATCTACAAAGAAAAATCATCAATTATATGAAAGATGATTGTGATGAAATTATTAGTGATGACGTTGGAAATGTTACGTCTATTATTAATAAAAATAGTCCAATCAAAGTGATGTTATCTGGACATATTGATGAAATTGGTTTGATTATCACTCACATTTTAGATAATGGAATGATTAAAGTAGTAAAAGCTGGTGGAATTAGAATTGGATTATATATAGGACAACATGTTAACATCCATAACCAAAAAGGAGTTGTTGGTGGTGTTGTTGTAACAAATGAAAAACTACAAAGTAATAAAAAATTAAAAACTAGTGATATTACCATTGATATTGGAACCACTACTAAACAAGAAACATTATCATATATTGCTGTAGGTGATACTATTACAATTGATTATGACTATCAATTATTAAAAAATAACCGTATTAGTGCTAGAGCTATTGATGATCGTGGTGGTGCTTTTATCATTTTAGAAGCATTAAAACTAGCAAAGAAAAAAGGTTGTAGCATTGGTGTGTATGCCACTACTTCTGTAGGAGAAGAAACCAATATGCGTGGTGCTCATTGGGCAGCAAGCCGAATTCAACCAACGTTGGGAATTGCTGTTGATGTTACATTTGCGACAGATTATGAAGGAACAAATCCTGAAAATAGTGGTTATGTGCAAATTGGAAAAGGTCCAGTATTATGTCATAGTAATGTCGTGAATCCTATTATTAATAAAAGATTAATCAAAGCTGCAAAGAATGCTACGATTGATTATCAATTAGAATCTTATATGGGTAATACTGGAACAGATGCCGATAAAATTTTATTTGCAGGACAAGGATTTCCAGTTGCTTTGGTTTCATTACCATTACGATATATGCATTCCTCAATTGAACTTGCTTCTTTAGATGATATCGATGCTTGTATTGAATTATTAAGTGAGTTTTTATGTCAAATAGAGGAAAGTATTAATTTGAATCCATATCAAGAAGAATAAAGATAAGAGAAAACGAATCTATACTGTCTGTTTTATGACAGTATAGATTCGTTTTATTGTAGTTAAAATAGTGATAATTATTATAATAAAGCTCTGGTTTTTGATACATCCTTTTTCATCTATGCCATAGCAATTTTACCATTGATAATAGTGCTATAAGAACTAATACATATAATAAAGAAATGTCAATTGCGTATTTAAAATTTATACGTAGTATTTCCATAAGAAGCTTAAGAATAAAGGAAAATATAATAACTATTATGGTAAGATTTATTTTGCTATATTTTTTTGTGATTGATTCTATAGTATCCATGAATTTAATCATTTTATCTCTCACTGGTTTAATCCATATAAAAGAAGAAATAATTAACCATATAAATAGCCAAAATATTGGAATAGATACAACTAATAAATCTGTAATCTCTAGTTTATTAGTAAAAGCATATTCAATTACATTTGAAAAATAAGGAAAGAAAACAGCAATTATTATAATGATTATTTGAATACTAATTAATTTTTTCATATTGTTTTCAACTTTCATTGTTTAATATTTAAATACAATAGAGTTTTTTATTAAAATCATTCTGCTTATTCTTTGCTTCTTGTTACTATATTTTTCATTATGTTCCCCACCAAATTGCTTGAAGAATAAGCTTTTTGTTGATAAATGAATAATTCTCCTTGTAAATTATTCATTTCCTTTCTTTCCCCTATTTTTTCTGATAGGGTTTATTTTACTATAAAAGATAACCTTTTGATGAGTTTTTTGCCTTTTTTGGTTGTTTTTATTTCATCATTTTTGGTTATCTTTATCTTAACATTAACAGCAGTAGTAATCTATTCTAGTGAAAACTATTTTTTATTAAGTAAACTTAATCTTATTCCACTTATAGCGTATATTAATGAAATAGCTAGAGTTACAATTCTTCTTTGGGTATTAGAAGTCCACGGAATAGAATCTGTAACAAATACATAACTTACAAACAAAATTGTTGCAAAAACAAATAGAATATATGCGTTCTTTCTTTTATCCATAATAGATATCAGGCCACGCTGCATATCCCCAATTAATTTGAACATAGCTTGTTGCCTTACTTGCTGCTTCAGCAATATCTTCTCGCACCCATTCAGTAACTAGTCCAGCTAAAAATCCTAAAGCTGAAGCTGGTGTTAACCCAACAAGTCCCCACATTCCTACTACATATCGCATATCTTTAGCCATCTGAGTCGCTTTAGCTTTAGTATAAAAAACTCTTACTCCCCACCATTGTTCTTGTCGTTTGTAGAAATAGTCACCCCCATCTAAGTACATCATCTCTTCTTCTTCAATCTCTACGTAATTATTTGGTAATCTTAATGTCATTTCCATTTTTTCATTCCTCCTTTTTACCAAATTTATTTATATAAAATAGTCGTACGCCTACTCTATACCTAAGTAATTAATTCTTAAAATTTAACATCTCTAATACCCAATCTAGATATGTTTCCTTATCATAGACTATCCTTGCCTCTACAGGCATTGATTTTATTGCTTTAATCACTTCTCCATCACTACTTTTTAATTCTCTCTCTTCCATCGATACTAAACAACGATACAATACTACATTTCCATTATTTGTTTCTTGGATAATTGTTCCTACATCTATACTCACAAGACTACCACTTAACGTTCCATATTTTTGTGAATTCACTCCAGACACTGCAATCTTAACACTATCTCCAATCTCTATCTTTGATATATCAGAAGCATTTATATACGCTTCTACCAACATACTTGTATCTTCATTTTTGCTTATTTCTGCTATTGTTTGTGTCTTTTGTATTGTCATTCCTTGCTTTAATGGAGATAGATAATAAAGTGAGAAGGATGATGCAACTTCACAACAAGAAACTGTTGAAAAGAAAAAAAGCAAGAAACAAACCCTAGAGAATGGAATAGCTACTCTAGAAAGTGAGATAACACAGCTAAATACTGAAATACTAGAATTAAAAAATCAAATAGCGGAGTTGGAAGAGGAAGATCTAGATCTAACGAATCAATTAACACAGAAAGAGACAGATGTAGAAACTAAAAAATCGGATATTGAAAGTATAAATAGTATTCTATCTTTGCATAATATCCTTGTTCAATTCCTTCATTACTCATTAGAATTATAATTGCTATTTAAACCATTGATATATTTATTGATTACTTCTATTTTCGCTTGTTCATTTTCTAATTGACTTAACAATGCTTGATATTGTGTTCCTTCACTTCCACTTGATATCGTGAATAAAACATCGCCTTCTTTGACATAACTTCCCTCTACACATAATAATTCTATTAATATTCCATCAGACAAAGCACCTACATATGTATTGTCAGAGGTAGTGATTGTCCCTTGGGCTTTTACAATATATATTTTTGGTAAGATTGAACTAATATAAAAGGTTATAGTCACTATAAATAAAGTAAATACAACAAATATACTTAAAAACATTGGTGGTTTTTTATCAAAAAATATTCTAGAATCTTTTAATTCTGATTTTTGGTATAATTTCATAACATTACCACTGGTTTAAATAAATCCATAACCACATGATCGTCTGTTTCTTGAATACATATCGTATACACTACTCCACTACTTTCTAAATCATTCTCATAAAAATGCAGATCTAATTTTGAATGGGCATAATTTATTTCATCTGATCTTCCTTCAAAACGAATATAGGCACAATGTCTACACTCATGTCTATCTTCTATAACAAATTCATTTTTATATTGTTTATAATCATGTGCTTATATCATCAAATCGTAATCTGCTGTCATATTACCGTCTTCCGTCATATTGATACCACAAAATTTAATGACTAAAGGACCAAATGTTTGAACCTTTAATAACGCAAGCTTATTCCCAAATTTTTGAATCTCATTATCAATAGCTTCCATATCAATACTTCTTACTTCTTTTTTTATTACATTTTTAAGTACTAATTTCTTATTTTCCAATACTTCTAACTTAGCCATAAATTACCTCCTCATCAACCGTATTCCTATTTTTTGTTTCACTATTATCAACATTGATATTAATATTTTGTAGTGCAATCATCTTGGCATATCTACCATTTAACGCCATTAACTCAACATGACTCCCTTGCTCTGTAATTTTCCCATTCTCTATAAAACAGATCATATCACAATTAATAATCGTTGATAATCTATGAGCAATAATTAATGAGGTAGTATTTTCAATTTTATTGAAAATTAAATCATGTAATTTCTTTTCACTAAACGAATCTAGATTGCTAGTAGCCTCATCAAAAATAAAGATTTGTGATTTTGATAATAATGCTCTTGCAATAGCTAAACGTTGTTTTTCTCCACCGGATAAATTACTACCCCCTTCTTCAATAAACGCACCATAACGATTGGGCATTTTATTAATGAAAGCATCTGCTCCGACGATTCGACAAACACTTAACATCTCTTCATATTTGGCATTTGGATTTCCTACTTTTAAATTATCAATGATAGTACCAGTAAATAGTTCAATATTTTGTGGTATATAGGCGATATTTTGACGTAAATATTCTTGATCAATATCATTGACATCGTATCCTGAAATACTAACTTTACCTTCTTGAGTAGCGATAAACTTCAATAATAATTTTGCTAATGTACTTTTTCCTGCACCACTTTCTCCTACGAAAGCAACTTTGCTGCCTTGTGGTATTGTTAAGTTGAAATCTTTGATCACTGCTGGTCTAGATCCATATCCAAATGTCACATTGTTGAATTCAATATCTCCATTTAATGGAATGTCTTTGATTCTATTTTCACTACCTTCAGATTCTCTGTCTAATGACATAATTTCTGTTAATCTAGACATCGCAATATTTGTTTCTTGAAAGGTAATCTGTAATCCCACTAAGTTTTGTACTGGCTCTGTGAAATATTGACTTAGCGTTTGAAAAACTAATAAATCCCCAATACTCATTTTTCCATCAATAATAAATAAAGCTCCTACTCCCATGAAAATAAGATTACCAAGGGTTCCTACAAAATTAGAAATAACACCTTGTACATTTTTTAAGGTACCTTCTTTATATCCTAGTTTTAAGACAGAAACGAAACGATTTTCTAATTTATTCATTTGTTGCTTTTCATCATTTTGAGATTTAATCGTTTCTATATTTTGAATGGACTCAATCAGGTGACTATTCATAAAGGCTCCTGCTTCCATTTGTTCATAATTAATTTTCTTATATGGTTTCTTAAATATATAGATTAGAATTATATTTACAATAATCATAATGATTAAGATAAGAAATAACGCAGAATTTAAATTAAATAATATAATTCCTGTAATACTAGCTAATAAGATATCTAAAATAAGAGAAATAGAAACAGAAGTAAAGATATCTTTAATTGTCATTGCATCTTGAAACCTAGTAATGATGTCTCCTACTTTCCTAGAAGCAAAAAATTCATAGGGTAAGTTCAAAATATGATCATAATATCCAAGTAATAAAGGAATATCCACTTTTCTAGATAAAAACAGAATGACTTGTTCTCTAAAAGAAGATAAAACACTTTGTACTACTGAAACAAATCCATAGACAATTAAGAAAAAATACAAGCTATTCTTTAATTGATATGGAATAATTTCATCCATTAAAACTTTTGAAAATGTACTAGATAGTATTCCGATTACACTTAACAATAAACTAGCTAATATAATCGTTGCTAGTAACTTCTTTTGTGGAAGTATTAAAGAACAGAATAAATCAAACATTCCCTTATCTTTATATTTGATTCTTTCAAATTCAGCAGTTGGAACCATTAGAACCAATACGCCAGTAAATAATTCTCCAAATTCTTCTTTAGACATTTTCAAATTACCTTTTGCAGGATCAGCAATTACAACAGTTCTCTTTTTTAATTGATGAATAACAACAAAATGATGCAATCCCTCTTTGGTGTGAATTTGAGCAATCGCTGGAAACGTTATATCTTCAGTAATATCCTCAATCTCTACTCGAATCGCTTTTGTATTAAAGTTTAATTTCTCTAAACCGAGAACAATTCCTTTCACACTTGTCCCATATAAATCTGTTCCTATGATTTCTCGAATCTTCATAATCGACATTTCTTGTTTATACGTTAAAAGAATTGTTGATATCGCTGCTGCTCCACAATCAGAGGCATCATGTTGCATGGTACATGCTCTCTTAAAAAACACTTCTATTACCTCCTTTCTTTGTTACTATTTAATTACATAAGTCACGTTATAGTTATAACATATAAATCCCATATATCACAAAAAACGACATTAACGGTTTAAAAAATGCATTTAACGGTTATAATGCTCTATTGTTTGCAAAATTTTCCATGAGGTCTTAAGAGAAAAGAAGAGCTAGTTTCCTTCATGCTGTTCGATCAAATGATTAAAGATAATCTGTTTAACATGAAAGAAAACAGCACAATTTTTTGTGCTGCCTAAGTTATACTTTTACCCATAAGCGAATATCCCAACTTCGGGATATAAGTGAGTATGAACCAATTTTCATTTCTATTCTTTTTTAACTTTCAATTATTTATACATAAATTTCTTAAACATAACTCAATAAAAATTTTCTCTACCTCTATTTTATCTTATATAATAAAATATTAGGTACCCAGTTAAAAGTAACTCAATAGCAAATACAATTGCTATTGGAATATCCAAGTAAAAAACTTTTGTAAAAGGCCAATTAATGTATCCACTGTAAATAAAACTAGTTATTCCAAAATAAATATAGGGATAACGCTTCTCAAAATACTTTCTTTTTTCAACTTCTGTCTTATTTATTAGTTTCTTTGTTTTTAAACTCCATTCATAATATATAAGTAACAATAATAATGTTACTATCGTTCTCATCGTAAGCTTATAAGGTGCAATGAAATCAAATTTATTGAATAGTAAACTTATAAAGTGCCCATACAACAATATAATGTACACATTTAATATTTTAGCTTTATACATATTAACCTCACATTCCTTTCGCGGCAGGCGCTTCAAGGCACACATTGGAATGAAAAGCCTTGAATTCCTGCTGAATTTTTCTTATATTTATATTAGAAGGAGTTACACACTACAAAGCAC
>Ga0153996_1000830_pt1 | contig 13355 bp, 9 predicted proteins | sample TSNC080MetaG_FD_104728 | JGI IMG/M metagenome (GOLD analysis project Ga0153996, IMG submission 104728) | Attine ant fungus gardens microbial communities from North Carolina, USA - TSNC080 MetaG | ecosystem: Host-associated > Fungi > Mycelium > Unclassified | place: USA: North Carolina, Lumber...
ATTCAACTGCACACCAGATACTATATTAAAATGATTACAAAGCTCTGAAACTCAAGGAATAAAATATAAAAAGGAAACTATTACTACTTTTGATATTTCTTCGACCTCTTCTTGTACTAAGTCTATCCCAATCCCCAGTGATGACGCGTCCTTATGGTGACATGTCCTTTTCATCACATCTTTCCCATCAAAGATGACGTGTCTTCATTGTCGCTTCTCTCTAGAATATTCTTCCTGATCTCCCATCACTCCCTTTGGTGTTGCTTTGTAAAAAGGACCTCCTTGGTTATCTATTAAGTAGTCAGTAAACCCCACTCAATGTCTAGTATCTCCGAGTCGCGTCCTAGTGCTTATTTATCTAAATATAATTGATCTGATGCCATCAATGCTTAATTGCAACCAGAGTCTATTTATCTAAGTCTGTCATTCAAACACTACTGGTTCTAGAGTCCCAATCCACCGTATCTCTAAGTCAGTCCTATCCTATGATAGATCTAGAGCATAGTCCTTTTATGACTTTTTTCCTAAACCTGATGCCAGCTCATCCTGCTTGCCTCCTGAGGTCTCGACAAGAGCTCTAGTTTGGTTATTACTTGCTCAATGTCCTTATCATATGGTATTACGTTCTGAGGGTATAGAAAGGGCTCTAGAGCAAACTCTAATTAAGAATTCATTGTTATAAAGCATATCAAATGTTATCTTCCACGGAAAATTCATTTGCAGTGTAACACCGGATGCCTTGACCAGAAGATGGGATGTCTATAAAGATAACCTGTTAAAAGAAAACCTGACCCAAAGACCGGTATTCATCCAAACTCAACTATCTCCTAATCCTGTAAACTTGGGGAATTATTCCTTGACTGTATGAGGAGCCAATGTGACAGACCACCAATCACTCCTCTTTGACATTAAGGAAGCCCAGAGGTCAGATCAATCCCAACTAAAATCTCCGGTGGATGAAGGGAACCTAGAAGATCACCGTTGGACTAAGGAAGAGGACAGCATGAGATATTACAAAGGACAAGTATACGTTCCAGACACAGGTGACCTCCACCTATAGGTACTCAAGTCTAATCATGATCACGTATTGGCAGGGCACCCAGGATAGTCAAAGACTTACCAGCTAGTCTGTTGAGAATTTAACTGGCCAAATCTCAGAGAATTTGTTATAGATTATGTTAGATCTTGTACCATTTGTGGAAGGAAAAAGGCCCGTCATCATAAGCCGTATGGACTGCTCAAGCAGCTCCCAATTCCATCCTGCCCCTAGGAATCCATCTCAATGGATTTCATCGAGTAACTACCACCATCAGAGGGTCATATAGACATCCTAGTAGTGGTAGATTAACTCACCAAACAAGTGATATTCATTCCAACTATAAGATCAATCAATGCTGTATTACTGGCAGAACTTTTCATCAAGTATGTTTTTTCAAAACATGGAGTCCCTAGCTACGTTACTTTCGATCGAGGAATGGAATTTGTTTCAAAATTCTTCAAATCCTTAGCCAGCGCTCTAAATATGAAATTACATTTTATCTCAGGATACCACCCAGAGGCCAATAGCCAAACAGAATGTACAAACCAAATGCTCAAGCAATTCTTAAGGATCTACTGCAATTATCAGCAGTCAGACTGGTCACGATTACTACTCTTGGCTGAATTCACCTACAATAACACTCCCTCCTCTATCACAGGCATTTCTCCCTTTTTCGCAAATAAGAGTTATCACCCCCAAATGCAACTGCAAGTTAAACGCGTCGCGCAAGTCACAGAGGCAAATTCCTTTGTAACAGACCTGAAAATAGTGCACAAAGACCTAAGGATGGCTATGTAAGAAAGCTAAACTCCAAGCCAGAATAAAGCCAACTGCTCTTTGTTCAGCAATTGATAAAGAGAACTCGATAGAGTTTCCGTTAGATTTTCTATACTACTTATACAACTACTACATGGTCTGTGTACTATCTTCCCATGCCTATCATGTGACCTATTGTGTGACATCATGTGATATGACACTGTGATGTGACAGTTTCCCGTACTCCCTTCTGTGTAGTAAGTCCAAGATAAAAGCAAAAGAAAAAAAATATAAATAATGACTTAGCTGTTTTGCCAAGTCATGACAGGCTATCAAAGATGTGCAGCAATGTTACCAAGCTCCAGCAGACAGAAGATGCTCACCAGCTCCAAAGATTGAAATAGGTGACCGCGTGTTCATACTTGCAAAGTTTATCAAGTCCACCTGGCCTACTAAGAAACTATCAGAGAAATACTTAGGCCCCTACAAAGTAGTAGAGAAACCTGGTACTCACTCATACCTGATTAAGCTCCCTAACTACCTCTGCGCCATTCACCCAGTTTTTCACGTCTTGTAGATTGAACCTGCCCCCCTTAGTAACATCCCAAATTAGGTCAACCCTCCCCCACCCCCCTTAGAGATTGATGGCAATCTAGAATTTGAGATTGCCCAAATATTAGACTTGAAATTTGATCATTGCAGGAAGGAACCATTATTCTACCTCGTCCAATGGTCTGGTTACAAAGGCACTCCAGATGAATACTCATGGACACCAGTGGCTGACCTCGAGAATATAGCTAACCTAGTGTCAGATTATCATTCACTTTACCCAAAAAAACCAGGCCTCTCATACAACTCTGACTACCTCCTCCCAAACTGCCGAGTGACAACGTCATACCCAGTATCGCCAGTAGCTTAGAGAGAATTCATAGTGGAATTATGGCCATAAGGGTGTGACCATAAGGAAGGGGTACTGTTACACTCCATGACCTTGACATATACTACAACACGTATGGTAACACACACGCATACATCAAATCTTAGCCCTACTTAGTCAGCAGATTATATCATCTTTTTCCCTCTCCTATAGTATTTAAATACTAGTACTAGTCATAGTTACTTAGTTTTGTTCTCTCTTGGGAAAGCTCCTCTCTAGTTTTATCATCTTCTGTCCCTCCTTATTATATATCTTAAATCTATACAAGTGGAAAGGTGTAGGAGATAGAGAACTAATTGTAGAAACCAAGAGTCTCCTTTCTATTGGGACAGAACCTAGGAGCTGATCCTGACAGCCTCCAATAACTTGTATAGTATATTGTATCCAGAAAAACTAGGCAATAAAATAAATTCTACTAATACTACTAAGAGAGTGTGAGATATGTGATAATTACTAAAGCTGCTAAGAGAAGTCTAGATAAAGGTAGGATTAGAAAAACTAGAAAATCATAAGAGGATAGCAGTAAAAGTATTATTAGATAGCAAAGCAATAGGCCTATTCATAGATACAACCTTTGCCAAGAAAAAAAGGTTCAGGATAGAGAGGTTAAAGAACTCTCTTCTAATAAGAAATATGGAAAGAACAGTGAATGTGGGAGGAGCCATAACACACCAGATTGAGTACAACATGTTTTTCAAAGGACATATAAAAAGAGCAAGGATAGATGTATATAATGTGGATAAAATAAAGGTGATACTAGGCATGCCATAGCTAGCAGCTCATAACCTGGAGATAGATTAGAAGAAGTAAAAATGATGTAATGCCTACCTATGTAAAGAAAGCAAGAGGTAAAAGGGAAAGTGATAAAAAGAATAGAAGAAAAAGAAGATACAGACATACTAAAGAAGTTGGTATCCAAAAGATTTTGGAAGTGGAAAAAAGTATTTGGGAAAAAGGAGTCAAAGAGGGTGCAAGTGCAAAAGACTTGGGACTATGCTATAGAATCAAAGGAGAGGTTTGTGCTGAGAAAGAGAAAGGTTTACTCATTGTTGAGAGAGGAAAGGGAGAAGATACAAGCATTTGTGGAAAACCAGCTGAGAAAAGAGTATATTTGATCCTCTAAGTCACCCCAAATGTCACCAGTATATTTTGTGGCAAAGAAAGATGGAACACAAAGAATGGTGCAAGACTATTGACATATAAACCAGTAGACAATAAAAAATAGATACCCATTATCCCTCATTACAGACATATTGGATGAAGTAGGGAAAAGAAAGGTATTCATAAAACTGGATTTGAGATGGGGATATAACAATATCAGAATCAAAAAGGGCAACAAATGGAAGACAGCATTCATAATGCATATTAGAGCATATAAACCAACAGTCATGTACTTTGGGTTAACTAACTTCCCCACTACCTTTTAAACAATGATGAACAATCTTTTCTGAGATCTTATAAACCTAGGGAATACTGTGACATTCATTAACAATATCCTTATCACAATAGACACTAAAGAGGGGCACAATGAGTTGGTTGAGAAAGTGTTAGGGAAGTTAGAGGAAAATGATCTGTTTGTGAAACCAGAAAAATGTAAATAGAAAGTAAGAGAAGTAGAATTCTTGGGAGTAGTAATCAGTCCAAAAGAAGTAGAGATGCAGAAGGAAAAAGTAGATAGAGTATTAAATTAGCCTACACCAAGGAATATAAAAGAAGTACAAAAATTCTTGGACCTTATCAACTACTATAGGTAGTTTATTAAAAGTTTTGCCAGAATAGTAGCTCCATTGCATGTGCTAGTAAGAAAAGAGCAAAAGTAGAAGTGGGAAAAGAGGCAAAAAGAGGCATTTGGAAAGCTAAAAGAAATATTCACTACAGAACTTGTTTTAGCAATCCCAGATATCAATAAGAAAATGAGAGTAGAGACAAATGTCTCAAACTATGCAATAGGGGGAGAATTGTTGACAAAATATGAAGATGGAAAGTGGAGGTTGTCATGACCTGGCAAAATAGCTAAGTTATTTTCTATTTTCCTTTTTGTGTCAGTGAGCCAACTCCTAAGCTGGAATAAAGCCAACTGCTCTTTATTAGTGTTTGACAAAGAGAACTCAATAGAGTTCCTGTTAGATTTACTATACTATACAATTACTATGTGGCTATGCTCCTTTATCTTCCACAGTCTCCATGTGACTATGACTTGTGACATGACATTTCTGTGACTATTGTCATACCTTTGTGACTCTGTGACTTGTCACATGATACCTTCCCATGCTTCACCTTAGTAATAAGAGAAAAGAAAAGAAAAGAAAAAGAAATATTAAATAATAACTTAGCTATTTTGTCAAGTCATGATACCACCCCCCTCTTAAGTTTCCTTGTCTCAAGGAATTTTCCTACAACTTGTAGTATGGGTCAACTATGTTGCCCATTTCATTGTTGTCTTCTTCTGTCTATTCTCTAACTCCCAATTTTTCTTTTTTGGTTTCTTCTTTCTCTGTGATCATTTCTATTTTTCTTTCCCTTGACCATTTCCCTTTCTACCATCTCCAATTCCTCTCCAGTCTTCCCCAATATTCTTGGTCATACCTCTTGTCTGACCATCCAAATAGTTTTTTCACCATGAATTTTTCTAGCAGCTCTCCCCTTCTGAATATTCCTTTTTTGCGTTCTTGTTTTGCCACATCTTTTATATCTTACTAGTACTCCTTCTCAAATTCTTTGATCACTTCTTTTGCATTCTTTAAATTCTCTCTTTCTTCCCAAGTATTGGACTCTGCTGTGAACCCTTTCTATTGTACTAAATACTTGTCCTTTTCCCTTACTCGCTGCTTACTCAATATTCTCTCTATCTCCCATTTTTCTTTCTCTTTGATTATTACTGGAGCTGGTTGCTCCTTCCTCTGTCCTTCTACTTGTTCTATATACCATTGTATTCTACTGATATTTACTACTGGATATACCTTTATTGTACTAGATAGCTCTAATTCTACTGCGTTTAATGATATGATTTTCTTTATTTTGTAAGGCCTAATGAATCTTTTTGTCAGCTTCTCTGTTCTCCTCCTAACCATTTGATACTTCAGATCCTTAGTACTTAGCATTACTAAGTCTCCTACTTTATAGTTGTCGACTTCTGCTTTCTTCCTATCTGCATACTTCTTTATCTCTTCTTGTGCTTTGCTTAGTACCACTTTTGTTTCCTCTTGTATTTGCTTTATTTTCTCAATGAATTTCTCTGCTTCCTCATATTTCCTCTTCTTCCTTCCCTCAAACCCCATCCTGGGATCTTATCTATAATTTTCCCTGAAAGGCGATGTCCAAGTACTTGAGTGTATTTTGTTATTATATACAAACTCTGCCATTTCCAACCATTCTGGCCACTGCTTTTGCCTATGATCAATGAACATTCTTAAATACTATTCTAGTTTCTGATTCACCCTCTCCATTTGTCTGTCTGTCTAAGGGTGGAACACTGTCGACAATTTACTCTTAATCCCCAACATCCCATTCAACTCCTATATTAATCCTGCCATGAACTAGGGTCCTCTATTTAAGATAATACTCTTTGGTAACCCATGCAGTTTCTACATGTTGTCTCTAAATAGCCTTGCTAAGCCTTCTGCCAATGTTTTCTCTATAGTTGGTATGAAATAGACCATTTTAGTTAGCCGATCCACTACTACTAGAATACTATTGTATCCCTGTGCTAGAGACAGCTTAGTGATAAAGTCTGCCAATATTGTCATGACTTGGCAAAACGGCTAAGTCATTATTTATATTTCTTTTCTTTTCTTTTCTTTTTTTATTGGACTTACAACTACAAGATGGAGTGCAGGAAAGTATCACATGACTTTGTCACAATATCACAATGGTGTGACAGGTGGTCACAGATGGTCAAGTCACAGTCACAGTGGGTCACATGACTAAGTAACATGAGGACCATGGGAGAGCAAGTACATAGCCACAGTAGTAAAATGTATAAGTAGTAGAGAAATAAGCAAGAACTCCATCGAGTTCTCTTTGTCAAACTCTGAACAAAGAGACAGTTGGCTTAATTCCAGTCATTGGACTTTAGACGCTGATAACAACTGGGCATCTAAGAAATATCTCTGGGAGAACCAAACTTATCTCTCAAGCTGGTTATTATGGTGAAAAATATCACTTTTATTGCCTAAATGGCTAGCCTGCATGACACCAAAACTGCAGGAACAGAAGAAAAGAAGAGAAGAGAGACACAATTCCTCAGAATAAATTTGAAGTATTGAGTAGTAGAGTAATGCAAAGTAGAGAATGTCACAAACTTCATTCGGCCATATCTCCATCAATTATTTGAAGATTCCCATGGTCTCAAAGGCTACAAAAAGCCTTCAAAAAGACCTTTCAATCGATGCCAGTCACATCTCGAGGCAATCAGTATTGGCCAAGATATTAAGTAGATCAACTGGTAATCACCATGTTACTGTTTATTAAATCACTAATATCTCGGAAACTGCCACAATCAATGCTTTGGTTCTAGGCTCAGCAGAAGCCTTCTTCATAATGCTCAGAATGAGCCTAGAACAACCTCAAGGCAATTAATATTAGTAGAGATATGAAGACCTCAATGTTTGTATATGGACTTTATTAATTACCCATAGATAGTCATCTGTCCTTTTCTTAGAACAAAGGATAGCCTCCATATGGTTAGGTTATTATTATTCCAGTACAAAGGCACTACCATATGTAGAACAATAGATAGTAGCATGTGATGATCTGTCCTAGTACACAGACCATCACTTTCCTGTATATAAGGACTCTGTCATGACTTGGCAAAACAGCTAAGTCATTATTTATATTTCTTTTCTTTTCTTTTCTTTTTCTTTTATCTTGGACTTACTATATAGAAGGGAGTGCAGGAAAGTGTCACAGTCACATAACAGGAAGTCACAGTGTCACATCACATGATAGGCATGGGAAGGTAGTGCACAGACCATGTAGTAGTTGTATAAGTAGTATAGAAAATCTAACAGGAACTTTATCGAGTTCTCTTTGTTAATTGCTGAACAAAGAGCAGTTGGCTTTATTCTGGCTTGGAGTTTAGCTTTCTTACAGACTCCCTGTCTGAGAATTAGACTTCAGACTTAACAACATCTTTTGTCACTGTCTAAACTTCACATTTTTGAACCTTTCAAGACTCTAAAGCACCAATCACAAATAAGTAAGTAACCATTTGTGATAAAGAGATGAAGTGAGCAGGAGTAAAGATGTTGAGAGATAAAGAATAGAGAGAGATAAATGGCATCATATACAAAGAGAGAAAAGTATATGTGCTAAAAGACAATAATTTAAGGATAGAAATTATTAGATTACACCATGATATGCCAGTAAGAGAGTATGGAGAACAATAGAAGATGGTAGAATTAGTCACTAGGAACTTCTGATAGCTAGGAGTAATAAAGGAAATAATGTTAAGACTCTAGACCTTGAAGCCTATATCTAATACTTGATATCTTCACACTCCTTGCTGTCACACTGGACAGCCATTTAGGTAAAATAAGTGACTATTTTCACCATAATAACAAGAATAACTAGCTCAAGAGAAGAGTTTAGCCTCCTAGAGATGTTTCTTAGATGCCCAGTCATAGACTCAAGCATACCACTTAAGTAGTAGGGTAGTGGCTATGACTACTGCTACAAATACCTCATAGATGCTTGCCCAGGCACCCCATATTAGATTTATAATGGATTTTTCTTCTAAAGTGCTCTTGAGGGCAGAGGCAACCTTCAAAGGCTAATATTTATTAAAGTGATGTCATATCTCAGCAGCTAGTAGTGCTATATTCAGAAGAATGACTATCAGATCCAAGCTATCATCAATGATAGCTAATTATATCAAGATCAAGAGAGATGAGTCAATGCGGGGCTATCTCACAATGGCAGTAGAAGGAAATTGGATCCTAGAGGAGTGAGAAGAAATAGAGAATGTAGGGAAAAGAATAAGAAAGTTGAGGGAAGAGATAGAAGAGAGGTCAGATGAAGATAATGTGTTTGAGAGCAAAATGACTTGAGATTGCTGTCTCCTTCTACAGCCCAGTGAGAGGCTCAAGACCCATCTATCATGCAAGGGAGGATTGTTGGAGTAGGACTAGAAGAGTGGGGAGTAGTCATCCAGTATTCAGGAAGGGTGCTATTTCATCATTTCAGCCTTGCTATGTTTGGGAATTTGAAGGTTTTCTTTGTCTCACTTTCTTTGTTGTCTCTTTGCTTTGTAATCTTAATAAAATACTCTAGGGCACAGAAGAGAACTCAAGCATTATACCCCTATCATTATCCCTTTCTGTTGCTCTAGAGCTTAATGGCTATTTGAGTAACTAAGTTTCTATTTTTCTGAGTGTTTTTCTTTATTTTCTAAAAACCACCAAACCTTTTTCTCAATGGGAATTTGAGTCCCAATGGACTTGGGCATTTGCTTATGCTAGGAGCTAACTACTCACTACATGTTTTTGGAGTTAGCTTCTAGTTGTATAGTCAGCTAAAGAAGAGCCCACATGATAGTATAGGAGTTCTAGATAGATCTACTGTATTGATAGTAAGCCAGACTACTAGACTAGGTAAGGATAGTAGTATCATGACATAAGATGAACACGTGTCTTAGAGATCCTATTGTGGGAAGGATAACAAGTTCGGAGGGGAAAGTAGTCTTAGAGTTTAGTAGTTGAAGGTAAAAAAGGATATATATTTTATTTTTGTGCCATGTCACATTTTTGTCTACTCTAACTTATGTAATAGCTAGAGTGTTCTCTAAATAATTAAATAATTAAATGAGAAAAAGAGTGAAAATAGTAAGAAAATAAGAGAAAAACTAAAGAAATGAAAAGAAAAGAGAAAGAAGTGTCAGTATTCTGCAGGTAGCCCAAAGGCTACCCCCACACTATTATGATGAGACCAACCTCAAGTGGATTCTTAAAAGCTTTATTATCATTTCTTTCAGTTATTTGAGTTTCCTCTTCTTTATTTTCCCTTTCTTAAGCTCTCTTTGCTATTTGATCATCTCCCCAGTGCCTACTTGTTTAGTACACAATTGTAAAACATCTCAAATATTCTTTTTACTTTCATTTGTTATTACTTTTGTTTTGTGATCAATTCCCTTTGATCTTTATTATCACTAGAGAATCTAGTTAAGGTTTCCAACAAAGTTATATCAGAGGAGAGATGTAACAAGACTTTGAGTAGCATCCTTGAGGTTGTCCTAAGACAAGTAAGAGTACCAATTCCTCAGAGTAAGATTTTACAGAGAGAATACAGAAAGAGAAAACTTGTCATTTCTTTCTCTTTCTAGTCTGTATTTATCCTAACTAGGTATATAACAGTCGTTATAATATAGTAACACTACTTATAACTCTAAGTGACTAGTTAAGTAACAGATCAGTGACAAGGGTAACAAGTTGAGTTAAGACCAAGTTATTGTCTAATAATGGATTAGTCCAATGTTATCCTATTTAGTTTAGTCCAAAGATAGAAGAGAAATAGTCTAAGATTTCTCCAAAGAGTCCTGTCTATACCATGAGTCCAATGTTCTGAGTCTAAGACATTCAATGCATTACTACATTATAATATCTTCATCCAATAATGCCAGCATCTCATTGACTATCTATTCATTATCAGACTATGGCTAATAATAATTATAGTCCCACTTGATATTCATAACAGGTAAAGTAATATGTGGAGGGGTGTAATACCTGCCAGTGAAATAAAAATCACACAGAACAGCCAGCTGGAAGATTAATGCCAAACTCAATACCTGAGAAACCTTGGACACATATATTAGCAGACTTTATTACAAAATTACCTTTGGCTCAAGGATATGACTCTATTCTAGTAGTAGTGGATTAGTTAACTAAAATGGTCTATTTCATACCAACTATGGAGAAAATATTGGCAAAAGAGTTAGCAAGGTTGTTCAGGGATAATGTGTAGAAATTGCATAGTTTTTCAGAGAGTATAATATTAGATAAAGGACCACAATTTGCAGCAGGATTAATACAAGAATTGAATTGTATGCTAGGAATCAAGAGTAAAATGTCAATGGTATTCTACCCTCAAACAGGTGGACAAACAGAGTGTAAGACTTTAGCCAAGATAATTTAAATCTACTCTAAGTCCAAGTTGACAGGAAAAACTCAATGAAATTCTTATTTAATTCTGTACACTACTTATACAACTACTACATGGTCTATGCACTTGTTTTCCCATACTTATCATATAACCCATCATATGACCATGACTATGTGACACTTTCCCACACTCCCTCTTTTTTTTTTTTTAAAAAAAATCAATGGTTTATTACATAGGGCGCAAAGGCAGGCCATAGTAAGTACACAGTACCTACTTAAATAGGAAAAGACTATAAAGAGAAGAAAGTAGAAAGTAAAACAACTATGAAAGAGGATAAGAGATGAAAGATACTAGGTAATGGGGCTGTGCTTTTGCTCCAGGGAGCTGTGCTGCGATGGGACCTTATCCATTGTCAAAGCTAAATGCTTTGGGATTATCTGCAAGAAAGTGGACAAAGCTATTGATAATGATGTTGCATGGCCATGTAGAGGGGTCATATCTATTGCATTCCATAATAATGTGTTCTCGAGTTTGGACTTCAGCTTCGCCACAAGAGCAGCTGGTGGGAAGGTGAGGAAAGAATCTCTGTCTGTATTCTCCAATGGGGGCATGGCCAGTAGTCATGCAAGTAAAGCAAGCACATAGAGAGTTGGTGAAGCCTATGGTAGGTAGCCACAAGCTCCCTTTAGTATAAGTTGGTTTGATGACTCTTTCCTTCTCGTCTTCAAAGTTCAGGAAGTAATGTCTTTTTTTGAGGCTGTTGGCGAAGAATATTTGCCACTCATAGAGGGTGTTGTCGCACTCTTTCTTTTTACTGAATAGATGTGATTATTTGCTGGGAAAAATGGGGGCACATGAGCTTGCTTTGACTTGGTCATCGACGAGTTTGTGTTTTGGCCATTTGGCTCTACTAGGGTAGTACCAGAAGTGGATTTTGTTCCTGCTGTTTTTACTGAGGAAGTTTTTGACTGCAGATGCTAAGGGAATGAACATGTTCTAAAGGGGGTCGACTTTGGACTCTAGGATTTTCCTTGCTGCAGCGATGGAGTCAGTAATAACAGTTATGTCGTAGATGCTGTCTATTTCCATTGCAGGGATGAGGCCAGTATGAATAGCCATGAGTTCTGCTTTGATAGATATGACGTTTATGGAGTGGACTTGTAGCTGTTTGATGACAGAGTTGTTGACCCAAATGTGCATCAAAGCTGTAGCAACATGGGACTTCTTAATGCCTCCATCTGCGATAACGGCTACACTATCATGGTTTACTTAGGATGACCTGAAGGCGAGGTTAAGATTTTGTAGATGTTGGTGAAGGTCCTCATTAGAAGAAGAAGAAGAAGAGTGAAAACTAATTCTACTAGGATAATGATCGACTAGCCAAGACCCAGGGGAGAAGAGAGGGTGAAGAGAGTTGAAGTAGTTTCTAACGCTATCGAGCTGCTCATTGACATCCTTAATAGGGCTCTTGAGGTTGGCTTGTTGTTTTGCAGTGAGTTTGGAAGTTGCGGTTTTGTGGGGAATTTGCTTCTTAGCATGTTGAGGATCTAGCAAGGTATTAATGGCATATGAAGGAGGAATGAATGCATAGCATAGGTAGTGTCTACCATTCAGTTTGCAGAGATGTAGAGTAATGGGGATGGGGCCTGCAATGGCTTCAATGCCTTCGGATGGGGAGGTTTGGAAGGCACCTGTGATCCAGAGAGCTGCTCTTCATTGCATTTTCTTTAGTTCAGTAATGTTTTTAACAGTAGGAGCACTCTTAAAGAACCAAAGTTGGAACCCATATAAGGCGATGGGTAGGACACATGTTCTATACAGAAGGTGTTTTTGGATAGGGAGGAGATCCCTTGAAGAGTTCCCTAGCATCTTCATGGCACTGAGGGTAAAGAGGCATTTTGTGGCATAGAAGTGAGTATAGTAATTGAAGTTGAGTCTGCAATTGAAGTAAAAACCCAGGTATCACCAGATGGGTTTGGGAGAGATAACAGGGCCCCCGACCGAGAATAGGTCAATAGGGGGATTGGGAGGTGGCGGGCTCTTGTGAAATGGAAGAGCTTGGTTTTGCTGTGCTCCATAACAAGGCCAGTGTCGACGAGAATTTTGGACATAATATTGTAGCTACAGAGAAAAAAGGAAGAAAATAAAGAATAGCTCTTCTTCTAAGAAATTAAAAGACTGTTATCCACAAAAGAAAGAATGTCAGTTGGTATGTTTTCTTTTAGATTTTTTATTCTTTTTTTGAATGTTTTAATGACTGGGGCAAGATAGATAGCAGAGAGAATAGGAGAGAGAGCTAAGCCTTGGCCTACTCCAACGTTGGTGTTGAAGGCTGGCAATGAGAAATTGTTCCAGGTGTATGTAGTGGATCAATTGGAATGATAGCTGTTAAAGAAGCCTACAACATTGTTACGCCGTACAAACGTTTAGGCAAAATAAGTGACATTTTACACCTTAATAATGAGAATAACCAGCTCGAGAGACGAGCTCGGCCCCCCAAAGATGTTCCTTTAGACGCCCAGTCGTGGA
>Ga0153996_1000831_pt1 | contig 13345 bp, 13 predicted proteins | sample TSNC080MetaG_FD_104728 | JGI IMG/M metagenome (GOLD analysis project Ga0153996, IMG submission 104728) | Attine ant fungus gardens microbial communities from North Carolina, USA - TSNC080 MetaG | ecosystem: Host-associated > Fungi > Mycelium > Unclassified | place: USA: North Carolina, Lumber...
CTGTTTTTCCTCTTAAGGCATCACCGTTTTTAATTACAAATTCAACCTCAACACTACCATTTGCTTTTTCCGGTGTAAATGTTAATTCGGCAGCAACCTCTTTTCCGTCATCAAGATAGGCTTCCCCGGTTTCCTTATCCATTAAGATACCTTTTAAGGTATATTCTTTTCCAACAGTAAGGTTTATATAGTCTACTACATCAACTATGGTTGTCGTATCACTAATATATCCGTTATGGCTGCCTGTTTCTTTATCCGTGGCAGTAGTGCCTATCTCCGGCTGCGGTACATAATCATTTGTAATCGTACCAAGGTCAACAGTTACTAAATTTCTGGATACATTGACCTGGAACGGTTCAAAGAGTGTCATGCCCTCGTTAGCTTCACAGGGTAACTCTTCAATCATATAAGTGTCATACGGCAAAGCCCCTCTGTTGTCATCCAACGCTGATAATTCGCCAAACCATATGCCATCATAAGCTGTCTCTCCCCTGTTGGTATCCTGACTATGTAAGTTCCATGAAGATGAGGTATCAAATTGGCCATTTTCATCTGTTACCACAACATGGTTTTCACCTGTTGTTACGGATGTTATTTTAAACGGTACTCCTGACATACGTTTCATGTCACCATCGGAGATTTTTACCCCTTTTAAGTCACCCCTGATAATATCTTCCTTAACATCTTCTGTTAACGGATTCAACTCAATGACAAAATTTTCTGGTTCTGCACCGATAGAATATTCTGTCGTGTCCAAAAGATAACCTTCGGAGGGTGTAATCTCTTTTAATGTCCAGGCAGCGCCGCAAATATAATAGCTTGTTACAAACTCACCATTTTCATCCGTCGTGTACTCGTCTACAAGCTTGCCATCATTATAGATACCGTAAACGGCTCCCTCAAGAGTGGCAGCGCCTTGTGCCGTACCTGTTTCGCCGTCAATTTTGGCTACCGATACCCGGAACTTCTTTAGTATATTGCTTACGGATGCCTTTGTGACTTCATTCCAATTAACTGCCACTTCTTGTGAATCTGGAATCACATATCTTACTGCTGTATCTACTTCTTCAAGTGTGTACTTTTCTGAACCAGATATCAAAATATCTGAAAAAGTTGCTACACCATTACTATTTGTCGTAGCATATTCATCTACTTTTATTCCGGAAAGGGAAGTACCATACAAGCGGAATTTTACACCCGATATCAAACCATCTTCTGAACTTTTTGTTACTTGCAAGTCTCCACGTTTTAAAACATTTTCGAAAGTAACCGTTGTTGTCTTGCCTACTTCAACTGTTACCGTCTGTGATTTTGGTTCTATGTATCTGTTTGGAGTAGATACTTCGGTAATTGTATATGTTCCGACTATTAAGTTTTCAATCTCAATTGTCCCATCGCTTCCAGTCGTTACTGTTTTATCAACGTTGTCACCAGTAACTCTGAATTTTAATCCTGAAACGATACCATCTTCAGAAGTTTTGATAATTTCTATATTTCCTGTGTCTAACCACTTTACTGAAAAGCTTACTGGATCTGTTGGGTCAAATACCCAACTACCAAGAGTCTGAACAGAATCAAATGTCTTGAAAAGTAAAGGAGCAAACTTTGTAGTTATACTACCATATAAATCTCCACTATCCCAAGTTCCTGTTAAACGCAACGGTGCTTCTAAATAGAAAGTGTCCCCACCATTTATAGTAACAGTACCCGTACTAACCGACCCTTTGGTTACATTATGTAACTCTACGCCATTTTGAAGTGCCACTTTAACAGAATTGCTACTATCACCATTAAGAGTCACAGTATTAGTTTTTTGAGAACTTCCTGAAGCACTTGACGTCAAAGAACTATCTGACATAGTCAATAGAGGGCTAGGCAAGATAACACCATTTAACCAACTAATAAAGTTATTTGCATAAGTTATTCCTGTACTGTTTAGCCCAAAAGACCAATCAGGATCACCATAGAAATAAGCACAAACTACATGAGAAAGAATATACTGAGCTGGCCCATCTAATCCTAACGTTTCTATATACTCAGAAGACCCTGGCCCTCCGTGAGCAAAATATAAAGCCTTTGTAAGTCCTAGATTTGATGTAACTTCTTGATAAGCATAATCTCCAGATATAGGATATGTAGTTGTAGGCTCTAAACAATAGGCTATGTGTACTTCACCATTAATGTGTAAATTGAAATACCGAGATCCCCAACCAATTCCATTTCCAAATCCTACCCCATCATAAGATAAAGAATCTCCTGTACTTATGTAAGCAGTTCCAGATAACCCTCTAAGTATACTATTGGATATAACTGGAATAATAATACCTTCATCCCCACCTATACCTAAAACATCACTCTCTTTAATACCATCTTCAAGTAAATCTTCTACTTCTACCTTATCTTCTGCTTCTAATTCCATTGTTTGAGTTTCTTCTTGTTGTATTTCTCCCTCAGATACCTGTTGTACCTGAACCTCTTCTGTAGATTCTTCAATTACTTCTTTTAATAATACATTTACAAATATATTATCTAATGGCATTGTAAAAGTACAATTACCATCAGCACTATTCAATACTTCTTGATCTAGAGTATTAACAACCTTAATACTTTCTATCTCATACCCTTCTCCTACCTGAAGAGAAAAATTGACTGTCTCCCCTTCTTGATATACCAAGGTTATACTATTTGAATCAGTGGAGATAACTCTACTCTCATCATAAACATATGATGCCATATCAACATCGTTTAATATTACTTGATACTCTCCCTTTACTTCCTCCTCATGTACTTCATCTGCGAACACATAACCCGTGTTCCCAGATACAACAATTAAAAATGCTAGAAAAAAAGATAATATTCTTTTTAGCTTTCTTTTCATTAATGAAATCCTCCTTAATTCTTTTTTTTGATTTATTTCTATGTCTATCTATAAAAAAAGAGATGCGCATTTCTGTGCATCTGCATGTTATTTTATAAATAAAAAAGACAAGAGTTTAACTTGCCTTTTTATCATTTCCTATATTACAATATTTTATTTACCAAGAACCACCATAATAATCGCTGCCATCCCCATCATTACCATAATAATCAGGAGTTACTTCTGTAGTATTACTTCCTCCGGATGAACTTCCACCTGATGAATCCCCACTTGATGAGCTTCCCCCAGATGAATTACTGCTTCCTGAAGAACCACTTGACGTATTGCTTGATGTATTATTACTGGAAGATGAACCTGACGAATTATTATTGTTATTCGAAGCTACATTACTCGATGAATTTCCTCCGCTATTTCCACTTGATGAATTTCCGCCACTGTTTGAAGTATTTCCTCCGCTATTTCCACTTGATGAATTTCCGCCACTGTTTGAAGTATTTCCTCCTGAACTACCTCCTGAATTTGAACTACTGCTCCCACCACTAGCTACACTATTTTTAGCGGCTTCTTCGGCTAATCTAACTTCCTCTTCTTTAGCTTCAATAGCAGTCAACACAACTCCTAATTTTGAGTTCAAATCTTCCCTAACAGATTCAACACTTACTTTTTCAACCAAAGCTTTCACTGCATCATAAGATTCACGAGTCACATCTTCTTTAGCAGTCTCGTCATCATTTAACAAACCAGCCACCTGATTTTGTATGTCTTTAACAGCTGCAACCTCGACATCAATATCTGCTATCTTCGACTGCACGGTTTCAACATATCCGGCGCGATTATCAGATATTACCGACATTGCAAACTCAATCTTTTCTGTCAGGGCATCATCATTTAAAACCACTTCAACCGTATAGCCATTAATTAAATCATTAAGCAACAACATATTATTTGCATCCGCTACCGCTAATTTTAATTCATTAAATAAGATGATTCCCTCATCGTTCAACTCGTTTTTATCAAATTCATCTAACTTGGCATATTCAGCATCAATCATTTCCTGGTTAACGCTTTCTGCCAAGTCTTGACCATCTTCAACAAACAACGCTACTACACTTGTTTCAACCTCTTCCAATAATTCAAAATTCCTGACTTCAAGTGCTAACCTTTCCTCAAGTGCTTTTTCTTCTGCTAATTTCTGTTGATATGTCTGATATGTTTGATACGCATACACCGAGGTACCTAACGCTAATATTAAAACACCAGTTATAATAAAAAACACTTTCTTATTCTTTAGTAACCCTCTTATTTTGCCTTTCATAAACTTTCCTCCAATCCTTCCTTTAATTATCTAAATAATATATAAATATCCTCTATCTAAACCTTTTAATAGTAATACATATTATGATATATTTATTATAATATTCTCTCCATTAATTGTCAATTTTTCGTTCCAAAACTATAATATAATAAGATTATGCAAAGCATTCTTGAGGCGGTATAAATTTATACCATGTGATAAATATCATACGCTATTGAACCGCAACAAGTGCTTACCATTGAAATGGATTTTCAATATAGCCTACTACATTTTTTTATCGCGGTACTTGCAACCTCGTCAACCTTACTATTAAAATTGAAATCAATATTTTAAAATAATTACTTTTTATTACCAATTCATCTAGTCATCTAAAAAAAAGAACTTCCAATCGAAACCTAATACTTTTCCAATTTTTTTTGCCACTTTTACAGAAGGTCTTGCGCCGTTCTCAATTGCACTTATCATTTGCCTGGTAATACCCACTTTATTGGCAAGTTCCTGCTGAGTTAATTTTTTTTTTTCCTTTCTTCTTCTAACATCAATTTCATAATCTTTTCCTACTCCATCGCAATTTTTATTTTCTTTTTTTAATTATAGCAAATGATTTTTGCAATGTCAATAATTTTTGCTTTTTCATATTTTGCAATGTTTCCTTGCAAAACTTGTATTAGAAATTATAAATTGCTACTATAATTATAAAGAGGGTACAATAAATATGATAAACGCAAATATGATTGGTGAAAATCTCAAAAATATTCGAAAAGAAAAAAATATTACTCAGAATGCTATTGCCAGCCTTTTGAATATCAAAAGGCAGACCTATAGTGCCTATGAGCGTGGAGTAAGTACGCCTGATATTACTACTATTAAAATACTTGCCGATTACTTTGGAGTTACAATAAATTATTTATTAACTGACAAAAATGATCCTGATACTTTTTCAGATATTAACAATGATAGACATATTCTTAATGAGTTTTTAAATAATAATGAAAAGCTCAGAAAATTAATCATAAATATAATACAATTACCTAATGAGGATATAGAGATATTACAGTTACAGGTTGAACAGTTACTTTCTTATACCCAAAAAGCTAAAGCTTACGATAATCTTTTTCATATCGCTGACGAAAAATCAAAATCCATTGATGATGTCCTTGGAAAAAACTTAAGTTCAAGAGAAGGTGTTGTATCTATGGCCGCTTATAATGGCACGATAACCGAAGAATCCAGAAAAATACAAAAAGCCATATCACAAACAAATGATGACTTTGAAACAAACAAGAACGATAATGATAAATAGAGATGAAATAAAAATAATTGCATTAAAAAATTTGTATGACTGTAAAATACATGGCTTCCCAATTAATATAAAATTCATTATTTACAGTTTAGGTTATAAATTTATATCAATACAAGAATTAATGAAAAAAGGGCTTTTAAATCAATCAGATATATTAAATATAAAAGATTTAGGAATAGTCTGTTTAGACAATGAAGGAAAACCCCGAATGTGTTATAGCGATAAATCCAGTAAGAGCGAAATTCGATGGATACTAGCACATGAATTAGGTCATGTTGTTCTTGGACATATTATAAAAGACGAGAATGGATACATAAAATTTAAAGACGGAAATAAGAAAGTTTTTGAAGAAGAAGCCGAACTATTTGCAAGATATATACTTGCACCTGAATTACTCTTACTCACCTTTGGGGCCAACACACCAAAAAAGATAGTCAATAGTTTCAATATCCCAGCTAAAAATGCAATGAAAATATTTAGTGATATAAAAATTAAAAATTATACGAATTTTCCAGAATTGGAATTGCCTATCATCGGATTGATGTATGAATCTCTTAAGTTACAACACTATGAGTTTTCAGCGGAACTGGAAGTTTCTAAGATCTAAGAATTTAAATATCTTTGATAATCCCCCTAAATGCTTTTCTCCCATATCAAAAACTCTCTAAAAATAATATTGATACTTACCTTAGATGTCATTTTTTACCTGTACTAAATCGCCTTTATGTATGATATAATTTTTCGCTAGGTGATTTGATTGAAAGATACGCTTAAAGATATCGAAAGAGACAAAAGGATATGTAAAGCTTTGATTCAAATTAGTAATGATGAAGTTGAAGCATTTATGATTAATGAACTTTCTAATGACGAACCAAAGCTTACATGGAAGCAAAAACAAAAAATAAAATCTGTAATTTACGAAAATGAACGTGAACAGTATATTTTTACTAAATGTAGGACGTCATATGTAAAAAAAATAATTGTTACTATTATAATTGTTATACTTCTCGGCAGCTTAACAATGAGTGTTGAAGCTATCCGCATAAATATTTTCAAGTTCTTCTATGATCCTGAAGGTAAGTACATGGAACTTCATAATACTGAAATTTTAACCAAAGATAAAATATATGAAATTTATATTCCTATCATTATTGATGGCTTTAAAATGACTGAAAAATCTGAACAAGAAACAATGATAATGATAATGTATGAAAGTGAAGAAAACTGGTATCGTTTTATCCAGGCGATTCAAGGTGTTCAATCTTTTGATACAGAAAATATGATTATGACAGAATTAGATACAATTCACGGACAAGCAATATTTTATCAATCCAATGATTTTAATATAATTACATGGAATTATGATGGATATAGTTTTACAATAACTGGTACAATTTCTTTAGATGAGATGATAAAATTACTCGAATCAATTGATCCACTACCAGTTGATTGATTTCTCTACATCAGAAATCTACATCAGAAATACTTGTATTTTTAAATGATTTATGCTAAAATGAACATAGAAAAAGGAACAACCGCCACAAGTGGTTGACCCGGTTAATAGTTACAATTCTTAAGAATCGCCCCTGTCCTAGCCAAAGTACAAGGGGCGTTTCTTTATGTATTAATGACTAATCAAATATATGAATGTCAGCAATGAAAGGATGAACATTCCGAAAGACATTATGTCTTTAAAATCGAAATTCTTCATCGGCATCACCTCCAATCCATTTGAGAGGAGGTCAACGCACCTTGTACACGGTGTTCCTTATTAAGTATATTACCATATAACTCTTTCTGTTTCAAGTGACGATCCATAGGTTTCTTGAAGATAAAAAATGTAAGACAAAACAAAGGTTTTTCGCCGACAGCTCAGCGGTGAATTGTAAGACAGATAATTTCCGACCGGGAACGGCTCCGCTGCCTGAATCCGTAGAACTGTAAGACAAATAGTCAGCTGCTGCCAAGATGTTTCGAACTGTTTCGTAAGACAATTACACATCTTTCAAACTAATAAGCAGTATGATAAAAAAACTACCCTATCAGCCATATTAGGAAAGGTTTATTTACACACCCTAGAAAAGTAAAGACTTTATTTGTTTTGTAAGACAGAAATTTTCCAATCAGCGGTGCATCTGCTTCCTGAAGGAAAACAATTGTCCTACAACAAACAATAGTAATTTGCTTTACCTTATTCTTTTAACATGTATTTCACATATTCTTCTAACGCATACCAGTATATGACCACAGGCTTAACATGATGCTGTAATGCAATCCGTTCTATTGTATCTATCAATTCTTCCTCCAGATAGAATTGGATGCGGCCTTGCCTTACAACATAACCTTCTCTTCCTCTTTTAATCAAATGCTTATCCTCTAAATCAATGGCATCTTTCTGTATTAACTTTTCAACAGCCAATCCCACTAAATTAGTTTTTTTCATTTTCATAACCTTACATAAATCATTTATTTTTTCTTCCAACTCTTTTGGTATTCTTACACCATAATGTAACAATGTCCTGTCCTCCTATTCTGGTTTATCTTTATCGTTATCGTTTGATATGTTTGTCAACTTAAAATCTTTTCAAGCGTTTTTAACGCTTTTTCGTACCTTTTGTATTGATTTGGTGTAAAGTCGATATTATCATACTTTCCGGCTATTTTCCTGATTCTATTCAAATCCTTCATAACATCATCTTTTTTTAATTTAATACCATCAACACTAGTTTGAGTAATGTTACTATCAGTGTCAGCCTTATGATTATTCGTCAATGCCTTAACATCACCGTCTGTTATTTTCTCACCTTGACTTGATTCTAAAATTTCATCCTGCTTTTCCTTTGGTAAAGATGCTATCTGCTTCCCCGTGCCTATAGAGATAACTCCTTCTGCCACTTTCTCTCTTAAAAGTTCAGAACCATCTTTATTGATTTTCATAATGTTTCCGACAGTAGCCGGAGAGACATTCATGTTTTCAGATACAATTTCCCTTATTCTTTTTCCAACAAGCTCTTGATATATTTCTTCTCCTGTTTCGGAATCCTGCCCAATAAGGATTTTCTTAATTCCTTTCTTTTTAAAGGATTCATACAATGCCGTTTTTTGAGCAACCTCTTCCATTAAATCTTCTTGAGAATATTCACGACTAGTATCATTATGCTGAATCAAGATATACAGTTCTTTTTCATCCCCTGTAATTTCTTCTTTACCTTCTGGAAAATCAAGATTATCTAAATCTTTCACGATACAAGGTATTGTATCTTTTTTCCAGCTACCCATTTTAACAAGTTCTTTGACTGCTTTCAGCCGTCTATGTCCAGACAGCAACTTATATCTTCCATCTGATTTTTGAAAAACCACTAGCGGAACTGTGAAGCCGCCTACACGAATAGCCAAAATAAGGTCATTTACATCTTCTACACTATAAAAGTTCTTTTCGTTTTCGTCAATCTCATCAATCGGTATTTCTACTGATTTGGTTCTTTCCTGTTTCATACTCCTAGATCTTTCATTTAACATCGAATCCATTGGATTAATGTTTTTTATTTTATTTGTGTCTAGTGCCATGACTAATTATCCTCTCTCTTTAGGTTTTTTAAAAACACTTTCTTGTTTGGTGCTAATATGTATTCCGTTAATTTAATATAATCTTTCGTTGCTCTTGATCGCATAGCCTTGTCTAATTCTAATAAAGGCTTTCTTTCAGTTGAATTTCTTTCTAAATACGTCGTTATTCCAATCTGAATAGGAATTAAATAAACATCTGAATCTTCTAATAATCGAAGTAAGTCTCTTGATATAGACTTCTTAGAATCATAACAAGTAAAAAAGCATCCACCTATATTTAACTTAGGATTATAATCCTGAATTTCATCAATCATCTTTAATGCCTTAAGAACACCCTCAATGGAATTTCCATCCGTTCTTGTAGGTATATAAACTTCATCTGCACACATTAGAGCATTTGTATTGATGAGGTTTTCAATGGAACTACAATCCATGAAACAATAGTCATATTCATCTTCTATTTTTGCTAAATGTCTTTGCAATTTAAACTGCTGTGGACTGGTTACATTTGCCCTCATTGTTTCCTCTATGCTTACCAATCTCATATCAGCACAGATTATATCAAGATTATCATATTTTGTCGATCGAATGCAGTCATGAATATCTTTATCTTTATATAACAACAAGTCACCTAAAGAGTTTTCTATTATTTCAATTTCCCCATTTAATTGCTTCTTGAAATCTTCTAAGTAATCTTCACCTTTAAATTGTGATGTAGTATTCCCTTGTGGATCTAAATCAATTAGCAGTGTTTTTTCATTATATAACGTTGCTGCCATATGCCCTACCGTTGTCGTTGTTGCTGATTTTCCAACACCACCTTTGATATTAACATTTGCTATCTTCCGCACTGTTTTTCCCTCCGTATATTGTTCGATTTTTTAATTTATACTTAATTATACTCTATTTAGAGACAATAGTCAAGAACTTCTTAAATATTTTCTATATTTTTACGGTATAAATTTATACCGACACTAACTTGATTGAACAATATTATACTTCCGATGATATTCTTTTCTATAAGAATAATAAGTACTTACAGGTATACCCATTTCTTTAATAAGCTCAAAAGGTTTTATGCTGCCATCAAGTACTCTTTTATAATTCATGTCAAAATACTGAGGTTCAAGCTTCCTGGGCCTGCCGTAATTGGCCCATTCTCCCCTTGCCTTTTTAGCCTTTATTCCCTCTGACTGGCGTTTTCTGCGTTTTTTCATTTCCGCTTCTGCCATGGCACCAAGATATTCAATCATTACCGAATTAATGGTATCTAAAATAATTTTTTCCATACCATCATCTAACGAACTCATGTCTTGTAAAGTTGTCGGTATTTCCAGGAACATTACACGGATATTATGTTTCTGGAAATAAAGAAGTTCCTCCTTTAACCACAACTTGTTTCTGCTGAAACGGTCAACCTCTGTGACAATTAATGTATCGCCATCCCTCATGGCATAATTCTTCATCAGCAAATATTCGGGCCTGTCACCTTTTTCTCCCGAATATTTGTCAAGGAAGATATGCTTTAATGCGATCCCCCGGCTTTCTGCAAATTCCTGTATTTCTTTTATGCCCCTATCCTCGTGTTGTGTGTTTGTGCTTACTCTATGATATCCATAATATTCCATTATCTAAAACCCCTCGTTTTGCTACTCTAATAAATATTCTTAATTGCTATAACTTACTTCCTCTAATGAGAATCCAATTTCTTGTTCGGCAGCTCCTATTGTTAACAAGTCTCTTGTGAAAGATATAATATCATTTTTTGTTTTATCTTCATCAAGACCGGATTCTTCAATTTCTACATCAACAACTATAATTAATTTCATCTACTTTCTCCTCTTTAAATATTAATCTTAATTATATCTTACAATCAGATTGTTTACTTATCTTCCCACTCATCAAGTATCATTTTGCATAGATCATCATGAATATATCTAAGACCATCACCATAATTATCATTCAGCCTATCCCATATTTTATGAGCTCTGCCTCCTAATGACTCTCTTTCCTTCGCGATCTGGTAATAATAATTATCTATTTCTCGCTTGCAAAATTCATTAAGGATAACATCCTGAAAAATTTCTATTTTATGTTCAAGGACATTGTTGTGATAGTCAGCAAATTCTTTTGCTATATTTCTCAGAGATTCCCTTTGAAAGGTAATCTCTTCTTTACATTCCTTCACGAGCTGATTGTCGGGCTCATCCTCCAACATGGTATCCAGTAACTCTTCCATCGAATCATTTATTATGCCCACTCTCAAAACAAAGTCTTCAACTTCATTAAATACTCCATCATAATTGGCATATAGATAATTCCTCCATGATTTTCCAACTTCATTTAATCTTCTCATAATTAATCCCTCTCTTTAATTTAATAATAATTTTGTCATACAAATTATCCGTGATTGAGCTGGCTGCCGACGGATGTTTGTCTTACATGCTTTCGACTGCCAGCAACGTATCAACCGTCGGGTGGAAGTTTTTTGTCTTACAATATGCAGCTGTGCTACCGGCAGAAACTGCTTAATTTGTCCTACAAATAAATTGCTTATTTACTTTCAAAAACAAATCCCGTCAATACAATTGTGATATAAAAATTTTTTTATATCTTCCATGTGATTTGTTTCATAATACTTTATCAATAATTCCGAAAAATCTCTTTGCATATCGATAGGTATAGTAATAATTCCAGCACCGGCGGCTATTAATATGTGGTTCCCTGCAAGCATTGCCGTTCTTTTGTTCCCGTCAAGAAACATCTGTTTACGCATAATAAATAACATCAAGGTTAATGCTCTATCCGTCGCATTTTCAATTTTATTGATTTCTGTTAGTTCCTCTTTGATTTGAGATTCGATTGGCATATCAGGGCGCCATTTTGTGCCACCGATGGATACTGGCAACGTTCTTATAAACCCTGAATTATAAATCAAATTTCCTCCTACATATTGATTGATTTTACATATAAAAGGGTAATCTGTTGGATAATCAATTATACTCAAAACAAATTGCCAAGCATGTTTTAAATTATTGATTGTTAAGATATCATCCACTCTCATTCCGGCGATGCTTAACCCGTTATATATAGCTTCCGTATCCGGATAAGTGATTGCAATCCCTTCTAAGTGGGCACTCTTCCAGATATAATCTATGATATTTCTCTTGGCTACAAAAATGTTCTGTTCTATCGTCATGTTGTATTTGTTTTCCATATTATCCTTCTTTCTTGTCATCTTTACATGGACTTAATATTCTATAAAAATCAGCCTCTTTTGAAATAATCTCCGGCGCAAGCTTTTCTAATACCAGCTCCAGACAATATTCCCTAGTGTAATGCTTAAAAGGCGTTGTTCCATTATGCTTGAGTGTTCTATAATATTCTGTTATAAAATCAAGGTCTTTTTGCATTTCTTCATCCAACACCAAGTCTAAAGTAACCTGTATTTCTTCATATTTTTTCATTTCACATTCCCTCACAATCATAATATTTTATATGTTCTAAAAAAGTACTCACTTTTTATGTAATGCTCTAAAAACATAATTCATACATTTATGTAACTATTTTTTATTATATGACACTATTTGAAAAATGTATACTTTTTTAGAATCCTTATGTTCATAAGTATCTGGTATAAATTTATACCAGATATCTCTTATTCATCTTTTTCACAATATCTCACCGCCCAATTAATATAATTTTCTATGGACTCCAATTTTTTTAATAATTCACGTTTCTTACCTATTTCTCCTTCCACTTTTTTCAATTCTTTTTGTCTTTCATTAATATTTTTTTCAACTTGTAGCCCTTTCTTCTTAAAATCATCTATCAGACTTTTAAACTTTTGAGTGAAACTATCACCATCATACGAATTGATGATTTTTAAGTAATCCTCTGATAACCTTACAGTAACTTGTTTATCGTACTGTCCTTTCATTCTTGTTTCCTCCTTTAAAACTGTTTATACTTTATTATACTCTATTTAGAGACAAATGTCAAGCCTTTAAAATTATTTTTCTCATTGGTATCCAATTAAAAGATTCGGTAAATTATAAAGTGAGTCTGCCTGCTGAAATGGTGAAGGTATTAGGCGTAACGCTCCTTTTGCTTTAATCATAATATCCGTTTATGTATTTGTTAAATAGATGAATATGTGGTTTTAGCCGTCGCAGCCGGAGCTGTGGGACTGTGGTAAAGTCATTCGTTTTGGAGAGTGTGGTCAGTTTGTGTATAAGTTGTTGGGAGTCTGTGGTCAACTTTGTTGTCCACGGGCTGTCAA
>Ga0153996_1000832_pt1 | contig 13333 bp, 10 predicted proteins | sample TSNC080MetaG_FD_104728 | JGI IMG/M metagenome (GOLD analysis project Ga0153996, IMG submission 104728) | Attine ant fungus gardens microbial communities from North Carolina, USA - TSNC080 MetaG | ecosystem: Host-associated > Fungi > Mycelium > Unclassified | place: USA: North Carolina, Lumber...
AAGGGAAAGTATTTCGTACTATCTGTCCATCGAGAGGAAAATGTGGATTCGGAAAAGAATTTTTCGGATTTATTGTGCTCACTTAATAAGGTAGCACAAACTTATCAGATGCCGATTGTTTTTTCTACTCACCCGCGGACTAAGAAGAAGTTAGAAGATACTCAGTTTTGTTTTTCTCCACTAGTAAAATTCATGAAGCCATTGTCCTTTGCTGACTATATATTATTGCAAAAAAATGCATTCTGTACAATAAGTGACAGTGGTACTATTACGGAGGAGTCTTCACTATTGCATTTTCCGGCAATTACGGTTCGTCAGGCCCATGAACGTCCTGAAGGGATGGACGAAGGGACTCTGATAATGACAGGACTTGAATCACAAAATATTTTGGATGCAATTAACTGTGTGACAACGCAGGGAAGAGAAAAATCAGATCTGATCAGAACGGTTTTGGATTATGATGTGGATAATGTGGCAGAGAAAGTGGTTAGAATTATTATGAGTTATACCGGGTACGTAAATAGAACTGTATGGAGGGAGTACTAGATGATGAAAAAAGTTGTAGTACTAGGCTCTACCGGAATGGCTGGGCACATGATATCGTGCTATATGGAAGAACAGGGATTTGTAGTGTATCGCGTTTCCAGGAGTGAGAAAAACTCTGAAATGTCCAGGAGAATTGATGTCGTTAACATTGATCAAGTAATTCAATATATTGATGAGGTGGGTGCGGATGTAGTAATTAACTGTATTGGATTACTTCAAAAACAATGTGAAGAGAGGTCAGACTTAGCTGTTCTAATTAACTCTTACATGCCGCACTGTCTTGAATATCATTATGAAAGGTCAAGGGTTAAAATTATCCATCTGTCAACGGATTGTGTGTTTTCGGGAGAGCGGGGGAATTATCGGGAAGATGATTTGCCGGATGGAAAGACCTTTTATGATCGTTCAAAATCCCTTGGTGAGATAAATAATGATAAAGATATTACACTTCGCATGTCTATCATTGGGCCAGATGTTGATGAAAACGGAACCGGGTTATTTAACTGGTTTATGAAACAGAATGGTACTATCAATGGGTATTCTAATGCCATTTGGAATGGTGTTACAACATTGGAACTAGCGGAAGCCATCGTGGCAGCTATTGAAGTTGATTTGACTGGTTTATATCACTTAGTGCCTCATGGTAGCATTGACAAGTATAATTTATTATTACTATTTCAAAAGATTTTTGAGAAAACCAATATAAAAGTAGTGGAAGATGGTGGCTTTGCTGTAAATAAAAGTTTAGTTAACAGTAGGCATGATTTTAACTATCAGGTAAAAGATTACCCCACACAAATAATGAATATGAAGTTGTGGATAGATAGGAATAAGTGTTTATATCCTGATATTTATTTCTAAATTATTTTTGGGCGATGATTGGATTTAAAATCTAAATATTGAGGAGTATAGTATGAAAGAAAGAGTGTGGGCAACCGCGTCAGTTTTACTGACATGTTTGTTTTTGCCACTTTTTATCTATTTGAACAATATTGGCAGCATTCATTTTTATGAGTGTATTCGGGTGTTTATTGTGTCGCCACTAATAGGAATTGTATGTATTCTACTGTCAAGTTTAATAACAAAATCTTTTATGAAGGGTTCTGTAATCAGCATAGTGGTCTGCTTTTGCTTTTTCAACTATGCAATTTTTGAACGGTTTTTAAAGGGTTTTAATCAAAACCTGAAATTCTGGCATATCCTGCCATGCATGTTATTTTTTGGTACAGTATTTTTAAAAAAATTTTTTAAAAAATGTAGTAGGGCTATGCTGGAAAATATTACACTGGTAGTAACTTTGGTAGTTGGAGGATTGATTTTATTCAATGTAGCGACATCGATTCCTAAAATTATAAGTACAGTATCGACTTCTAGAAATGACCGACATACGCCCGCTCCAATAAGTTTGTCGGAAAACAATGACGACATCAAAGATAAACCTAATATCTATTATTTTATATTTGATGAATACTCGAATTTTGATGTATTGGAAACCTATTTCCAATATGATAATTACGCATTTGCGGATTTTCTGGAGGCACATAATTTCACGGTTTCCTATGACAGCCATAATGATAGCCAGCAAACATACACTATTATTTCGAACTATATAAATTTAGATTATGTGGCGTTTGATACGGATACTACAAATGCAAGAATAGAAATGTTAAAAACAAATGTTATATTTGACCTCTTTAGGGCACAGGGTTATACTGTGGAAGCTGTAGTTGGTGGTGAATTATTTGGGTTGGGTGAAGCAGCTCCTCAAGCATCCACTACAATGGAGGGTGCTAATTTTGAGACTTTAATTATTGGTAACACGGTATTTTATCCATTTATATCTAAAAATCATAGCGACGGTGCAATGAAGTATAATAATGCATTCGATTATTTTAATGACGCTCGGCTATTTAAAAATGCTCCGGAAGCGACCTTTTATATATCTTATTTTTGCCTACCCCATCAACCATTTATTTTCGATCAGGATGGTAGAGAGGTTTCTCTGATGCATTCAGATGATTGGATAAATAAAGAACATTATTTAAATCAATTAGAATATACGACAAAGCGTATCCAGGGAGTTGTGGATCGGATTGTGGAAAATGATCCAGGGGCGGTAATTATTCTGCAATCTGACCATGGCGCAAGATTATTGAGAACGGATGCAGGTGAGTATTTGATTGACAAATTTGATAGACGTAAAATTTTAAATGCCGTTTATTATCGGGGTGAGGATGTTTCAGAAATCAAAGCGAAATCAGGAGTAAATACATTGAGATTAATTATTAATCGCCTGTTCGATTTTGATTTGCCAGAAGTAGAGGTGCCTGTCAGTGAACATGAATGGTAAAGGAACTTATGTAAGGCAAAGAAAACGCAGAAGTGGAGGTGCCTGTCAGTGAACATGAATTCTAAGTCAACTAAAATTGTAAAATGGTCCGTGGCGATACTGATCTTGGTTTTGTGGCTATTTAAATCCAATGGTATAATTGCAAGTGTATTTGTTGATAATGAAAAAAGGTTGAAGGAGGTGGATATTTCGCAATATTCATCAGTGTCAAGAGTTTACCCTTATGTTTCGGAGCAATCTGACCGCGGAGACTATATTGACACATATAGTATTGCGGGTGCTGCTTTTTGCGAAACTGAGGCTACCAATTATCTAAGGGAGGTTGAGCTCATTTTGAAATCAGAGAAAGGTGCATATGCTATAAAGGCTGCTCCATCTGAAGATATAAGTTTTTATGACCAATTTCAAGATATAAAGCGAATACGTGGCAAGGAAATAGGATTTCGGGTAAATTTCTCAACAATTAATTTACCAAGTGGGATATATGAGTTATATATCTATGTTCGCGAAACAGAAGATATTTATGGAATTGGTAATAGTGGTTATAAGTATATAAAAGATAAAGATGGGTTTAGGTCTTTTGATTATGGACAGCAGATTGATTTAGACAGCGACTGCTTTATCGAGACAGATATTCCGTTTGCGTATGACGCTGTGACAAATAATGAAGACGGAACTACATATATAGGTGGATGGCAGGCCTTGAAAAAATCAGAAAGCAGTGATACAAGTGTTTACATAGAAATAAAAACTTCTGATGGATGCAGGTATTTTGAAGTGGAAAAGGCTATAAGAAAAGACATTATGGTGGCTCTGGGTGATAATTATATGATGAGCGGAATGCATAATTCATTGGACACGAGATTATTTGAACCAGGAAATTATCATACGCGAGTGGTGGTCCGGTATGGTGGTAAATACTACATTTCTAGCAGGAGTGAAAGTGTTTTAATACAAAAATAAGAATATCAGAAGGGAATTACATAATTATTGACATTGTTACAATTATCTATTTGCTATATAATAAGGAGTCGAGAGTGACAATAAGTATATAAGTGAGATACCGTGTTTGTGATTTTACAGCGCCCTTGTGATATCATGGAGATTTCGATAATTAGCATCATTAAGGGAAGAAGAGGTAATCATAATGAAAGCATTAATTTTAAATTCAGGTTTAGGCAAACGAATGGGAGTTTTAACAAGTGAGCATCCCAAATGCATGACAGAAATTACAGCTAAAGATACTATTTTAAGCAGACAGTTGACTATGCTGCATGAAAGGGGGATAACAGAAGTTGTAATAACAACAGGACCGTTTGAACAAGCATTAATCAATTATTGCAAATCGCTGGAAATACCAATAGAGATTACCTTTGTCAAAAATCCGAATTATGCGGAGACAAATTATATATACTCGATCTATTGTGCTAAAGAATATCTGGAAGATGACGTTTTGTTAATTCATGGTGATATGGTCTTTGAAAACAGTGTTTTAGATGATATTCTGTATGCTGAAGAATCGGTTATGGCAGTAAGTTCCGTGCTTGAGTTACCGGAAAAGGATTTTAAAGCAGTTGTATGCAACAATTATATTAAGAAGGTAGGGATTGAATATTTTAATGATGCTGTTGCGGCACAGCCGCTTTACAAGCTCAACAAGTCAGACTGGTCGATATGGTTGGAGGCAATTATTCGTTTCTGTGAGAACGGAGATGTAAAATGCTATGCAGAAAATGCATTGAATGAAGTTACTGACCGCTGCAGAATTGCTCCTTTAGACGTTGGAATGCGGTTGTGCAATGAAATTGATACAAAAGAAGATCTGGCCGTAATCTCAGAAAAAGTAAAGGAGATTTCTAATCGAACCGTCTACATGTGTTTTTCAACGGATATGCTTCATTCGGGACACATGGCAATTATAAATAAAGCGGCAAAGTTAGGAAAATTGACGATAGGTGTTCTTTCTGACGAGGCGGTTGCAAGCTATAAAAGATTTCCATTACTTCCATTTGAAGAGCGAAGAACACTGTTTGAAAATATAAGAGGCGTATTTCGTGTGGTAGAACAGAAAACGTTAAGCTATAAAGATAATTTGGAGAAGCTAAAACCAGCTTTTGTGGTGCACGGAGATGACTGGCAGGAAGGCTTCCAGAAACCAATAAGAGATGAGGTGGTTTCAATATTAGCTTTATATGGCGGACGGATTATGGAATATCCGTATTCGAACAACGCGGCGCATAAGGTCTTAGAAGATCGAGCGAGGACAGAGCTATCAAATCCGGAGGTGCGCCGGGGACGTTTGAAAAAAGCGATTGCTATGAAGGGATTGGTGACTGCAATTGAGGCTCATAGCGGGATTACAGGATTGATTGCCGAGAATACCAGGGTATATGAAGAAGGAAAAACGTATCAATTTGATGCTATGTGGATATCTAGTTTGTGCGACTCTACAGCGAAAGGAAAACCTGATATCGAATTAGTGGATATGACATCAAGATACAGAACGATTGATGATATCATGGAAGTGACGACAAAGCCGATTATCTTTGATGGGGATACCGGCGGGTTAACCGAGCATTTTGTTTATACTGTAAGAACGCTTGAGCGTATGGGTGTGTCAATGGTTATTATCGAAGACAAGACTGGATTGAAGAAGAATTCATTGTTTGGGAATGAAGTAGAGCAGACTCAGGACTCTATCGAGAATTTCTCGGCGAAGATCGCAGCTGGGAAACGGGCGCAGAAAACAAAAGATTTTATGATTGTAGCGCGCATTGAAAGCTTGATTTTAGAACAGGGAATGGAAGATGCTCTGGCCAGAGCATTTGCCTTTGTAAAAGCAGGTGCGGACGGCATCATGATCCACAGCCGGAAGAAAGACCCTTCAGAAGTTTTCGAGTTTATTCAAAGATTTAGAGAGATAGACACAGTTTCATTAGTTATTGTAGTTCCGACTTCATTTAATACGGTGAAAGAGGATGAGTTTAAGGCACGAGGAGTAAATGTTGTAATTTATGCAAACCAATTGACCAGAAGTGGTTTCCCGGCAATGCAAAAAGCGGCAGAGACGATTTTGATGAATCATCGGGCGAAAGAGGCAGATGATATGTGTATGCCGATTAAGGATATCATTACGCTGATCCCGGAAGATATTTAAGAACAAAAATGAAGGGGATAATTGTGAAAGAACAGATATTGCTTCAAGGTAATAATATGTATGAGCGGTTGGAACAAATCTTGGCGGAACATAATACTGATAAAATCTTACTGGTTTGTGATAGCTCAATTAAGTTTTTAAAGCTGGATAGTTACTTTGAAATATTAGAGACCAAATTGGGGACGGAGGTTATCCGGTTTCAGGATTTCATCCCGAATCCAACTTATGAATCAATTGTAGAAGGTGTCAAAATTCTAAATCAAAATAATTGTAAAATAATTATTGCTGTTGGTGGTGGGAGTGCGATAGATGTAGCTAAATGTATGAAATTGTTTAGTAATATGTCTTTTGAAAGATGCTATTTAGATCAGCCAATTATTTCAAATGATATTTGCTTAATTGCAGTACCAACAACGGCAGGAACAGGCAGCGAGGCTACAAGATATGCCGTTATTTACTATAACGGGAAGAAACAGTCTGTAAGCGATTTTAGCTGCATTCCAGATTATGTTTTGTTTGATCCTACCTTGTTGGATACCCTCCCTGTTTACCAGAAGAAAGCGACAATGATGGATGCTTTTTGCCATGCAATCGAAGCATATTGGTCAGTAAATTCCACTGATGAAAGCAAAGCGCTTAGCAGGCAGGCAATCTCCATAATCTTGGATGCTATGGACGGTTATATTGCAAATACTCAGGTCGGTAATGAGAAAATGCAGAAAGCTGCATACTATGCAGGTAAAGCTATAAATATCACGCAGACAACAGCAGGTCATGCCATGAGCTATAAGCTGACATCTCTTTACGGAATATCACATGGTCATGCAGTGGCAATCTGCCTCCCTCCTATATGGGACTATATGTTGGCTCATACTACGGACTGCATTGATCCAAGAGGGGAAGAATATTTACAGCAGATATTCGATGAACTGGCAACGATTTTGGGGTGTCAAACGGGAAAAGAAGTAGTGGTGTGCTTTGAGCGAATGCTGGAAAAATTGGAGTTGAAGGCACCTGGTTTGAGTAGTACTCATGATTTGGATATTTTAGCCCGATCAGTAAATCCGGATCGGCTTAAGAATAATCCCATTCGGCTGTGCTCCGAAACATTGTACCAACTATACGAAGATATTTTAAAGGGTAAGGGTAACATAAATGAAAGTTGAGCGATTTGTAGAATTATTAAATGTTGATTTTTTTACTGGGGTACCGGATTCCCAGCTAAAGCCATTATGTGACTATCTAATGAATAGGTTTGGAATATCCTCCCACCACATCATTGCGGCAAATGAGGGGAACTGTACAGCTCTTGCTGCCGGGTATCATCTGGCAACCAATATGATTCCGGTAGTTTACATGCAAAATAGCGGAATTGGAAACATTATCAACCCGGTTGCATCATTACTTAACGATAAGGTGTATGCAATTCCATGTATTTTCGTAGTGGGCTGGAGAGGTGAACCGGGGATTCATGATGAGCCACAGCATGTTTTTCAAGGCGAAATCACCGAGAAACTTTTGCAGGATATGGATATTGATGCATATATTGTGGGAAAAGAGACGGAAGAAGAGGACATTGCTGCAAAAATGCAGGAGTACGGAGAATTATTAAAAGCAGGAAAAAGTGTTGCATTTATTATTCGTAAAGGCGCACTTTCGTATGATGGGCAGGTGAACTATCATAACGAAAATCTAATGTTGCGAGAAGAAATCATACGTCATATTGTTGATGTGGCAGATAAAGACGTAATCATTTCGACAACAGGGAAAGCAAGCCGGGAATTGTTTGAGATTCGTGAGGAAAAGGGTCAAAAACACCAATATGATTTTCTGACAGTCGGCTCCATGGGGCACAGCAGCTCGATTGCATTAAGTGTGGCTTTGAATAAACCAGATAAAAAAATATGGTGTGTCGATGGCGATGGAGCAGCCTTGATGCATATGGGTGCTATGGCAGTAATCGGAAATAACCACCCCTCCAATATGGTTCATATTATTATAAATAACGGAGCACACGAGACTGTCGGAGGAATGCCAACCGTGGCAGCAGGTATTGATTTTGTCAATATTGCCAAGGCATGTGGATATCCGGAGGCGATTTCGGTAGATAGTTTTAATGCGTTAGATATGGTGTTGGATAGAGCGAAAAATCGAGACGGTTTAATGCTGATTGAAATAAAATGTTCCATTGGAGCCAGAGACAATCTTGGGCGACCGACAATTGCGGCAGTAAAAAATAAAAGGGATTTCATGGAATTTTTATCTGGAAAATAGATATTAAATACTTTTCAGTAAAGTTTTTGGAAGGTATAAAAAGGAGAAAAAGAAAATATGTTTGCAATTTTAGTGGTTCCTTTAGGTTATATTATGTATGCTTCCTATAGGCTTTTTAATAATTACGCGTTAGCAATTATTTTGTTTACGCTGATAACTAAAATTGTCCTACTGCCAATTTCGATATGGGTACACCAAAACGGGATAAAAATCGTGAAATTAACGCCAGAGTTAAATAAGATCAAGATTAACTATTTTGGCGATGGAGATCGAATTGCAGATGAAACGCAGCTTCTATACAAAAGAGAAAAGTATAACGCTTTTGCAAGTCTTATTCCCTTGTTTATACAGATCGCGCTGCTTATTGGGTTGATACAGGTTATTTATAATCCACTTACTCACTTGTTACATATTGACAGTGAGTTGGCGAAGGCCCTGTCCTTGTTGGTATGTGATCTAACCGGTGCTAATCCAGAGTCAAACTCTTTGCAGCTAGAAGTTGTCCGATTAATACAAAAAGGTCAATTCAATGAGATTTTTCTGGCGCTCCCCAACATGACTGTGGAAGGATTGGATCAAATCAGTAAACTAAATATGAACGTGCTTTTCTTGAATTTGGGTGACGTACCAGCAACTACTGGAGGAGCGCTAATTTTAATACCAATTCTTGCAGGTGCGGCAGCGTTCGTTTTGAGCGTTTGTCAATCAAAAATGAATCCTCTTCAAGCGGAGCAAAGTAAAACACAGCAATTCGGAACGATGGCTGTATCGGTCGGTATCTCTTTGTTTTTGGGTTTTTCCGTTCCGGCCGGAATCGGATTTTATTGGATTTGGTCCAATATTTTCACGATTTTACAACAAGTCGTTTTGAATGTGATATATTCTCCGGCTAAAGTGATTGATTATAAATCGTTGGAAGAAAGCAAAAAAGAATTAGCCGAATTACAAAATCTGGGGACTAAGAAAAAATGGTATCAAAAAGATGAGCATGCAAAAAGAGAAAAGGAAGATTATAAGAAATTTTTCTCAATTGCCAATAAGCATCTGGTATTTTATTCCGAAGGCAGTGGATTTTATAAATACTATGAGGTGCTGATTGATTATCTGCTGAGTCATTCTAATGTGACGATACACTATGTGACCAGTGATCCCAATGATCAGGTTTTTAACATTTCACAGAATAAAAAGCGAATGAGACCTTACTACATTGGCGAAAAAAAGCTGATTACACTAATGATGAAGATGGATGCTGACATTGTAGTTATGACTATGCCGGAAATCGAAAATTTCCACATCAAACGAAGCTATGTGAGAAACGATATTGAATATATCTATGTGTTTCATTGGTGTACGAGTACTCATATGACAATCCGCGAGAAAGCGTTGGATCATTATGACACAATTTTCTGTACCGGCCCATATCAAGTAAAGGAGATTCGGCATACAGAGAAAATATATCAGCTGCCACCGAAAACTTTAGTTGAGACAGGATATGGGGTTATTGAGAAACTGACGTTGGAATATGAGAAGATGGACAAGATAGAGCGGACAGTACCGCAAATATTAATTGCCCCCTCTCATCAGACCGATAATATTTTGGATAGTTGTATTGATGATTTACTGGAAACTTTAATGAATGGGCAATACAAAGTAATCATCCGCCCACACCCACAATATATTCGCCGTTATCCGCAAAAAGTCGAAGCGTTTCAGTTGAAATATAAAAAGCCGATTCAAGAGGGGATTCTTGAGTATCAGACGGATTTTTCTTCAGGAGATACGGTATATCAATCAGACATTGTAATCACGGACTGGTCAACAATATCATATGAATTTTCATTAACAACGTTGAAGCCGTCTCTAGTTATAAATACACCAATGAAAGTGTTAAATCCTCACTATTTGGAATATCCGATGAAGCCACTTGACATATTGCTTCGGGATAGAATTGGTAAGAGCTTGGAAACAAATGAGTTAAATCAGGTAGAGAGAACGATTTGCGAACTGTTGGAGCATAAAGATCAATATAAAGAACAGATTGCTGCGGTTAGAAATGATATTATGCCAACGTTTGGACACAGTGCCGAAATTGGCGGAAAATATATATTAAAGCAATTAAAAGAAAAAGCAAATAAAAAGAAAGAATAAGAGGATATTGCTATGAAAAAGAAAATAATAAGTATGGGACAAGTTGGTTATTTTATGATTTGCTTTACAGCGCTTTTCGAGATGACGAGTTATGCATATTTAGATCCGTCAGTAATGACATACGCGATTCAGGCTATTGCCGGTGTAGCGATTGCGGTGGGCGCCATAGTGGGTATTTATTGGCGAAAAGCAAGACGCAAAATTAATGATAGCTTAGGAATTGATGAAGACAAGAACAAAGAAGTGGAAGATGATGTTGTGGAAACTTTCGATGAAAAATAAGACCGGAATATTATTGTCGACAAAATAGAGGAAAAGCGGCATCGCTCAGCAAGGTTTTGTAATGGCAGAACAATGTGAGAATTCAAAGGTCCTGTCCATTCAGTGATTTTATCATTCATTGTGGACAGGACTATTTTGATGGTGTCAGTGTAAAAATAGTGGTGACGCTATAATTGACTTAATCGATTATAAACAAACTCCATTGCGGCATGGACCTCTTCCGAAGTGAACATCCCACTTCTTGAGGCATTGTCCGAGCCCATTTTCTTAAGATTTTGCGGAGCAGCCAGCATATGCTCCAGTGCCTGACAATATGCATCTACAAGATCTGCTTTCTTTACCATAATTCCACCGCGACAAAATTCTAAATTGCCGGCAGTGGATAATGGTGTGCCCATCAAATCACTACTCCCACGAATGTCTGAACAAATTACTGGCAACCCACAGGCCATTGCCTCCAGGAGCGCCATCGGCAGTCCTTCCTGATAAGAGGGGAATAAAAATAGATCTGCAGTCTGAAAAACTTCCATCATGTCATCGCGATATCCCAAAAAAGTAACAATATCAGAGATTCCCAGTCTTTCCACCAATTCCTTCAGATAAGTCTCTAATTTGCCATGTCCACATATAACATAGTGAATATTAGAATTTTCTCCATCAATATGTTCTGTTCGATATTTTGCAATCGCCCGAATCATAGTTTCATGATTTTTTCGCTTAATCATTTCACCCGAAGACAACAAAATCCATTTATCAAGTGGTAACTCCAGCTCTTTTTTTTTCTTTTGAATCTGTTCACCATCAAAGTTTAGTATCCGACTTCGATTGATTCCAGCTCCCGGTATGTAATCCACGTATGTAGAGTGAAAAGATTTTTCTGCCCGTTCATAATCTTCCCGGTTAATGCAAAGCTGTTGTGTGGTATAGCGAGAAAGAAACCATTCCATTGGATAGTAAAATAACCAGTTAATCAAGGGAGCACCATTAAAAAAATGGAATCCGTGCGCAGTATAAGCAACTGGTCCGGTACGAGTTGCATGAGCCGCCAGGCGGGTCATCACCCCACCCATCGGGGTATGACAGTGAACAAGGTCAAACTGTTCCTGTTTCATCAGATCACGCAGCTGCTTATATACCGTGAAATTCGTTGGGCTAAATGGACTGCGGACAAAGTCAATCTGATGTCGGATGATACCTGTACCATCCAGCCGATGATTATCTTTACCATAAGCTGGTGTATTGTAATTGGATGCATAATGTACTTCGTAGCCCATGTTCTGAAGAATCCGTACATTGTCCATTTCAAATTGGGGGATAAAACCACTAACTGTAGTTGCTAAAAGTGCTTTCCTCTTGGTTGACATAAACTACACCAAACCTTTTCTATAGTGAATAATATTGTTTTTTATAGTATAACACAGAAGTGTGTGGTTTTGATATAGAAAAAGTTGGTGTTTTATAGTATCCTTAATTGATTTTATTGGATGAAACTGTAGGGTGAAAAAATTATTGTATATTCACCAGAAGTATAGTAAAATAAGATAAAACATCTGGAAAGAGGAATAGAGAATGAATAAGCGAATAGAGTGGATTGATCTTTGTAAAGCAATAGGGATATATCTTGTTGTATTAGGGCATTTCCTGCCTGTAGGTACTCCACTAAAGATTATTATCTACTCATTTCATGTACCCCTGTTTTTCATATTATCGGGATTCCTATTGAAAACTGAACGAGGGTGGGTTTCGCAGGTATTTCGTAGAGCTCGTTTATTGCTGTTACCATATTTCGGATTCGCTACTGTTTCTTTATTTTATTATGTTGCTTTTCCAATCAATAAAATGGACATAGTAACTAAGTTCTTTTTTTGGAAAGGGGAAACAGTCTGGAATGAGCCTCTTTGGTTTTTGTTTACACTATTTGTTGTTGAACTGATAGCTTACACATTATTTCGATGTCTCCCCATATTTACAAAAAACATGACCGCATTATTTGGTATTGTGATCGGTGTGATGGCAATGGGATATTTTGTATATTGGCTGCGCCCTCTTTCACTTGAATATTTTGGCATAGATAAAGCCATCTGTCTATTGGGTTTTTACCTCTTGGGGTATTTGCTGAGGCAAACACAATTTTTAAATGCGTTACCCAAGTCTAAAGAGCTATGGACGGGAGTTTTTTTGTTAGTATGTGTCATCACTCTTGTTCTCAATTGGAACAATAATATAAGTGTTTATTATTTGGATTTAAACAACTACTTTGTGTTCCTATTTACATCTATAATAGGGTCAATAAGTTTGATAGTTTTGTGCCAGAACGTTTCTGTTGAGAAATTTCTTAAATCTGTGAGTAACCATACAATCTTCATCATGGGAACCCATTATGTTTTTCTCTTGTTATACATTTGGGTTGCGGACAGAATCCCTATGGATTCTATGATTTTTTGTCTGCCAGTTTTAGTACATTAATCCTCCGTAACGTCAATAAAAAACAAGTTATTTCAGCCCAGTCATAGCCCCCAATTCGAATAGCCCACTCTGATTTTTGACTTTTGTGCAGGATTTGGCCTTCCCAATCA
>Ga0153996_1000833_pt1 | contig 13324 bp, 20 predicted proteins | sample TSNC080MetaG_FD_104728 | JGI IMG/M metagenome (GOLD analysis project Ga0153996, IMG submission 104728) | Attine ant fungus gardens microbial communities from North Carolina, USA - TSNC080 MetaG | ecosystem: Host-associated > Fungi > Mycelium > Unclassified | place: USA: North Carolina, Lumber...
CTTGTTCTATGTAGAGCTCTAATCATCGGCTTGACGGGACCTTTATTGCCACTTTCTTGGAGACAGTATCAATCGTGGCAATGTACTACGGATGGACTGATATGACAAAAGGTGTGCTTCATTCTAATATGCTGTTCAGGAAAGTCTATATACCGATTCATCTAGACTCGTGGGATGACTCAATTTGATAGAACGGAAAAGATATCTCTCGTGATTTTTGTTCTGCATGAATTAGATGGAGGCCAGCAATGAATGTTCGAATGAGATCAATGTATCAAATAGGACCCACCTATTGTAGAAACATATATAAGGGAATAATACCCAAGGGGAACTCAACAAGAGAGTGACCTGGACAGGAATCAAACCATAACTAGCCCATATACTCTAACCACTGAACTACCAGACCATTAGCAATCCACAATATGCTACAGGGTGAGCTTCTGACCCTTGCAACTGAGGAGCTGGTAGTCTAACAAGGCATCCAAAGCACTTGTTACTCATCACATCCCCTGCTTTGGATGCCTTGTTAAACTACAAGCTTATCACAAATGGTCACTTACTGATTTGTGATTATTGAATTTGGATTCAAAAGGTACTTGATTGCTATATGCAAATTCTGTACTAGATAGTAGATCCTGTTGTAAATGAGTTTGTTCATATATTCTTCACCTCCAAATCCTCATATTTGTTTTTTATTTTGTTATTGATTACCTAACTAATTCATTAGGTGCTTAGTAAGCACATAGACATGCCACATAGTAGCACATAGAAACTCAACTCTTACACAAACTGAGAATTTATTCTGACAGCTTCCATCACTCTCTATCTGTAATAATAGGTTATGGGCCCTGTCACCTAAACCAATAACAGAAGAAAAGAACTCATTTTTTATTTTGAACCACCACATCACATCAAGATGAGCAATCCAGGTTCTGGATCTGGTCACTACAACATTCCACTTCTGGACAACAATGGGTCCAACTATGACAATTGGAAGTTTAGGGTTTCTGCCTTACTCAAGATGAAAGGTCTGATGGAGATTGTGAGGGGAACAGAGAAGTGTTATAAACATCGAGTGGGACTACAATTATTATTAGCCATAGTCTGATAATGAGTGGCTAGTAGATGAGATATTAGCAATGCTAGATGAGGACATTGTCATGCAGTAAATGCATTGAATGTCTGAGGACTCTAAGAGACAATAGACTCACAGAATGGACAGAACTCTTTGGAGAAATCTCGGACTATCTTTTTCCTCTATTTTTGGACTTGTGCTAAATGGGACAACATCAGACTAACCTATTATTAGACACTAACTCAACTTGTTACCCTCATTGCTTCTGTCACTAGACTATCACTTAACTAGTTACTTATAGTTACAACTAGTGTTACCACATTGTAATGTAGTCACAATATCTAGTTAGGATAAATACAGACCAGAAAGAGAAGGGAACAGCAAGTTCTCTCTTTTTGTATTCCTCCCTGTTATTGCAAAGCCTTGATGACTTAGGGACCACTCGAGGTGAGTATTTAGGAAGAACTCAATGGAGTTCTCCATTGGATTTGACTACCTACTTATACTACTTTACAAGTGGCTGTGTCCCTATTATTACATGATCACATGACCTTGTTGTTATGCCACTAGAGAATTTTCTGCAGAAATGTAGTATAGGATAAAAATTATAATCCTAGATTTCACTATTGGAACCTACTCTAGAGAACTTCTACAAGCCCCAGACATAATCTAGACCCAAGATTGGGTACTTCTATTGGGTAGTGGCCAAGCTATCACATGCCAGAAAAGCATATACCTTGGGAGGCAAGACTGATGAGCTAGCATCAGGTTTATCAGAGACAGACTATCAATGTTGATACTTTAGGACTCAGATGTTAAAGGATACCTCTGGAATGCAATAGAATTTCAATCTAGAGTGGACTTGGACTAATATGACACCAAGACAACAGATCAAAAGTCTATCAGTGACTAGTGATCCCATCACTGCTGGACTCAGTCAAGAAGTGGACATACCGTAGAGTAACAGGAATATCAATTACCTTTGTATACACTTGCATGTGTTTCTAGATTGTATTCAGAGTAGAAGGAAGCTGGTTCAGAGATTAGAGGATGTCAGGTAGGAGTGAAGTATGGAGGTGGAGTAAGAGCATATGGCTATGGCCGGTAGGCATGGAGAATAGGGAGGTGACATCTGTCATGTCCATATGGCAATGTCATGGAGGAGAGAAGTGAGAGAGGCTGGAAGAAGAAAGAGTTTCCTTTTTTATTTAATTTTAATTGAGTCTCATCAGTTTGTACTTTTAATATAACACTCAGAGAGCCCGAGAGAAAGGCAATGGAATCTTGACACCTGTTGCCATCTCAAGGGCTCGAGAGTTGTCTTATGGCGATTTTCTGAGTTCTAAGTGAAGTGGTTGGGCTGTTGAGGAGACTGGAACTCTATACCCTACTTGGTCAAGAGACAAGAGACAAGACACAGTGGTCGCTCGGACAACCTTCATATCTTTTTCTCCCCCAACTGTATAGTAGTTTAGCCATAAATTCCCTTGGTAATTCCTGACTAAATTCCTTCTCTTCTTCTTCCAGCTCCTGTCACCTAAGTTCTTCTACCTCTTCCCTGTACTCCCTCTCAAACTCTTTTACCAACTCTTTTGCATTTTCCAGGTTTTCCCTACTTTCCCATGTGTCTCCCTCTACTGTGTATCCCTTCCATTGCACAAAGAACTTTTCTTTTCCCCACACTATTCTCTTGTTCAAGATCTTCTCCACCTCAAATTCTTCCTCTCCTTCTATAATGACCGGTTTCAGTGGTATCTTTTTCTGCCCCTCTACCTGTGGTTTGTAGAGTTGTACTCTACTTACATTTACTACAGGGTATATCCTAATAGATTTAGGCAATTCTAACTCTACTACATTACTAGAGATGATTCCCTTAATCTTATAGGGGCCTACAAAGTGCTCTGTCAACTTCTCCGATCTTCTCCCCTTCATTTGCCATTTCAAGTCCTTTGTACTTAGCAGTACTAAGTCCCCTACTTTGTATTCTTCGCCCTTTTCTCGTTTCCTGTCTGCGAACTTTTTCATTTCCTCCTGCGCTTTCCTCAGCGCTGCTTTTGCCTCCTTCTGGATCTTCCTCATCTTCTCTACAAACTTCCCTGCTGCTTCATACTTTCCTTTCTTTCTTCCCTCAAATCCCATTCTTGGATCTTGGCTATAGTTTACTTTGAATGGCGATACTTTTGTTGCCGTGTGAATTTTGTTATTGTATGCAAATTCTGCTGTTCCTAGCCAATCCGGCTACTGTTCTTGTCTGTGGTTGATGAAGACCCTTAGGTACTGCTCTAACTCCTGGTTCATTCTTTCTATTTGCCCATCTGTTTGTGGGTGATAGGCCGTTGAAAGTTTTGTTTGAATCCCCAGCAAGTTATTCAACTCCTTCATCATTCCTGCTGTAAACTATACTCCTCTGTCCGATATGATGCTTTCTAGGAGGCTGTGCAGCCTCCATACCTGGTCCTGAAACAGCTTTGCTAGTCCCTCTGCCAATGTTTTTTCCATGGTGGCTATAAAATGTGCCATTTTGCTAAACCTGTTGCATACTACCAAAATTGTATCATATCCCTGAGCTAGTGGTAACTTGGTGATGAAGTCTGCTGAAATATGACTCCATGGTTTCTCTGGGATTGCGTTAGGCATCAACTTTCCTGCTGGTGCTTTACTTTGATTCTTGTACCTTTAACAAGCATCACATCCATCCACATATCTCCCTACTTCTTTCATTACTCCTAGCCACCAGTAATTCCTGGTAACTAGCTCTATCGTCTTCCATCTTCCTCCGTGCCCTCCTACTGGGGTATCGTGGTGTAGTCGTACTACCTCCCCCCTAAGTTCCCCTTCTGGCACATATATTCTTCCTTTCTTCAGTACTACTCTGTCCTCTATTTCCCATTCCTTGTCTCTCAACATTTTTACCCCTACCTTCTTTAGCTCTTCTACTGCTTTTACCACTTTTTCATCTCCTTCCTGTGCCTTCTTTATCCTTTTCCTTAGATCACCTTCTTTTATCACCGTTTCTACCCCTTTAACCCACTCTGGCCTGATCAGCGTTTGATCTTCGTTATCCTTATCCACCCCTTCTTGCCAATCCAGCCTTCTACTTAGTCTATCTGCCTTCCCCATACTCTTTCCTGGAATGTGTTTTAAGGTGAAGTTAAATTGCAATAGATATAGTGCCCATCGTGCTTGTTGTTGATTCAACTTTTGGCTTGTCATGAAATACTGGAGATTTTTGTGGTCCATCCAGATTTCGAATTCCAGTTTAGCTCCCTCCAAGTAATGCCTCCATGCTTCAAGACATCTGATAACTGCCAACATCTCTTTGTCGTGGATCTCGTAGTTTTGCTCTGTAGCGTTTAACGACTTTGAGATGAAGGCCACCAGCCTTCACCTGCCATCTTTGCCTTTTAACGACAACACTCCTCCCATCACATAGTCCGAGGCATCCGCCTCCACTCTCATCTCTCTATCTATGTCTGGTATTGCTAAAACAGGTTCCATCATGAACACTTCTTTTAGTTTTCCAAACGCTTCCTCTTGCTCCTTTTCCCATTTTCACTTCTGCTCCTTCCTGACCAGTACATGTAATGGCACTGCTATCTTAGCAAAGTCCTTTATAAACCTTCTGTAATAGTTGGCTAGGCCCAAGAACTTCTGCATCTCTTTGACATTTCTGGGTGCTGACTAGTTTAGTACTTCTTCTACCTTTTCCTTCTGTATTTCTACTCCTCTTGGCCCAATTACTACTCCCAGGATTTCCACCTCTCTCACTTTTCACTTGCACTTCTCTGGTTTCACAAATAGGTCATTTTCTTCCAACCTTTTCAATACTTCTTCTACCAACTCGTCGTGCCCTTCCTCTGTATCTGTTGCTACTAGAATGTCGTTGATGAAGGTTGCTGTGTCTCCCTGATTTATAAGGTCCCAGAAGAGGTCATTCATCATTGTCTGGAAAGTGGCGGAGGAGTTTGTTAACCCGAAGTACATAACTGTGGGTTCGTACACTCTAATATATGTAATGAACACTGCTTTCTATTCGTCTTCCTCCTTAATTCTGACATTGTTGTAACCCCATCTCAGATCTAACTTTGTAAACACCTTTCTCTTCTCTACTCCATCCAGTATGTCTGTGATAAGTGGCAGTAAATATCCATTTTTTATCATCTACTGGTTTATATGGCAATAATCTTGCACCATCCTCCTTTTGCTGTCCTTTTTTGCCACAAAGTGCACTGGTGACGTTTGCAGTGATTTGGAGGGTCAAATGTACCCTTTTCGCAATTAGTCCTCTACAAATGCTTGTACTTCCTCCCTTTCTTCTCTTGATAGCGAATACACCTTTCCCTTCTTCGGTGTAAACCCTTTCTTCAATTCTATCACATGGTCCTAGGCCTTTCGTACTGGCATTCTTTCTGACTTCCTTTTTCCAAAGACTTTCTTCCACTTCCAAAACCTTTTGGGTACCAGCTTCCTTAATGTTTCCTCGTCCTCATCTTTCTCTATTCTTTTTACTTTCTTCTTCTTTTCTTCCTGCTTCCTTTTTCCACATATGGGTAGACACCTTGTCATCTCGACCTCTCCTTTTTCCCAATCTATCTCTAGGTTATGGGCTGCTAGCCACAGCATCCCCAGTATTACTTCTGTCTTTCCTAGGTTATACACATCCATTCTCGCTCTTTTCACATGCCCTTTGAAGAATATGTTGCACTTGACTTGGTGCATTATCGCTCCTCCAATATTCACTGTTCCATCCACGTTTTTAACTAATAGTGGGTTCTTTAACTTCTCCATTTTGAACCCTTTCTCTCTAGCGAAGGTCGTGTCCATGAACAGACCTGTTGCTCCACTATCTAGTAATGCCTTCACTGCTATCCCTTCGTGACTTTCCAGCTTTTCCAACCCTACTTTCATCCATACTTCTCTTAGTGGCCGTAATATGTGCCACATGTCCCTTACTCTCTCAGTATTGTTTGTAAAATTTAATTTATTGCCCAATTTTTCTGAGTGCAATATACTGTACAAATTTGAGGAGGCCAGCCGAGAGCTCACTGACCTTCATTTTCTTTTGCTGACTCTTGCGGCGTCTCCACTACTCTTGCTTTTTCTCTATCCCAACAATTCCTGGCCATGTGGCCAAACTTCCCACAGTAGTAGCATTTTCTGTCTCCTCCTGTTTCTCTATCCACATCCATCACGTTTGGGTCTCTCCGTGGACCCAATTGATATCCTCCTCTATTCGTTGAATTTTCTCCCCTGTTTCCCACTCCTGTATACTGGGCCCCTGCCCTCCATGTTATCTGGTCTCCTCTTCCTCCATATGACCCTCCACTGTATCCTTGTTATCACTAAGTCTTGACGACTCAAGGACCACTACAGGTGAGTGTTTAGGAAGAACTCGATGGAGTTCTCCGTTGGATTGGACTACCTACTTATACTACTTTTACAAGTGGCTGTACACTACTAATCCTCAATCACATGTCCTTCTGGAATATTCTACAATCACATGACCTTGTCACGTGATATGATTACTTAAGTTTCCATGCTATTTATATCTTGTCTCCGTTATATGACTCGATGTTTGCGATCAAGTGTTTGAATGCTCGGGAAACTTTTTCCTTCTTAGGGCTCTCATAACAATCCTCCTCTTGGCTGTGCATTTCCCCCTAGGCACACCGTGTTCCTTCCCAATATCCTCTCTTCTGCCCTGCTCTGCCTCTGATTCCTATCCAACCTCACTGCCCTTTCTTGCCACTCTCCTATAGTAGTCGGGGGCTCTTCTGCTTCTACTAGTTTTCTTCTTATCGTCCCATTCAGCCCTCTCTTAAACTCTTCAATGAGGAGTCGCCCCTCATAGCCGCTCCCTCTGGCGACCTTTTTAAACTCCTGGATGTACTCGTCGCATGTCCTTCCTCCCTGTTCTATCGTTCTCAGTTGTTCAATCTTTCTTTCTTCCTCTGACATTTCTCTGAAATCATTTCTAATTTTTGAAAACAGTTGCTCCACTGTTTCCACTTCTGACTCTTCCTTGGCCAGTTCATCCATCAAATTGTCTTTCCATGCCTCTGCTATTCCCTCCTGCACATAAGATAACACCCAGGCCACCTGGGTCGTTGCTGCTTCCTCTGTTATCTTCATTCTAATATATATGTGAGCCATATTAATGAATGCGCTCACATTCTCCATTCTTCCACTAAAGACTTGAGGCCTTGTGACCTCTACTCTGCTCTCCTGTTGTTGGAGGAGCATGGTGTTGACCTGCTGTTGTAGGGTGGTGATCATGGTAAGGAGTTGCTCCTTGTGGGTTGGTGGTGGTGGTTGTTGGGGGCGGATGCTTGGGAGGGCTCTCCCCTTTGTTGCTGTTGCTGTTGCTGTTGCTGCCACGACATATCGTAGGGCTGCAGTGGTAGTGATAGTAGTGGTGAGGGGGGAGATGATGATTTGTACTCGGTCTCTTGGTCCAACTCTCGATCCAGGGTAAACTTAAGGCTATGTCTAACAGGGAGCACAGTCTTCTCCTGTCTAGACTCCTACTGCCTTACTGACTATTACCCTAATAAACACATATGCAATTGCTCCTAAGAAGGGAACCCCTAAGCTAAGTGGCCTTTTAAGAAGTAACCACTGATCCCCTGCATGTACCTGTCACAATGGACGACAGCATGGAGCTTATACAAAGAAAGATGTAACTAGTAGGCCCAATTTACAGGTCAGGACTTGAACAGGACACCTGGACTTGGTGTTCAGTCTCCTCCCTTAGTCCCTAACTGACTGAGAAGTCCCCTTTACAGCTAGGGCCTGCTATCCAAGAGGCTTGTGAGCACTGTGCTCACTAGCGAGAAAGGTAAGAGAGTAAGTGGTGGAGAGGGATATTCACTTACAGTGCCGGTATTAAGCTAACTATGCATAGAATGAATATGAGCAGGGATTGAGGTGATCAGTGCTTGGGAGTGGAATTGAGTTCTTTTGTTATTGCAAAGCCTTGATGACTTAGGGACCACTCGAGATGAGTATTTAGGAAGAACTCGATAGAGTTCTCCATTGGATTTGACTACCTACTTATACTACTTTACAAGTGGCTGTGTCCCTATTATTACATGATCACATGACCTTGTTACATAATATGATTACCTAATTTCCCATGCTATTTATATCTTGACCCCGTTATACGACTTGATGTTAGAGATCAGATGTTTGAATGCATGGGAAACTCTTTCCTCTCTGGGGCTCTCATAACACTCCCTATAATTCTACTACTTCAAGGGATTGATACTCTTACTGTCTTAGGACAACCTCAAGAGTGCTATTCAAAGTCTTGTTGACATCTCTCCTCCAATATAACTTTACTGAAAACCTTAACTGGATCCTTTAATGAGGAGTATGAAGATATCAAGTATTAGATATAGGCTTAAGTTGAAATACATATTCAACTAAGGTCTAGAGTCTTAACAAAAAGTACTCACCTAAGAAAGCAACAGATCCAAAAGATCAAGCTGCTATCACTGCCGCTTTTGACAAGTGGCATGCACAGAATGACCAGGCCTTTGTAGAGATCATCATAACATTAAAAAAGGAACCATCTAGGAAGATTAGGCAATTTAAGCTGGCATCAAAGATCTGGAATTATCTGGAAAGCTTTTACCAAGGAAAGGGTTAGCATAAAGTTGCACAACTATTTGTGAACATATTTAAAGAATGCTTTGTTGACACAATCTCGATGGAAGAACAGCTCACTGACATGAGTGAGAAGGTTTACAAGCTGAAGAATCTTGGATATGAGTTTAAGAATGCTACAATCACTATGCTTATAATGGTCTTACTACTAGATTTTTATGCATTACTCAGACAGCATCTGTACATGAAGGATAAAGATACTCTAACCATGGATTTTGTCATCAAGCAAGTTCTATTGGAGGAGAATGCGTGTGGAGATGCCTCATATATCGCATTGATAGAAAAAGACAAAGGGAAGAAACCTGTCAAACAATCACAAGATCCTTCTTCTGATGGTAATGTGAAGAAGAAGAACATGAAGTGTCACTACTGTAAAAAGAAGGGACATCTCAAATCAGAGTGCAGAAGGTTAAAGGCCAATCAGATAGCTGGAACAGTTCCTGAGAACAAAAGAGTAGAAGGATCAAAACCCCAGACTGCAAAGGTGGCTATAACCTCCAAAGAAAGCGTCATTCATCTCTTCATAGCATGGGAAGCAATCTCAGATTTAGCAAGCAAATGAATCATTGATTCAGGAGTGACATTACTAATGACAGCCAGAAAGGAATTGTTTATAAACTATTCCCTCTTTTGTGCACCTGTTCCTATTGGTTTAGGCAATAACAGCATCATTAAGGCATTTGGATTGGGATCAATCAGAATCTCAATGACAGCTAATGGAGTATCAAGAATGTTTGAACTCCAGGATGTATACTATATCCTAGATATGGGAACAAACAACCTGCTGTCAGTCATCTACATGATCAGAAAGGACTACACTATAAATTTTGGAACAAATTTGTGTGAAATCTCAAAGGCTGGATTAGTCATTGGGAAGGCAGAAAATAGGAAAGGACTGTGGGTTTTAGATAAAGATCCCATCATGCTTAGTTCTCAAGCTGCATATGTTGCAAAGGTATTACTTGATGTATGGCATAAACAGCTTGGACATGCAATGACATGCTCAGTTCAGAGGCTTTGAGATCTTTCAATGGTGATAGGTATGAAAATAATAGATAATGTGCTAAACCATAATAATGGAGAATGCAAGGCATATCTAAAAGGCAAGACAACTTGGAATGTGATCCCAAAGAAGTCAGATGTTGAGAATCCTAAAAGATTACATAAGATCTACTCAGATGTCTGTGGGCCTCTTGATGTAGAAGGATATTCATGATGTCAGTACTTTGTGACTTTCATAGATAGTTTCTCTTACTACATGAGAGTCAAGCCAATTAGAAGCAAGAACAAGGCACTAAAGACATTGATGAAATGGATCACACAATTTGAGGTCAAAACTGGGGAAAGGGCAAATATTCTCAGAACTGATGGTGGTAGTGAATACATGGAATTGGAATTTCAAGAATAGCTAAAATTGAGAGGCATGCACTATGAGGTGACAAATGCTAACACATCTCAGAAAAATGGGAGAGCAGAACAGCTTAATAGAACAATCCTGGAGATAACTAGGACAATGCTTTTTAAGTCTAAGTTACTGAAATCTTTTTGGACATTTGCAGTGAACTACACTTAAGAGATCCTGAACAGATTACTCTCATGAACACTACCTGATAAGACAACCCCCTACCAAGCTTTCCACCTGAAAAAACCATCAGTTGCCCACCTTCAAATCTTTGGATGCTAAGCATATGTACATATACCTGATGACAAGTGAGAAAAGTTAGATGCCAAGACAGTAAAAGGTTATTTTGTTGGCTTACCTCAAAACTAAAAAGGCTACATAGTTAGCAACAGTCAGAACCCATTAAGGGTGTACATTTCTCGTGATGTAACATTTGTTGAGACTCCAGAGATCTCTGGAAGTGTGACAATCCAGGTTGATAGACAAGTGTCTGAGACTGAGGAAGCTCCTATGAACAATGTAGATGCAAAATTGGAAGACAAGAGTGAGATTGAGGACTTGGTTGTCGAGGGTGATGATGCTAGGCAGGAGTCAGAGACTAAAGGTACCATGGAAATGACTGAGGATATACCCACTCAACTTTGCTGGTCAACAAGAATAAAGTGTGCTCTAGTCTGGGATGATGATCCCCACTTTTTGACCACATCCTATTCATGTCAAAAATCACCTGTGGACCTTAATGAGCCAAAAGATTCAGCACTCACCATGACTAATCCTACCAGTTATTAGGATACCATGTCAAGGGCAGATACCATACATTGGAAGCAAGCTTGTGCTAAGGAACTTGAGGAGTTTGTCAGACAAAACTTATTCAGTACAGTTCCAAGACCTGTAGAATGCAAGGTGATAGGGTGCAAGTGGGTCTTCAAGACTAAGCTTGATAAGAACAGCCAGGTGGAATGTTACAAAGCAAGGCTCATAGCATAGGGATTCTCATAGATCCCTGGGGTGGATTTTGATAAGACATTTGTACTAGTCACATGTCACCAAACACTTCAAATACTACTCAGATTGGCTAATTGTTATTGCTGGCATATTCATCAGATAGATATCAAATCTACCTTTCTAAATGGGAACCTTGAGAATGAGATTTTTATGAAGATACCACTTAGAGTTGAGGCAAAGGATAGACATGTATGGTTATTGCATAAGGCACTCTATGGTTTGAAACAGGCATCTAGAGAATGGTACCTGAATTTGAAGGGACAACTGGAGGGCCTAGGTTTCAAGAGGAGTGATGCAGACCATGGAGTCTTTACCAAGATCATTGATGGGAAACTTCTTGTGATTGCTATCTATGTTGATGATTTTCTGCTCTTCTCTGGGAAAATTGATGATATCATAGTCATAAAAGGAGAACTGAGTAAGTGCTTCAAGATAAAAGATCTAGGAGAAGCAAAGTGGATATTGCAAATGAAGATTGAGAGAACGGATATGGACAGGGATGTGAGGAAGCTCACAATCTCTTAAGAACAGTACATCAAGACCATACTGGAGTAGCATGAGATAATAGACTGCAAATCAGCAAAAACTCTAATGGCAGCTAACCTACAACTTCCAACATTGACAAAAGCTAAGGTTGACATCACAGATTATCAGAGATGCATCAGATCTCTGATGTATCTGATGGTGTGTACATGTCCTGACATAGTGTAATCAGTTGGTGTACTCTCATGTCATGTTGCATGTCCTAGAAAAACCCATATGCAAGCTGTCAAATACATCTTCCGATATCTTCATGGAACAAGTCATTACAAACTTGAGTTTCAGGCCAATGACCCAAATGGCACTCCACTGGTGGTTTATGTTGATTTGGATTGGGCAGAAGACTGCACAGACAGAAAGTCAATTTCAGGGTTAGCAGTATTGTTGGATGGAGAGGCAATTTCATGGGGCTCAAAGAAGCAGTCAACTGTCATACTGTCAACTGTCAAAGCAGTGAAAGGGCAAAATGGAATTTAGCTGTGACTAGCAAGTAGAAAGGGGCAGTGACAGTTCCCAATTGCATGCTAAAGGGTTCATGGGGAGAAGAAGGAAGTGGGTATCAGAAATAAATTAAAATGTGAATACACAGCTTATTTAGAATCTAAGTATAGAAAGAATGATGGGGGCTCAATCTAGATCCTATCTGCATGGTGTCCACCTTTACACACCATAACAAGCTCACTAGTAGAATAGTCAGTAAACCACTCATGGGCCTTACCATACTCAATCAAGCCCTTATCTGCACCCCCATACCAAACCTTATGGGTATGATACAATCTGAGTCAATGATTAGCCAGGCTTTTCAGGTCTGCTACTCCATAGAAGGTTGTCTGAGCAACTGCTATGTCTTGTCTCAAAAAAGAGTAGGGGTATATGGTAGGAAACATTTACCAACTCAACCTCTCACCAAGATCATCCCTTACACACTTAAGAGAATCGCATTTACAACCTCAAGAGCTTCTGAGATGAAGGCAAGGGCCAAGGAGGCTCTCTTCTTTCAATCTCCACTCTGAGAAATATATTAGAATATTACAAGTGTTAGGGACTCAATTAAAAGAAATAGAAAAGGAAACTCTTTATTCTACTACTCTCCCTTGTGTCTCTCCTCTATGACACCACCATGTGGCCATGACAGCCATCACCTTCCTGTCCTCCATACCTTCCAGACATGACCATGTGATGTTGTTCCACCTCTATACTTCACTCCTATCTATCGTTTCCTGGACCCTGGCCTGGCTTTCTTTTACTCCAAATATGGTCTAGAAACACATGACAGTGTGTCCAAGCATCAGCAATACAATTATTATCCGATGGTGTTATGCCGTTAGAGAATTTTCTGTGGAAAAGTAGCATGGGATAAAAATTATAACCCTGGATTTCACTATTGGAACCTACTCTAGAGACCTCCTACAAGCCCCAGACATAATCTAGACCCAAGACTGGGTACTTCTATTGGGTAGTGGCCAAGCTGTCACATGCTAGAATAGCATATACCTCGGGAGGCAAGACTAATGAGCTAGCATCAGGTTTCTCAGATACAGACTATCAATGTTGAAACTCTAGAAATCAGAGGCTCAGAGATATCTTTGGAATGTGAGATAATTTCAATCTAGAGCAGACTTAGACTAATATGA
>Ga0153996_1000834_pt1 | contig 13320 bp, 9 predicted proteins | sample TSNC080MetaG_FD_104728 | JGI IMG/M metagenome (GOLD analysis project Ga0153996, IMG submission 104728) | Attine ant fungus gardens microbial communities from North Carolina, USA - TSNC080 MetaG | ecosystem: Host-associated > Fungi > Mycelium > Unclassified | place: USA: North Carolina, Lumber...
GTGGCCCTGGAAGGAATTGGTGATTATAAGGGACAGACAGCAAATGTAGAGTTTCAAAATGAAAATCTCGTTGCTGAGGTAGAGGGAGAGATTTTGGCGACCACCCCGGATCTGATCTGCCTGGTCGATGCTGAAACCTTTATTCCAGTACCCACTGATGCCTTGAAATACGGGAAACGGGTCTTGGTAGTCGGCTTGCAATGCTATCATACGTGGCGCACCCCAAAAGGGCTGGAGCTGGTCGGCCCCCGTTATTTTGGTTGTGATACTGATTATATACCGGTTGAGATTCGGGCAAAAGGAGGGAGCAGATGATGTACAGACTGGGAATTGATGTCGGCGGAACCAACACCGACGCAGTAATCATCGATGAGAGCTTAAAGGTGGTTGCAGACTTGAAACTGCCTACGTCAGAGGATATTTACGGGGGAATCTTTGATGCCATTTCTGCGATATTGAAGGAAGCCGATGTCGACAGAACTCAGATCAAACAAGCCATGCTCGGTACCACCCAGTGCACCAATGCTATTGTCGAGCGCAAGAATCTGGCTAAAATCGGTGTGCTCAGAATCGGTGCTCCGGCAACGCTGGGGATTGCTCCGATGGTAGATTGGGACGAGGACCTCAAAGCAGTTGCGGAGGAAGTGGAAATTATCGGCGGCGGGTATGAATTTGACGGCAGAGAAATTGCGCCTCTTGACGTAGCGGCAGCAATAGAATTCTTTGAGCGGTGTAAAGTGAAGGGGATTCACTCGATCGCAATCAGCTGTGCTTTTTCAACCGTCCGTGAGGATCATGAACGGGCTCTGGCCGATCTGTGCCGTGAGGTGATGGGTGTCGATACGTACGTCTCACTATCCAGTAAGATCGGTAATATGGGCCTGGTAGAACGGGAAAATGCCACCATTCTCAATGCAGCGCTCTATAAAGTGGCTCAGGGATTTACTCAGGGGTTTGAGGAAAGTTTGAAAGAGAACGGAATTAACCGGGCCGACGTCTATTTCTCCCAGAATGACGGAACTTTGATGAGCGCTGCATGGGCGAAGAAATATCCGGTTCTGACTATTGCCTGCGGTCCCACCAATAGTATCCGGGGTGCCAGTTATCTGTCGCGGATTGAAGATGCTGTAGTGGTCGATATCGGCGGTACAACAACTGATATCGGTATTCTCCAGAAAGGATTCCCCAGAGAAAGCAGTGTCGCGGTAACGATTGGCGGCGTCCGAACCAACTTTAGAATGCCGGATGTAATCTCGATCGGGCTGGGAGGCGGAAGCATTGTCCGGGAAAAGGACGGAAAGGTTACCGTCGGCCCGGATAGTGTAGGTTATCTGGTGACCAAAAAGGCCCTGGTTTTCGGCGGTGATATCATGACGGCCACGGACATTGCCGTATATATGGGATATGCAGATATCGGCGACCGCTCGAAAGTATCGGGCATCGATAAAGACCTGGCGGAAAAGGCGATGGCCAGAATTATCGAAATGGTGGAAGAACACGTTGATATTATGAAAACCTCCGGCGATGACGTGGATGTTATCTTAGCCGGCGGCGGTTCGATACTGCTGCCGGCTCATATCAGCGGTGCCAAGAACCTGTATAAGCCGGATCACTTTGCCGTTGCAAACGCTATCGGTTCGGCTATTTCAAAGGTCAGCGGCACATATGAGAAACTGGTCTCCTATGATGAGGTTCCGAGAGAGCAGGCGTTGGCGGCTGCAAAGAAAGAAGCTGCTGTATTAGCGGTAAAATCGGGGGCGAAAGCAGAGACGGTAGAAATTGTCGATGTAGAAGATGTCCCGCTGCAATATCACCCGGGTAATACCTGCCGGGTGAAAGTTAAGGCGGCAGGGGACCTGATATCCTAGAAGATGAAAAAAGGGTACCGGATATTGAGATTGAATGAATTTTGGTCTCAGTATTTGGTATCTTTTTTATTTCTATTATTGGCCTGGCCCTTGGTATTGACAATGGTTTCAGCACATGCTAGAATGTTCATTAAACGTTCGTTGAACGAAAGAGGGGGATCAATAGTGGCTAACAAGTTACCATCTACGATGCGTCAGGAACAGGCGGCGGAAAGCAGACGCAAACTGCTTGACTCGGCGCAGAAGCTCTTCGCCGCCCAAGGTTATAAAGGTACATCCGTCCGCAGTATCAATCGCAGTATCGGTTTGGCAGACGGCTTGCTGTATCATTATTTTCCGGGTGGAAAGAAAGAGATTTTTCAGGTGATCGTTGTGGAAAATCTGAATGATATGATGGATATTATGGAGCGGCGAAACACCGGTTCTGATTATGATGACCTGCCGCTTGAGGAACTGCTTAATCAGGTCTTCTTAAATTTTGAAGAAGTGATTGACCGGCATATCGATATTATCCGGATTTTATTCCGGGAGCCGGAAGTCCGGGAATTTATAACACAGGAGCAGATTACAAAATTGTTTGAAAACAGGCGGAGGTGGTTTCCGCCGATATTAGAACACCGGATAGAAACCGGTGAGATCAATAAGATCGACTGCGAAAGCGCGGCGGCGGTACTGAATAGCATTATGATGAATCACCTGATGGTTAAAGTGCTGGAGCTGGGCTCGGCCCAAATGTGCATTGCAGAGCTTCGGACCAGATTGATTCAATATCAGGTTGACTTATGGAAAAATCCCAAGTCATGAGTTTAAGGCTGCCATATAATGGAAAACATATCGTAAAGGGGATATTATTAAATGCTGAAATTAACAGACATACGAAAATCATATAAGACGTTTGACTTTACGCAGACGGCATTGGACGGCGTATCGGTAGCGTTTCGTGACAATGAATTTGCGGCTATATTAGGGCCCTCCGGATCGGGAAAGACGACCATGCTGAACATCATTGGCGGTCTGGATCGCTATGAATCGGGGGACCTTGAAATTGACGGCATCTCAACCAAACAATACAAAGCCTCCGATTGGGATACTTACCGAAATAACCGTATCGGTTTCGTATTTCAGAGCTATAACCTGATACCGCATCAGTCGATCCTTGCCAATGTGGAGCTGGCTTTAACGTTAAGCGGCGTATCCCCGGCAGAACGAAAAGAACGGGCGAAAGAGGCTCTGGTGGAGGTCGGTTTAGGTGAACACATCAAAAAACTGCCGAGTCAGCTGAGCGGAGGCCAGATGCAGCGGGTAGCGATTGCCAGAGCGCTGATCAACGATCCTGAAATTCTGCTGGCAGATGAGCCCACCGGTGCACTGGATACCAAAACCAGTGTTCAGGTGATGAACCTTCTGACCAGAATTGCCAAAGACCGGCTTGTAATCATGGTTACGCACAACCCTGAACTGGCAGATGAGTATGCCAACCGGATCATCGAACTCAAAGACGGACAGATCATATCGGATACCAATCCCCTGGACCCTTCCAAAGAAGAGCAGCGAACCGGACGTACGCCGAAAAAGGTGAGTATGTCCTTCTTTACTGCCGTATCACTGTCATTTTCCAACCTTCTGACCAAGAAGGGACGTACATTTGTCACTTCGCTGGCAGGGTCCATCGGTATTATCGGTATAGCTGCTATCCTTGCGCTGGCCAGCGGAATTAATGCATATATCGAGAATATTGAGCAGGAGACGATGAGTATCTATCCGCTTTCCATTCAGAATTCGGGTATTGATTTATCGGCTCTGCTGGGCAGTTCTGAAGAAACAGCAGAGGAGGGCTCGGAAACCGGAACAGCCGATACAGAGGAAGATGAAGGTAGATCAGATGATGCCAGAGAACGAAAGATCGTTGAGACGCTGTTTAAGAATCAAAATAAAAATGACTTAGCTTCGCTGAAATCATACATTGAAGACCATCAAAAACAAATTGATCCATATGTCAAAACGATTCAATACCTTTATGATGTGACACCGCAGATATATCTTGCCGATACCGCCGATGACGTGAATCAGGTTAACCCGGATTCAGTTCTCGGCAGTTATGGTTTGGGCAGCAGCAGCGGTATGAGTTCACTGATGGGTTTAACCGCTTCGACGGGAATGACCGTCTTTCAGGAGATGCCCGGGGATATAAAAATGTTTGAATACCAGTATGAGGTCAAAGCCGGACGCTGGCCGGAAAATTATGATGAAGCTGTCCTGGTTCTGAATTCTGACGGCAGTGTGACCGATTATACGCTCTATTCGCTGGGTCTCAGGAACCGTAAGGAGCTTAAGGATATGCTGGAAGCGTTCATAAATAATCCCGACGCCGATGTCGAAACCGATGAATCAGAAGTCTCCCTGGATTATGATAAACTGATGTCGGCAGAACTTAAAGTCGTGAATTCGGCTGACCGTTATAGCTATGATGAAAGTTATCATGTCTGGATGGATAAATCGGATAATAAGGAATTTATGAAAACCCTTGTGGATCAAGGGCTGGAGTTGAAGATTGTCGGAATCGTACAACCGGACCCGGATGCAACGGCGACTACGCTTTCACCAGGATTAAATTATACACCGGAATTAATCGGATATCTGATCAAAGAAGCAGTTGAAAGAGAGATTGTAAAGGATCAGATTGCCAATTCTGCGGTTAATGTTTTGACCGGTAAGACTTTTGCTGAGGAAAAAGAAGAAGATTCAGAGTCGGATTTTGACTTTGCAGATGTTATCTCTATAGACGAAAATGCTATTCAAGAGGCCTTTAACATCGATAGTTCAAAGATGAATCTCGATCTTTCGGGACTGGGCGATCTTTCTATAGATACCTCCGGCATTGGTGCTCCCGAATTTGATATTAATGAGCTCACTCAATCGATTGCCGGACAGGTGGATATTCCGGCCGAACAGCTTACTTATATCATGATTGGTGTGATGCAGGGATTTCTGTCTGAAGAGATCGCCAATGGCGTTACCGACCCGGACCAGATATCGGCCGATTTACCCTTGTATCTGGCGAGGCCCGATGTACTGGAGGCGATGAGTGCACAGGTGGGGCAGCTGCTGGGTGAATCCCAGACAGATGCCCAGATTAACAGCGCGATCCAGACATATATGGCAGCATCTCTGGAGACCTATATGACACAGATGATGCAGTCTGTTCAGGGTCAGATAACGGCGCAAATCCAGTCGCAGATGCAGGCGGCCCTGGCGAAATTGCCGGAACAGATACAAAACGCCATCAGCATCGATCAGGATGCATTTGCCAGTGCATTTCAGATCAATATGTCGGAAGATGAGCTTCTGGAATTGATGAATACGCTGATGAACTCGGAAGAGAGCACCTATGAGCGGAACCTGTCGGCGCTTGGATATGCCGATCCGGGGAATCCGTCTCAGATAAACATTTACCCGCTGAACTTTAATTCTAAGGCAAGTGTTGAAGATTTTATTCAAGCCTATAATGATAAAATGGAAGCGGCAGGTGACGAAGATAAGGTGGTGAAATATACCGATATCGTCGGGACGATGATGTCTTCCGTTACCGATATCGTCGATACGATCAGCTATGCACTGATTGCCTTTGTAGCAATATCGCTGGTGGTATCCTCGATTATGATTGGAGTGATCACCTATATCTCGGTTCTAGAGCGTAAGAAAGAGATAGGTATCCTGCGTGCAATCGGTGCGAGTAAACGGGATGTCAGGAGGGTATTTAATGCCGAAACTATGATTATCGGATTTGTAGCGGGGGCCCTTGGTATCATTGTCACCTATCTGATCAGTATTATTGCCAATATCATTGTATACGACAAGCTGGGTATCGAGAATATCGCACAGCTTCCGGCAGAAGCGGCGGCAATTCTGGTCGGAATCAGCATGCTGCTGGCGTTCATGTCCGGATTATTCCCGGCATCAGCAGCTGCCAGGAAAGATCCGGTAGAAGCACTTCGCAGCGAATAAAACGAAAAACGATCAAGAGCAGAGTATTGCTGGATACCCTGCTCTTTTTCTATTGATGTTTGCCCTATTATCAGTAATGATATGGCATTTACTGGGTTTGTTATTGTGATGGTTGTAGATTTAGGTGTTAATATGATAGTATAACTAAATAAGAAGTGATACCGATAATGTCCACATGAATCTGGCCGATGAATATATCTATATCAGTCATGGAAATAAAGAATTCCGCTGGGAGGGGATGCAGATGTCAGCGGAGTACGGCAGGTTAGAAGAAGCCGATTACATTCCGACCGCTCCCTTTGAATTATTCCGTGATATGAAAGAGGGAGATCGGTTTGATCTGGGTGGAGTTACCATCGGGATATATGATCTGCCAGGACATACGAAAGGTTCTGTCGTCATGCTGATAAAAGAAGAACGGATGCTCCTTCTGGGAGATGGGTGCAATGAATCGGTATTCATGTTTGAAGATTATTCTCTTTCGCTGGAGGTTTATGAAGAAAACCTGAAAGTACTTCAGAAAAAGCTCAGCGGAACCTATGATGTGATATTGAGTTCTCATGGATCGGGAGTATCGCCTCGTGATATTATGGCGAAGATCATAGCGGTTTGCGAGGAGATAAAGGCTGGAACTGATGATGCGGTTCCTTTTGTGTTCCGGGGGAATAGAGGGGTTTCCGCTAAAAAAATCATCGACGGCGGAATAACCCGTGAGGATGGCGGCTCCGGGAATATCATTTATAATAAAAACAAGATATATAAATAAAGTATTAAAGGTGATTATCATGGAAATAACCCGATATGCTGTCCAAGAAAAGCGACTTGTTCCGTGGGTGAAGTTTTTTTGGAAATTGAATACAATCGAGCATAGCATATCCCAAAAGCTCCTGCCCACAGAAAGCATAGACATACTTATTAATTTAGGCGACCCAATCGTATACACGGCTGGGTCTAACAGTATTATCGCACCCCAGATACACATTAACGGTTTTAGAAGTCAATATAGCTTTATCCACCAATCAGGAAATATCCATATTTGGGGAATTTCTTTTTATTCTTATGGTCTGTATCCCTTTATCCAGTCTCCCATAACAAAGATAAAAGATAAGATTGCAGATTTACGGGAGCTATCCGAAGACTTAACCGTAATGCTGGAGTCAGTTTTGTATGAAAAAAGAGCTGCTGCGAAATTAGAAAGCATTTTACTATCCATGCTTAACATTGATGATGAAATTATCTTAAGAACAGAATTATTGTCAAGATTCTTAACTTCTGAAGAACAACTTACTGTAAAATCCTTTTGTGCCGCCAATGATATAAATGTCAAGACCTTCGAGCGGTTATGTGTCCGGTATACTGGGTACACACCAGCCATACTGCGCCGTATACACCGTTTTCAGGCTGTCAGCAACCAGATTGTCCACGAAAAGCCGGATAGTCTGGCTGACGCAGCTTATAACAACCGCTTTGCGGATCAAGCTCATCTTAATCGTGAATTTAAGGTTTTCGCCGGCGAGGCTCCCGGCAGATTTACGCAACAGAAGGCCAGCGTAAAAGAGAATGTTCAGTATAAATATGAGTAGTGTCGATTTTTTTCAATACCCCTTAATTTTCTTCTGCTATGCTAAGGAAAAAACAGGAGGTTTGTTTATGTCTGTTGTAACAGAGTTTCGAATTAGAGTGGAAATGGTTCAGGGGTATTGTTCCTGTGGATATCAAGAAGGTGATACTTTTTCTTGCGAGGGAATGAACACACCGGCAGTTTCATTTTGCGGCGGGGCTTATATAGTGCTTTTTCCTATGCAGGTGGCCTTACAGAGTGGAGCCAGATTTTGCTTTGAGGAAAACCCAAAATGTAAAACGAAGCTGGCTTGTCCCGATAATGGAAATGTGGTGTTTTCAATCGAGTTGCTTGAGAAGGAATAAAAAAGGTTCCGATTGTCCCTGACGGGACGACCGGAGCCTTTTTTGGCAACAGTATTTGACAGGGCATTATTCTGTCATTATAATGAGGGCAGCGAAGAACATTTGTAGTTAGCAGTAGTGAAAAGGTTGGGAGTCAAATGGTAATCAATATTGCAGTTGTAGAAGATGAAATAGAATATTCGAATCACATCAAAGAATATCTGCACCGGTATGAAAAGGAATATGGGGAAACTTTTCATATATCCACGTTTAGGGATGGGGATGAGATCGCGCTCGGATATAAATCCCAGTATGACATTATCCTGATGGATATACAGATGCAGTTTATGGACGGGATGCGGGCAGCGGAAAAGATCAGAGAGGTAGATACCGAAGTCATCATTATTTTTATTACGAATATGACTCAGTATGCCATTAAAGGCTATCAGGTAGATGCTTTAGACTACGTTCTCAAACCGATTGATTATTTTTCTTTCAGCACCCGCCTGGAGCGGGCGATTGGACGGATGAAGAATCGGGTTCGCCATTATATTACCATTTCGGTAAAAGGCGGGACGGTCAAGCTGGACATCTCTGATGTCTGCTATATTGAGAGCCAGCGGCACAATCTCGTCTATCATACCAGAGACAGTCAATATGTGACCACTGCGACCTTAAAAGATACCGAGGAAAAGGTTTACAGACTGGGTTTTTGCCGGGCCAATAAAGGCTGTTTGATTAACCTGGAGCACGTTGACGGGGTCTGGGAAGGCTGTGCCCGGGTAAACGGTGAAAATATTCCGCTCAGCAGATCGCGGCGGAATGCCTTTATGGAGGCGCTGACTAATTATGTGAGTGAGGTTATAAAGTAATGGATACATTTGCGGACATCCCCAGAATATATACGGCTGTTGCAGAGTGGGCGGCGTGTTTGGTTTATATCTTAATGATGAAAAGGCGGTTTAAAGGTGTAATGTTTGCCGGGATTGCTCTGGCAGCGCTGATCATTCAGTCGCTGTTTCTGGTGCTGACCGATGAGGTGATAATCGTCCTGTGGATTCCTTGTATGATCGTTGCGGTATTACTGATGTATCTGTTTATCTATATCTGCGGTGAGCGCAGTAAGACAACCGCTGGTTTTTTATGTGTGAAGGCTTTTGTCCTGGCGGAGTTTGCGGCGGCTTTCGAGTGGCAGATTTACAGATTTTTCTGGCCGGAGGATGAAGCGCCGGTCTGGATCAGGGGCTTGTTTCTGGTGGCAATTTACGGTGTGGTATTTGGCCTTGCGTGGTTGGAAAAGAGATACTATCCCGAACATGTTCATGTCCGTATCAGCAGAAGGGAATTGATGTCGGCAATTATTATCGGTGTTGCGGTATTTACCATCAGTAATATCAGCTTTATTTCCAGCAACACTCCTTTTAGAGGCCGCTATGAATACGAGATCCGTTTGATGCGGATGCTGGTCGATCTGGGTGGTCTGGCCATTTTGTATGCGCAATCGATCCAGATCAGTGAACTGAGAGTCCGGCGGGAGCTGGAAGCCATGCATAATGACCTTTACAGCCAATACCAGCAGTACCAGCAAATGAAGGACTCGATTGAAATGCTCAGTCAGAAGCATCATGATTTTAAACATCAGATCGGTCTTTTACGGATTATGGACAGCGATGAAAAACGCAATGCCTATCTGGATGAAATAGAAAAGGAGGTCGGTTTTCACGAGATTCAGAATAAGACCGGCAACCATGTCCTGGATACAATCCTGGCCGGGAAAGCGATGTACTGTTCGCGAAATAATATTAAACTGACTTATGTGGCCGACGGCAAACTGCTCTCTTTTATGAGTACCATGGATATCTGTTCCATCTTTGGCAATGTGCTGGAAAATGCCATCGAGTGTGAGGAGAAAATTGAAGATGTGAAGAAGCGTTTGATTCATCTGACCGTCTCTGCTCAGAAGGGTTTTGTACTGATAAAAGTGGAGAATTATTTTGAAGGTCAGATCGAGTTTACCGGTGACATCCCGAAAACACGTAAGAAAGATAAACGCAATCATGGCTATGGTATTAAAAGTATGAAACATATTGCCGAAAAATACAATGGCACGACGACGATAAGTGCAGCCAAAAAATGGTTTGAAGTGAAGATACTGATTCCGCTGCCGGAGCAGGTCTAATCTGGATCAGCCCTTGATTTGACACAATGTCACAAAAATCGAGGGCTGAATTTATGCAAATCTCCTAATTTCAGATTCAATATAACCGCTAAACCATGCAGTTTGTGCGGGGAATGTAAAAATGTGGTTAAATTCTGTTAAAGTAAAATCATTAGTAAAGTGATAGAGCTCATTCACGGAACGATTTTAAGGAAAAGGGAGAAGAGAAAATGTTAGCTATTAATATGGATGATGTGTTAAATGTATTAAACTCGTGCAAACCATATTTAATTGGGTTTGGAGTCGCAGCGGCTCTGGCTGTCGTGGTAATGATTGCCTGCATGAGAATGAAGCGCTCGGTAAAAAAACTGATTCGTGCCGAGGCGTGGGTTGCCATTCTGTTGGCATTGGTTATTACGGTTAATCTGATTTGCTTTGGCCCGATGTCGAGTATGATTTCTCTGGCCACCGGAAATGGAACGATAACAGAAGAAACTTCCGATGAAGCCACCGAGCTTTGTACGGAAATTGCAGAAGAAGGTATCGTACTGCTGAAAAACGAGGAAAATATACTGCCGCTGGCCGACGATAATAAATTAAATGTCTTTGGCTGGGCGTCAACCAATCCCTGCTACGGCGGAACCGGATCGGGCTCACTGTCGGATGCGTATGAAACCGTATCACTGTTACAGGGGCTGGCAGATGCAGGATTTGAAACTAACAGCGGGCTGACCGATTTTTACAGCGCTTACCGGGCCGATCGTCCGGAGGTGGGAATGTGGTCGCAGGACTGGACCCTTCCGGAACCGACAGCAGCTTCCTACAGCGATGATTTACTGGCTGATGCGAAAGAATATTCCGATACGGCTTTGGTTGTTATCACCCGGGTCGGCGGCGAAGGCGCAGATTTACCAACCGATGTGAGTCAGGTTACATATGAAGATAACTCTGCTGATTACAAAGACTTTAAAGACGGCGAGCATTACCTGCAGTTAAGCCAGACCGAACGCGATATGCTGGATCTTGTTTGTGCAAACTTCGACGATGTGGTTGTCGTTTATAATGGTGCAAATGCTATGGAATTGGGCTTTGTCAATGAATATGCCCAGATCAAAGGGGCGATCTGGTGTCCGGGAACAGGACAGTCAGGCTTTGCAGCATTGGGAGAAATTATCAGCGGTGCAGTCAATCCCTCCGGAAAGACTAGTGATACCTTTGTAACCGATCTGACTAACACTCCGACTTCAAATAATTTTGGTTCATTTGAATACGAAAATATGGATGAGTATCAATATGTTTCCAACAATTTTATGACGGGAGCAGAAGAAACTGCTACCCCATCCTTTATAAATTATGTGGAAGGTATTTATGTCGGATACCGTTTCTATGAAACGGCAGCCGAAGAAGGGCTCCTGAACTATGACGAACATGTATTATATCCGTTTGGATACGGCTTATCCTACAGCACATATACACAGGAGATGAGCCGGATCTCAGAAGGTGACGAAACCATAACTTTTGATGTTACGGTTACCAACACCGGCAGTGCGGCCGGCAAAGATGTAATTCAGGTATACTTTAATCCACCGTACACAAACGGCGGCATCGAAAAAGCTTCTGCCAATCTGGTTGCGTTTGAAAAGACCGGCGTGATCGAGCCGGGAGCGTCAGAGACGGTAACAATTACGTTTGCAGCAGAAGATATGGCATCGTATGATGACCGGGATGCAAGAGCATATGTATTGGAAGCGGGTGACTACGGCATTTCCGTCCGCTCGGATTCCCATACGGTATTAGCCGAGGAAACATATACAGCGGATGAGACAATTATCTACGACGGGGATAATAGCCGCTCCAGTGATGCCACAGAGGTAACCAATCAGTTTGATTATGCCGCTGGAGATGTGACCTATCTGTCCCGTACCGACGGTTTTGCCAATTACGAAGAAGCAACTGCGGCTCCGGCCAGTGCGGTCCTTGCAGAAGAAGCGAAAGCAGAATTCATTAATAACAGCAATTATGACCCTGAAGACTATAACGATGACACTGATGAAATGCCGGCGGCCGGCGCTGGTAATGAAATTCGGCTGGCGGACCTGCGGGGAGCGGATTATGATGACGACCGCTGGGAAGCGCTGCTTGATAATATGAGTACCGACGATATGGATTCCCTGATCGCTATCGCGGGATATCAGACAGCAGCAGTCAGCAGTGTAGGAAAGACACCGACCATTGACTGTGACGGACCGGCTTCGATCAATAATAACTTTACCGGAATCGGTTCGATCGGATTCCCTTCGGCAGTCATGATCGCCAGCACCTGGAATAAAGATATTGCCGAACGATTCGGTGAAAGCATTGGCAGGATGGCTGATGAGATGGGCGTGTCAGGATGGTATGCTCCGGCTATGAATACCCACCGCTCGGCATTTGCCGGCCGTAATTTTGAGTATTATTCGGAAGATGGTGTGCTCTCCGGATGGATGGCAGCCAAGGCTACAATCGGCGCTGAAAAAGAAGGGGTTTATGCATATCTTAAACATTTTGCTCTGAATGATCAGGAAAGCAACCGCTGCAACATGCTTTGTACCTGGTCAAGTGAACAGGCAATCCGCGAAGTTTACCTTCGGCCGTTTGAAATAGCGGTAAAAGAAGGCGGTGCAAAAGCGATTATGTCCTCCTTTAACTATATTGGTACCCGCTGGGCGGGCGGCAGCACGGAATTGTGCAATACTGTTCTGCGTGACGAGTGGGGCTTCCGGGGATTCGTACTGACCGACTACTTTGGCGTATACGGTTATATGAATGCCGATCAAGGGATTCGTAACGGTACCGATGCAATGCTGGTTGCCTATGATACGGAAACCAACCACGTTGTTGATACAAACAGTGCCACGGGTGTTCAGGCAATGCGTCAGGCAAGCAAGAACATTATGTATACCGTAGTAAACAGCCGGGCATATGATGGAGATAACGTTCAGACCGGTCTGATGACATGGCAGATTGCGGCAATTGTAATTAATATAATCTTAGGGTGTGCGATCATTGCGCTGGAGATTTTAATTATCAAAAAGTATCGAAAAAGAAACAGTGAACAAGCGGTAACGATAGATTCATCAGTCCGGTAAACAGAAAGGAACGAAGGAATATGAAACATTTTGATATAGTCAGTAAAATGACACTGAACGAAAAAGCCGCCCTTCTCAGCGGCAAGACCGTCTGGGAAACGCAGGATATACCGCGGCTTAATATTCCTTCCATTTTCTGCGCCGACGGACCTCACGGAATCCGCAAGCAGGCAGGAGCGGGAGACCATCTCGGATTAAATGCATCACTTCCCGCCACCTGCTTTCCGACAGCGGCAACCGTCGCCAACAGCTGGGA
>Ga0153996_1000835_pt1 | contig 13307 bp, 15 predicted proteins | sample TSNC080MetaG_FD_104728 | JGI IMG/M metagenome (GOLD analysis project Ga0153996, IMG submission 104728) | Attine ant fungus gardens microbial communities from North Carolina, USA - TSNC080 MetaG | ecosystem: Host-associated > Fungi > Mycelium > Unclassified | place: USA: North Carolina, Lumber...
GATCAAAAATAAAGTTGATAACAGAAAAAGGATTGAACAGACTTTGAGGCTGGCCCAGAGCGGATGGTGAGATGAACTTTAGTGTGCATGCAATCCTACATATTAATGTGTTGTAGCATTTTCGAGGAAGGAAGTACCTTGAATATCAAAATCTACAAAAGACATTCTCTATGGAAGAAGGTTCTCACCTGTGGGCAGGTCTCAGAGGATGAGTACTTGTCTGAAGCTGCCATCGAGTTTGACGATCTCTGGAGACACCTAATTTCAGAATCACAAAAGACAACAAAATGTGAGTCAATTTTTGCCTCGATCGCTTCTGATATACTCAGGACAGCTCAGCAAACTTTGAGGCGAATTTCATTAATGCAATTCCAGGATTGCAGCTCTGGATCGTCACTGCGGTATGCACTCAATCGCTTTCAACATGAAGATTCCCTACTCAAAGTTCAATCATAGGCCTTTGGTTCTACCTTGGCCACATTGGATGTTCGGTTCAAGATCACAATCGAGAACTTGATCAAGTTCAAGCCCATTTTGGATCGTCTTGGTTCCGTAAGCGATGGCGTGGAAATGGTTATTGAAATCGGAAAGACTATCAGCGAGGTAAATCATCCTTGAAAAGCATCACATACCTGCTATCTGACTCGAGCAAGTTGAATTCTGTAGCGAAAACTGTGTTTTCTTGTATTGATATCGCATACCAGGTGAGCTCCTTCTCTGCTTTCGACACGAATAATGTAGCTGATAAATTTGGCAGCATCTCAAGACCCAGGAAGAATCTCATGAAGCAATGAAAAGCCTTGCAGAGAGTATACAAATTCTGGCTGGTCAGCTCGACAGACTCAAGAAAGTGCCAAGCTTAGGCGAACTGCGCCAGATAATAAATGAGCTTCCGAAAATGATGGGAGAAGTGATGGATTTCATTCAAGAGTGGCTCGAAAATTGGACCCGTACGTGTGACTTCATGTGAGATGGATTTACCCTGATTCATCGGTCTCAGTCAAATATATTCTCGTTGCCGCTCAGAAGGACAGAGCGATTGAATTACGGGACAAGCTTGAAGACTTCAGGGAGAGATTTATAGTAGAGCTTATGATAGACATGCGAGTCGAACAAGGTCTGGTCTTCGCACCTGATTCTGATTGTCTAACTTGTCTAACTCGTGGTATCAGCCATCATAGCAGATAACATGAAGTCTGTTCGGGCCGGTGTCGAAGATGTACAAGGTGGGCTGTCTGTGGTCCCTGCTTGACTTTTGTTAAATAGAAGTTTTATACCAGAAACTGTGAAAGCAAGCACTGAACAGAAGGAGCTAGATGATTTGATCAGAGCCCTTGGGGGAAATAGGCTACCTCTCCGCGAGCCATGTATGCCGGGTACCCGTACTGCCATTCTGCGAAAAATTGAAAACGAAGTCAACAAGGTCGATGGCTATAATGTGATTTGGATAAGGGGATTTCCTGGTGTTGGGAAATCTGCATTGGCAGCTAGCATTGCGGATCGACTACGGGAACAGAATCGACATGTAGTATGGTTCCGGTTTGACCGCACACAATCTACCACGATCACTACTGAAGCCCTCTGGCGTGTCGTTGCCTGTGATCTTGCCCGCCGTTATCCATTGCTTTGTCAACAATTAGCCCAAGGCAATGCAGAACTTCTCTCATCCAACATTGATCGCCTTTTCGAGACACTCATCGAGAAACCACTATCCACACTGGATCACGATCCACACGACAAGCTTCCTGTGATTGTGATAGATGCATTGGATGAATGTGGTGGCCTCAGGCATGACTCTATGGGGCAAAAGGACTACGAGGGTCTCCTACGTACGCTCCAGCGCTGGGCTCAGAAGGACCATCTGAAGAAGTTCAAGTTGATCATCACCAGCCGGCTAGACGACCGTATTGCCCAAACATTCCCCGATTCCATCAGCATGCATATTAATATACCCTCCGGAAAGGATGTCGAACCTGGAGATAGTGCCTCAAGTGACATCGAAGTATTCCTCGAGTTACGTCTCAATGCGATGGGTATGGATAAGGCATGGGTAAAGGAAGCTCGTAGCTATCTGGCCCCTCGTGCCGCTGGCGTATTTATTTGGGCAACAACTGCTGTCCAATTTCTTCAGATAGACCCCAAAGAACGTTTTCGGATCCTTAAAAGGGGGCAAGAGCGGGGCACAGCCATATTTGGAGAATTGTACTCCTTGTACTCCACTGTCGTCAAAACATCATTTGGCCATAAGCTTGTAAAGGAAGAGATCAAGGCAGTCATTTCCGTTATCGGTGCAACAATTTTTGCCAAAGAGCCGCTCGACGATACTGTGCTCACGAAACTCCCTAGGGTGAACACGCTGAAACTTGTCAAAGACGGTCTTGCGTCTGTCATTGACTCCGGCCCCATCCTTCGTTTCCATCATCGATCAGTTGAGGATTTCCTCCTCTCTCCCTCTTTTTGTCAACACCTACCCGATCTTGCTGGTGTCCAGGATCGAAACCTTCATGAACGGCAACTTGCTGCATTGTGCTTGAACTGTATGGTATCATCAGAGCTCCACTTCAATATGTGTGGCTTGACTTCTTCGAACATAAAGAATGTGGATATTCCGGCTACTGACAAGTCTGCCATCTCTCCCCTCATTTCATATTCGTCTCAATTCTGGGCAGACCACCTTGTACAGACTCAATGGGAGGAGATTTTGATCGAGGCAGTGGAGTTTGTAATGTACAAGAAGCTATTGTTCTGGATTGAAGTGATGAGCATATTGGAAAAGGCTCATGAGGTGTCTGCAATCCTCAAAAGGGTGTTAGAATTGCCAAGACTAGCGGTATGTCCTGAGTCCATTTTATGCAATACAACTCTGAGGTTGACTGGCTAGACATTCGACTCTGAGAACAAGCTGACTTCGTTTATCCGCAATGCCCTCCGTTTCATCTCTGCATTCCTCATTCCCATCTCTCAGAGCGCTCCTCAAATATATCTCTCGGCCCTTCCATTCGCTCCCGAACACTCCCTCGTTGCTGAAAGATTCCGCCCAAGATTTCAAAACACTCTTACCATCAGTGGTGACAGGCCTCCTCAATGACCAATGATTGTCTTTGTTGCAGAGCACCACAAGAATCCTGTGCGGTGCATTGTCTCATCGTCAGATGACAAGATCTTTGCTTCTGTATCAGAAAATGGAGTTATATATATCTGCGACTCTGCAACAGGCCATTGTATTTCAGGCCCACTTCAGTTGAAAGACGTAGATCCATCTGATTGGGGGACTGGACTTGATGCCTGTTTCAGTCCTGGTGGGAAGCATATCCTGGTCAGATGTCGTCCTGAGACTATATTATCTTGCCACGCAAGTAGTCTGGGACATTGAAAGGGGCAAGGAGGAGTTTCCAATCGAGGGCTTCAATTTCGCATTCATTCACCGTGGTCGTGATGAGGGAAGAATCGCATCAGTGCATTGGATAGATGAAGATGGATCTTTGATTGGGACAGTTGCTCCAGGGGTTCAACGTCCAACTCGAATCCTGGTCAAGTTGTGGGATATTAGGAATGGTATATCTGATAGGCTGTTTGATGTGGCTGGTGTTGCTATCGCCCAATTCCCTCCTGATGGGCAATATCTCGCTGTAGAAAAGTAGTCTGAGAACGCCGTCGAGTTATGGAATTTGGAGGATGGTGGGATCACTCATCGATTCGAGCATCCCCCTGGCAATCTCAGATCACTCCAGTTTTCGTCGACCAGTGACTGTTTAATGGCTGCATTTAGGGAGTCTCACCACAAATGTCTTTGGAAGCTGGACACAAACCAGATGACACCCTTTGATCTTGATGTCGGATATGATCCTCCAGCCGTTATCCACACCAATCGCGTATTTGTCCCACGAGATAACACAGTCGAGATATGGGAGGTCACGGAAACCGGCTCAAATATGATCTTCAAGACAGAGCCTCTGACTACTTCATCTATAACTAGCATCTGTCCATCACGCGATGATCACAGGCTTTCGGTGGGAAGTCATGATGGAACTGTGAGGATGCGGGACCTGGAGGATTTGAGGCGCAATCAGTCTGTCGCTCAAGACATTACAGATGTGCCATTGATCATTGCATTCTCGCCCTCTGGAAAGATGGTGGCCACAAGATCACGACGATCTGGCTACGTTGATATGCTGGATACGACTACTTGGGAACTTGCTGGGCCTGGGGATGTTGAGTATAGACGCGGCATAGAGATCGCATTTTCCACAGATGACGATCGGGTAGCCGTTTCGACTGGATCTCTCGTCACTATATGTGATTTAATGCACCCAGAGAATCGCCTCTCATTCAATCCCCGGCCCAAAGGAAGAAGTGTCCGCAATAGGAAGGTTGCCTTCCAAACATGCTATGGTTATATGCACCCAGCTAGAAGATGATGACTCAGATGAGATCTCAGGACTGCTCCAGGTTTGGAAACTGGAGGATCACAGTGAATGCACATTCTTTGCCTATCAACATTCGAGAAAAGTCGTCGATATACCTGGCTCCTGATGGCTTGACTGTCATCTTCACCGATCCCGTCTTATGTTATTCATGGAACCACGACACTGCTCAATTTCTTCGTATCCGCTTTACTGATGAAGCGCATCTTGGTCATCCTGCATACTCACCTGACGGAAAATACTTCGCAAGTCATTCTCCCAAGGACAATGATGTCCGAATCTGGGACATACGAACTGGTCGGCTCCGTGGCAAGCCCATAGCAATGCCTGGGGTGGAAGCGATTGCCCTCTCACCTGTCCTAAATGACCGATCCCTTGGTGACCGACTCATTGCTCTTCGCTGCCGACACACACACACAATGACTCTCTTCGACGTCGACACCGGCCATCTGCGTGCTCAGTATTGGGATTCAGGATCTTTAATGAAGTTTATTCGAGATGGAACCAAGTTGGTGTCCTATCATCCAATCAGAATTCACGACATAAAGGACCTCACAGTTAAACACCGAAATGCTACTCTTGGACATGAGCCTGTCCCGCGAAACATGAGGGATGGATGGATACTGGGTCAGGACGATGGCCTATTGTTTTGGGTCCCACTCGAGCAGCGGCGACTTCTGGGCCTGCCTCACGTAGAAACGATTTGGGACAGGCCAACCAAGCTAGACTTCTCTAGCTTCAGATATGGCAGGCAATGGACAGAATGCATTGACCGAGGATGGTTGAAAGAAGTCGAGGAAAGGGAAAAGGAAATAGGGAGGCTGCTCGGGTAGGAGTCCAAAGCACCCAGGTGCGTACCCTTGAATACTATTACAATTTTACCATACATTGACACCTCCCACAGTACCATTGCCAAGTCTTGTAGACTACAGTATACGTATACATTAGACTCCTGTGTCAATATATACATAGAAATCAATGATCAACATTTTCACACCAGTCTTAACAATGTTGCTTTCACTCATCCCACCGGTATCACTGTGCTAGCTCAGCTGACTTCTCTGATGCAGACAGCGAATTCCGATCGTGTATCAATTGTTCAGCCTGTCCTTACAACTGTCTCTCATGCTGAGGCCTACAAGAGGGTGCCCCAAAAGCCAAGTTGTCTAGTCCATTGCTGTCCATTGGTCCCAGACTATGTTTTATTGCAGACGGAGATTGATGGAAGCTGTCAGACAAAAGTCTCAGTTCCTGTAAACACTGAACTAAATATTATTGTACCTATCAGACAAAAGTCTAGATACAATCAGCTATCTTTATGTCAAATAAGAAAGACTGAAATATACCTCAGTTCCTGTAAACACTGAACTGAGGCTTCCATGTTCTACTATGCACAACTATGTGCTTACTAAGTGTCAATTAGATAATCAATCAAAGAAAAGAGAACATGAGAGCTTGGAGATGCATAAAAGAAAATCAGCAATTTAATAAATGGTACCATGGTGGTTACCTGTTGATCTGCCTGATATCTTGGCCATTATTGATCACCTCGAGATGTGACTGGTATCAATCAAAAGGTCTTTTTAAGGGCTTTCCATAGCCATTGAGACTGTGTGAATTGTTGAAGAATTGATGGAGATATGGCCAAATGAAGTTTGTAACAGTTCTACAATCACCTGACCTAATCACATGATATGGTTTACTTAAGTTTCCCATGCTATTTATAGTTTTATCCCATTATATGTCTTGAGATTATGGATTAATTATTCAAAAGCACAGGAAGTTATTTTCTTTTTGGGGCTCTCATAACAAGTCCACTATGCTCCCTTCCTACAACAGTCTGTGTGACAGTGAGCAATGTTGTCTATTAGGTCACTTTACTCTCTTCTTACAATGGTCTATGCAGCTGCAGATAATGTTGTCTATCAGGTTGCTTTGCTCCCTTTTTACAATGGTCTGCACAGCAGTGTCATAATTTGGCAAAATGGCTAAGTTATTATTTTATTTCTTTTCTTTTTCTTTACTACACAGGAAGAAGTGTGGGAAATTGTCATGTCATAAGTGTCACTTGGTCACAGTCATATGATGGGTGTAGGAAAGTAGTGCACAGACCATGTAGTAGTTGTATAAATAGTATACAGAAAATAACAGGAACTCTATTGAGTTCTCCTTATTAGCTTGGATAAGAAGTGAGACTAAGTTATCTCAACTAAGTCTTTACAAGCAGTGGGTAATGTTGTCTATTAAGTCACTTTGCTCTCTTCCAACAATAGGCTGTATAACAGTAAGCAATATTGTGCATCAGGTCACTCTACTTCCTTCCTACACTAGTAGTTTGTACTGTTATGAGTCAGGTTGCTCTGCTCCCTTCCTATAACAGTGAGGCCACAGTTAGCTCACTTTGCTCACTGCCTGTTCCAATTTATTCCAATTTATCCCAATTTATTTAAATTTTTTAATGGAATTTTTCAGTGAAAAGAGAGGTCAGGTGACAATGCTGCTTGGTCAGTTCTAAGTCAGCAGCCATCTTCCTACATGTGACACAGCATACATACTAGACAAGGTTTTCATCCAGGCCTTTGGCCTAGCTTATGAAGTTTATGTTGAAGTCAGTCTGCTGCACTCCCTTCCTACAATAGTCTGTGAAGTAGCAGATAGTATTGTCTGTCAGGTCACTATGCTCCCTTCTAACAATAGTCTATGAGGTAAAAGTTTGTTTACTTTCTTTAATATTGTGTTATTGAGTTTGTGTTATAGTCAATCCACTATACTTTCTTTCTACAACAGTCTGTGGAATAGCAGATAGTGTTGTCTAAAAGGTTGCTATACTTCCTTCCAACAACAGTCTGCTATTCTGACTTATGTCTTTATCTCTCAAGTCATAAGAAAAATCAATCTCAAGTCTATTGTTAGATACATATACAATCTATAATCTAATACTATTAAATACTTCTTTATATACTACATTGAGTGTCCTTCTACTCTCTTAGCTCTGCTCTGGAAGAAGGACTGAGATATTCAGAGGTGAAGTACATCTTGAAAAGGCCACATAAAGTTGTCCATGGGAAAACACTGATGTCTGAAAATTAATCCCTACATGCTCCACTGACTGTCCTTGAGACTTGTTGTTAGAGCACACTTCACAAGCGAAGGCCCAATAAGCTTATTGGATAGTCCCAGAAGCTAAGGTGATATTCAACTGAAGTATATCTACAACAGAAGACTAGTATTTATACTACTAGATCGTCAAGGCACCGTTCTTATGGTACCTGACAGATATTCACACTAAGTCCAATAATAGTTTTAGAGGAATCACATAGTATGTCACAAAAGGGAAGATAGGAGAGAGTGAGAGTGCGGTTGGCAGGATGACGGCCCTTAGATAGGAGCCTACCCACATCACTAAGCATACCTCTAGAGTTATCCCCTTACACTTGTTGATAGTCATAGAAAAGGCCAGCCTGACTGGGAATTGAAGTCTCTTGAGTGGCACAGGTAATGTCTCTGCATTAGATGATAACCTGATCCTTGGAATTAATACCACCTTGCCTCTAAATTTCCTGTCCTTGCTGATAATCCTGTACTGGAGCACCTTTTTTCTCACATTTAACACCACTATTCTTGTCCCATTACAAAGTCTTTCTCCTAGATCCTATTACAAAAGGTCACTTACTGTTTGTGATTGGGTTGAAAATATATTCAAAATGGGCTTATAAGCAAAGTTCAGATAGTGACAAAAGATATTGCTAAGTCTGAGGTCTAATCCTCAGACTATGAGTCCTTAAATACAAAAAAGTAATAGTCTGTGTACTAGGACAAATCATCACATGCTACTACCTATTGTTCTACATATGGTAGTGCCTTTATGCTTGAAAATGCAATAACTTAACCTTATGGAGGCTGTCCTTTGTTCTAAGAAAAGGACAGATGACTATCTATGAGTAATTAATTAAGTCTATATGCAAACATTGAGGACTTCATATCTCCATGAATATTAATTGCCTTGGCATTTTTTTAGGCTCATTCTGAGCGGTATGAAGAGGGCTTTCCTGATGCCTAGAAGCAAAGTGTCAATCATAGTGGTACCTGAGATATTGGCAATTTAATAATAGTACTATGGCAGTTATCTACTGATTTGCTCAATATCTCAGCCAACATTGATTGCCTTGATATGTGACTTGTATCAATCAAAAGGTCTTCTTAAGAGCTTTCTTGAGCCATTGAGACCATAGAAATTTTTGAAGAATTGATGGAGATATGGCTGAATGATGTTTGTAACAGATCCAAGTTCCTCAATAAAATAACTAGAGAGCCAACCTTGAGACAAAGCAAAGCAGAAGGCAATCCACCAGCATTGAGTTGTTGAAGAAACTCTGTAGGATAAGCATAGTACACTCTATCTTCTTCAAACATAGAGCCCACACTTCTTAGCATATGGACCTCTGCATTTGGGTTGAACTGTTGGAGAATGGCCTTATTGATATTATAGACTTCATCATTTCTAGGACAAAGAATAATGTGATCTAAGAAGTACTGGTCATCTTGAGCCCTTGAGTTGCCAATTCCTAGATAGATCCTATTAATGAGAGTATTGAAATTAGCACAAACCATAGACTGAGGAACTTGAATCATTAATGGAGTATACTCTGTTAAGTTTCATATTGCTTTTCGTCATCTGCTCTGACTGTATATTTGCATCTCACTGCTCCATCTAAAGAGCTCCACTTGTTGCTCTTATATCCTTGTCACTCCTTTAGCAATGCTCAGGCTCCAGAATTGCTCCTCCACTGGGTAGATACTGATACATGATTTTCATATATAAAGTATATATCTATAAATCTAAAAGCTAGTCATTCTGTTGGCTTTTAGTCCAACTCTTTTTCAGCACCCAAGGATGTACCTGTGCGTCTTTCACTGTTAATCATCTTATTATTATTCATAGTTGACCTAACACCAATCTCCAGTAACCACTGAGCATGTTGATTATCAGCTTCACAGTGACCCAAGTGCATATTCTGTCTGAGATGCAAGAACTTGATATGTCTCCATAAATTTCCTCTATAAAAAGATACTACTACCACTTATTGATATATTTCTTTAGACACCACAGACAAAATCTAACAAAAATTTCCTCCAAATACCACTATAATTCTACCAAATGAATGATCATTCTAGATAATATATCAATTCAAAAACTATCAAATACAAGTAATTACTTACTTCAAACAAATCTCTGAGACATTGATCACCAGCATTAATATCATACTTGTGCTGCATAGGAACTTCATCCCAAATGATAACCTTGGTTTGTTGGAGGACTGGGAACATGTAACTATTACATTTGAGTCTAGCCACAGAGTCTTTATGGATAGAAAGAGGAATCTTGAAGCATGAGTGAGATGTTTTTCCTCCATCCAACAAAAGAGTAGCAATCCCAGATAATGCTATACACAGTGCTACTTGACCTCTCCTTCTAACCTCAGCAGCAATAGTGTTACACTCCCACAACCACCAGCAGCATGAATGAAAAAAATATGACCCTGATTGTTGATAATAGACTCTAGAACAGTATCAAAAGCAGTAGCTTGGTCAGGATTGAAGAATGCTCTTTGCCCATTCACCAAAGTTGCCATTTCATCTACATTATACTACTTAGCCTGCAAGAGAGGATTGGATATTCTGTGAGCCCACTGTTGCTGTGAAAAAGGCATTAATGGAAAATCAGCAAGACTTTTTCCCATTTTCATTAATATCCTATTGAGATCCCAAAGGTCATAATCATAAACATCATCCTCTGGTATCTCCTGGTCAGCTTGGTAGTAGTTTATATGATGTAGTTTGTGCTTGACATCATCACATAGCCTAGCCTTGAATTGATCCCAGAGAAGATAAGGTTTAGCCACTTCATCAGTCAGTAAGATGACTACCAACAACTGACAACATGTTATTCCAGACTGCATTGCAATTGCTTCCTCCAAGCAAATCCTCTACTCATGATCATCCTCTAGGAATCTCTTTGCCATACATGCCTCCTTGGATATAGCAAACACTTGGCCATTCCAGGTCCTTAGATGCTCCTAACTCTTTCCATCTTCAAATATAGTCAAAAGAAGTTGTAAGAACTGCTCTCTCTTTGATAGTGATACAAAGTACATCCTTTCAATCACCTTGGCCTATTGTCTTGGATGCCATGACTTAGCTTTAGCATACCAGGCATAGTACTGAGGAAACTGCTAATAGATAAGGCCCAATCCATTATCATGTACAGAGTTATAGTCAAACCAAACAGTGAGTTAAGTCTTCTCTACATTTTGCCTAGCTAACACTTCATTGATAGTCTGGTGTGCATAGAAGCTGACATAGTATTCATTGGGAAGATAAATAGGAAGACATTAGACTACTGGTAACTCTCTATGCATATTGAATTCAAAGATCTTTCAGCAAGCTTTTGTTGGACCAATAAACCAACTATCTAAATGAGCCTTGATTTCATCTTGCATCCCACCACTAATCTCCATAGTTGCTCTATCAGGACCCTTGTAGATATACTTGCTCAGATACTTGACAGTTCCCAATCTAGCAGAGATTTCAACATTGAGATAACAATCAAAGAGAAGAAGTTGAGGACAGTAAGGGACCACACATTGATTGGTGAATCTGGCTCCATTTCATTCAAAGACCAAGCCATTGTCAGGCCTAGCATACAGTAAATAACTATTCTCAGCCTAATCTGTTCCCTATCACAAAAGGTCACTTACTTGTTTTGTGATTGGTTGAAATATAGATTCAAAAGTGCTTATAGGCAGAGTTAGACAAGCAACAAGAGATATCATTAAGTCTGAGGTCTAATCCTCAGACTATGAGTCCTTAAATACAGAAAAGTGATAGTCTGTGCACTAGGACAGATTATCACATGCTACTATCTATTGTTCTATATATGGTAGTGCCTTTGTGCTGTAAATAGTAATAACTTAACCTTATGGAGGCTGTCCTTTGTTCTAAGAAAAGGACAGATAACTATCTATGGGTAATTAATGAAGTCTATGTGCAAATATTGAGGTCTTCATATCTCCACTGATATTAATTGCCTTGAGGTCACTCTAGGCTTTTTCTGAGCAGTATGAAGAGGGATTCAGATGGGCCTAGAACCAAAGCATTGATCATGGTGGTTTCTGAGATATTGGCAATTTAATAAATAGTACTATGGTGGTTACCAGTTGATCTGCCTAATATCTCAGCCAATATTGATTGCCTTGAGATGTGACTGGCATTGATTGAAAGGTATTTTGGTGGGCTTTTTGTAGCTGTTGAGACCATGAGAATTGTCAAAGAATTGATGGAGATATGGCCAAATGAAGTTTGTGACATTCCTTCTCTATTATAGAGGTAGCCTTTGGGCTACCTGCATAATGATAATATTTATTATTTTTCTTATTGTTTTCAATCATTTAATTATGTAATTACATAAAGTAAAAGTGACATGACTACTTATTTACTCTTGGACAATTTATTTCTACAACTTTCCTGTAAGGGGACATCTCCATTTCCACCCCTGAATGGTATGGTGACACTCTGAAGCAACCTTAGCCTGTTTAACTAGTAATACTTAAACACACTAGTTTAGCTCTGATCCTACTGACCCTGACACTAAGGGATGTAAAACTAGTATATAATGTAAAAGATCCCTCCAAGAGCCTCATCCTAATCTCTGAGGATTCTCCTGGAGGTGAGTTGTATCATAATTACAATTTGTAATATCAACTGAGGATTCTCCTGGAGTCTTGTGCCCAGTCACCCTTACAGCAGATTAAGATCTTTAAAAATGGAGCCTTGGACTATCCCAGTAGACAGCCACCCGATAGGTCGCCCTCCTCTGTCATACCCAGCCCTCCAAAAATTCTGCTCTCCAGATGTTGTTACCCTTGGACACCCCTCAAGGCATAGCCGACACCTTAGGATACCTACAGTACTATCTTCAGGAGCTCATGGAGAGACAACACATCTCTGAAAATAACATCAACACCACCCTGGTAGCTCTGACTGCACAGCTACAATAGCTTACACAGTTAGTGGCTAACCCCACCCTTCCGGCAGTACTGAACACACCTCCCCTGCCTGTACTATCTCCTCCAACATCTCTGTCCCCCACTCTGACAGCACGACGAACATGTCCTAAACTCTCCTTTCCTCTGGACTTCAGCAGAGAACGTCACAATGGCCTCATGTTCTTAAACTCCTGCTCCCTCTACATATGCCTAGCCCTAGAACAGTTCTATGACAAACAGGAAAAAATTCTCTGGGCTCTCACATTTTTCAAGGGTGGTCATGCCATCAAGTGGTCCAAGAACGTCGTCTGTCAGGAAGTGGACACTGGTGTTTTCCCCATGCAAACCTGGGGGGACTTTGAACAGCAATTCTGGGTTCACTTCTTCCCTGTGAATGCAGAAGCAGATACGATCAACACCCTGGAAGGAACCTCCTACCACCAAGGAGGTTAGACAGTAGATGACTATCTGGACAATTTCCAGACCCTGGTCTCTGACACAGGTTACACAGATCCCTGGACACTAGTGGTGAAGTTTCGACAAGGTCTCAAGTTGGGCATCCAGAACCAAATTGCCACTATGTGTCAAGGATGTGCGGAGCAGAAGCAGAGTGACCTAGAGTGGAGTGGAGTTACTCTGGAATGGAAGGGATTTGACAACAAAAGTGGGGGAACAACCTTGGCCTCAGCTCGTGTGCTGTGCCTCAATCTACTGTCTGTAAGGGCGACTGGAGTGGAAGACTCCAGGAGATTCCTCAGTTAATTATAGTCAATGAAATACTGTTACAACCTACCTCCAGGAGATTCCTCAGAGAATTAGATGAGGCTCCTGGAGGGAA
>Ga0153996_1000836_pt1 | contig 13295 bp, 14 predicted proteins | sample TSNC080MetaG_FD_104728 | JGI IMG/M metagenome (GOLD analysis project Ga0153996, IMG submission 104728) | Attine ant fungus gardens microbial communities from North Carolina, USA - TSNC080 MetaG | ecosystem: Host-associated > Fungi > Mycelium > Unclassified | place: USA: North Carolina, Lumber...
AAGGATGGAGAGCAGCAATTACAGTGGGGACAAATGATGGCCCACTCACCGGGTTATCCAACAGATAATAATAGACAGCCTGATAGGGAAGAGAGATCTCGAGAGAAGCAGAGAGGTTCGCGATGTGGCAGTTGAGACGAAGAAGCGTCGCGCTTAGGTAAGCGCAACTTGTATATTAGACTACAGTAATACACAGTACAATAATTATTTTAATTTAACACATTGAGTAGGTAATAATCAACCTAGAGCTCGTGTTGAGACCTTAAGAAGCAATTAGGATGAACTGGCATTGGGTTACTAAGAGAGTTACTGAGGGACTACGCTCTAGATCTACTCTTGAATGGGCTAACTTAGAAGGATGGCAGACTTGTACTCTAGAACCAGTACTACTTAGATGACGAACTTAAACTAATAGACTTTGTGCTTGTAAATAAGCATTGATGGCATCAGATCAATTATATTTAGATAAATGACCTCTAGGACATGACTTAGAGATACTAGACATTCATAGAGACTTGCTACCTGTTTAACAGGTAATCAATGAAGTCCAAATTACAAAGCAGTATCAAGAAAATGATAGAGGAAGATAGAAGAATATTCTAGAAGGAAGTGGCAATGAAGATATGTCATCTTTGATGGGAAGGACTTGGTGAGAGAACGTGTTATCACAAAGAAAGAAGAGGGCTGTATCATCAGTAGGATTTTGAGAGGACTTAGGACAGAAAGGAGTCGAAGGAAATCCAAAAGTAGCAATAGTTCCTTTTTTATATTTTAATTCTTGAGTTTTAGGGCTTTGTAATGACATTAATATAGTATCCGAAGTGCAGTTGGATCGAAAAAGAACCTCTTGACTCCTACCTCCATCTATACTGCCTCTAGAATTGTGAATATGGATCTATTAAGAGTAAGAAAACTAGGACCAGGGGAATGTCTTGAGAAGAACACTGAATATACCTAGAACTCGATCTAGAGAGAAATAGCAGATGCAACTCAGGCAGGCTGGGAAAGCTTGGCTAGGTACACACTTGGATTGCATTACACCCATAAGGTTCAGTGTTGGGGGTGCAGACAAGGGAACAACTGAGTATGGAGAGTCCATGAGTGATCAACTAACTTTATTTTCCAGAGGAGCTTTTGTCATAGTATATAAAGGTTAACACCTTAGGAAGGCTATGCAACAACGATCTAGAGAGATCTTACGATCCTTTTACAACCACCAATATATATCTTACTAGAGCTGCATATAATTCTTATTTCTCTAATTATTTATAAACCTTCAACTTTGATAATCTCCTCTCAGACCTTTAGCATGCAATTGGGAGCTAGCATATCATTATTTTGTTTGTCCTAGTATACAATTCCCTTTTGCACCCTTTCACCAAAATAAAGTCAACTGCTCTTTATCAGTATTTGACAAAGAGAACTTGATAGAGTTTCTGTTGGATTTTCTACACTATATATACAATTATTATGTGATTATGTTCTTTGACTCCCATAGTCTCTATGCTACTTATCAACTGACTCTTTTGTCACATGTTATGACTGTGACTTGTGACCTCATATGACATGACCATTCTGTGATCATTGTCACACCTTTGTGACTCTGTGACTTGTCACATAATATCTTCCCATGCTCTACCTTAGTAATAAAAGAAAAGAAAAGAAAAGAAAAAGAAATATTAAATAATGACTTAGCCATTTTGCTAAGTCATGATATCTCTGTTCTCCTTCACATGATATCTCTGCTTTCCATACCTTTTGCATACTAAGTATGATACTACCACCTCCTTTGTATGCCATCCTAACTCTAGTATGTAAGAAAGCTAAACTCCAAGCTGGAATAAAGCCAACTGCTCTTTGTTCAGCGATTGACAAAGAGAACTCGATAGAGTTTCTATTAGATTTTCTACACTACTTATACAACTACTATATGGTCTGTGCACTATCTTCCCATGCCTATCATGTGACCAATCATGTGACATCATGTGATGTGATACTGTGACTTCCTGTCATGTGACTGTGACACTTGTGATGTGATACTTTCCTGCACTCCCTTCTGTGTAATAAGTCCAAGATAAAAGCAAAAGAAAAGAAAAGAAAAGAAATATAAATAATGACTAAGCTGTTTTGCCAAGTTATGACATAGTAGGCATGTCTCATCAGGAATGCCCTCTTCATAGTACTCTTGTGCTTTTCATTGTAAGATATGTGCTAGACTTTTCCTTCACTCCTTTTGCTGTGCTTTTTGTGGCATTGTCACATGTGCCACTCTCGTCTCCTTCCTCTTCTTCTACTCAGGACATTTCCTATACTTGTGTTCCTTCTCTTTACACTTAAAACATTCAACTACCTAGCCTTTCTCTTCTATCTCCTGTCTCCTTAGTTCTACCTTACATTTTATTACTTTACTTGCTAGTACTTTAAATTTATTCTAGGGAGCCAATTCCCCTCTTTTTCTCTTTTCTTTCCTGTAGTTTTGGGCTAGGTGCCCAAATCCTTTGTAATGTCTACACAACTTCTCTTTTCTTTCTTCTAGTTTTTTCCTCAGTTTGGCAAAAGAGCATTGTTGTTTGAGCAGATCGCTCATATGAGAATTATATTATTCTAGAGACATGATACTACATCTCTAGAAGGGTATGGAATGAATCTTGAGTTTTACTAAGTAAACTATGTCTGTTGGAGTGCAAGATCTTTACCTAGCCAAAGTTCTACTACCCTACTAACTACTGCCCTAATACTATGGTTAGACTATTACCCAATGGATAGGATCCCTAATCTAGACAGCTTTCTAGAAGTAACCATCACTCCTTTGCATATACCACTTACAATGGAGTGCAGCACAAGATTTATACCAGGAAAAATACAAGTAGCTACTAAACATCACCCAATTGCAAGGTCAGGTCTTGAATACAATATCTGGGTTTGGTACAGTATCTCCACCTATAGTCTCTAACTGACTACAAAGTCCTCTTAAGCCAAGGGCCTAGCTATATATGGAGATAGCTGATAATCATGATAATTACTGGCTAAGGATTGATAAGAAATGAGAGTAAAGATGAGCAAGGTCCAAGGCAGATGGTGCTCAGATAGTGAAATCAAGTTCTAGTATAGCAACTTAGCCTAGACAACTTAATCACTCTCTAAGTCCGAGTTAACAAGGAGAACTTAATGGAGTTTCTGTTAGATTTTCTATACTACTTATACAACTACTACATAGTCTGTGCACTACTTTCCCACACTCATCATGTGACTTCCTATCATGTGATTATGACACTTGTGACATGACACTTTTCCACATAACTTTTCTATATAGTAAGTCCAAAAGAAAAAGAAAAGAAAAAAAAGAAATATAAATCTGTTTTGCCAAGTTATGATATCTTGCATGTTCTAGTAACCTTTGTAGGTAATAAGATAACTAGAACAGAGGGTATAGATTATTGTAGAGTATTTGTTAGCTTTGCTTTCTGCAATCCAGAATGCTTCTGGGGACTAGTGGTCTTGAGGAAGGAAGACTAACTAGGTGATACTAAATTCTTAGTATTGTGAGTTGAATGACAAATAAGTGTCAGTGTTATGAGGAGCCCAAGAAGGGAATAACTTTCTATGCATTTGAATGATTAGTTTGTAATCTCAAAACATATAATGGGATTAAACTATAAATAGCAAGGGAAACTTAGGTAAACCACACCACATAACTAGGTTATGTAATTGTAGAATATTCTAGAAGGGCATGTGACTATGAGAATTTAGTGCACAGACTATATAGGAATTGTATAAGTAGTATACAGAATATAATGGGAAACTCTATTAAGTTCTTTCTTAACCTGCATCTACTATAAAAGCTTTAAGTCATTGAGACTTATGCTAATAGTCAGAGGTTAGGGCATAATAGGTTATACCAAAATACTGTCAGTAGTGAGCATAAGCAGCTATGACTATAAAAATAGACATACCTAGGTGTATTAGCTAACTCAAGTTGAGTTTTCTTCAGCTGAGCTTGTAGCTCTTGAATCTATGCATAAAGATTTTGCTCTTGGACTGTGCTTACTATTTGTCATAGAAAAAGTGACTACTAAATAGTATCATGGAGATATAACAAAATACCTGTTCAATGAACTACATAAATAGCTAGACCCTTGTTAGCAAGTAGCCTTGCTAATATTGCCCTTTTGGTATAGTAGTAAACTATACAGTATGTGACTACTAGTCCATAGCATAACTATGACACTATTGTATCTATTCTGCTCTCTCACACTCTAGTTGTAGGTTAAGACTTTGTTCTACAGCAGCCTATTGAGCTCAAAAGACATTTTCAAGATAGGTAATAAGTTGGGGGTCAATGACTAAATTTTTGGACTAGTGAGTATTCTTAACAGATCAGGTAACAGATGACTTGACAGGTCACTTGACAGTTGTACCCAAATAGGGACTTGACAGTTAAATGCCCACTATAAGAGATATGAAGTTCTCAATGTTTGTACATAGACTTAATTAATTACTCATCAATACTCATTTGCCTTTGAATAGAACAAAAAACAGCCTTAATATGGTTAAGTTATTACTATTTCTAGTACAAAGGCACTACCATATCTAGAACAATAGGTAGTAGCATATAATAGTCTGTCCTGGTGCATAGACTATCACAATTCTTTTAAGAACTTTCTATCTGAGAATTAGACCTCAGACTTGACAACATCTTTTGTTACTATCTAAACTTCACTTCTAAGCCCTTTTTGTCAGCAACTGACTCAAGAACCTAGTCTAGGGTTTGACTAAGTAGCTCTTCAGGGTTAGAAGAGAACTCAACAGAGTCCTTGCTTGATTTAGCTATACTATATATACACAATACACTATTTGTCCACATTTATTCTACAAGGTCATTCCTTCACTCCAGCTCCTATCACTTTTCCTAAGTCATAGTCAAGATGACTCATGATACTTTTGAGCTCTAGCATTCATAATCACAAATCAGTAAGTGACCACTTGTGATATTGGGCATTAATGTAAGGATATAGCTGTGATGACTTAGTCCCACTTCTGGTCCAAGTGTTGGGAAATTGAGCTTTTACACAGTAAGTCTCAGTGGTCAACAATATAGATTGACAACTGAGGTGTAGTAGTAAAGAGTTTTCGATATATAGACACAACAGTCATCTGACTGATGTGGTACCATTTGATAATGATGTTATCAAGCTCTACCCCTACAACTGTGAAGGTACAACCGTGATGGTCCACTTCAACACTCCCCCTGGACTGGCACAACCTGCACTTTGGGATTGAGATCCATTGCTATAGCTAGTCTCCTTATTATTTCATGAGGAAGAGATTTTGTGAATAAATCAGCAAGGTTGTCTGAAGATAGGATATATATGAACATGATCTCCCTCTTCTTCATATGTTCCTTTACAAAGTGGAATTTTACATTAATGTGCTTCGTTCGGCAATGGTTCTTGTTGTTAGTGCTATTGGAAATAGACCCGTTATTATCTGCATAGATAGTAATTAGATTGGTCACAGGTAGACCAATCTTAGCGAAGAATTTCATTATCCACAATGCCTGAGCTGTTGTATGTATAAAGGCCATATATTCTGACTCCACTGTAGATAGTACCACTGTCTCTTGGCACTTGCTCTCCCAAGATACTGGTCCACCTACAACAATAAAGACATTTCCCTCTGTTGAACGTCTTGTGTCTTTGCAGCCTGCATAATCTGAGTTCACATAGCCTATAGGATTCAATGTTCCTCCTCCTCTATATGTGATTCCATAATCAATAGTTCCTTTCACATATGCAAGTGTATGCTTCAATGTGTTCCAATGGGATCTACCAGGGTTATGTGAAAATTGGGACAGAATATTCACAGCATATGTTAGATCAGGACAAGTTGCTACTTGTAGCCACATCAATGACCCTAATGCCTTGCGGTATAGAGTTTTTGCCATTTCACTGGTTTCCTGTGATGTTGTTGGGCAGTTATCTATTGATAGCAAGCTCCTAGGAGGTAGTGGGATAGAGGTTGGTGCATAGTGATTCATCTTGAAATGCTCAAGTATGCATTCGCTATAAGCCTTTTGGGTTAAGGTAACATCTCCATTCTTGTTTTGTGTGATATGCATTCCTAATATTAGCTTTGCCTCTTTTATATCCTTTATCTCGTAGCTTGATCCAAGTTCATATTTGGCTAGTTTTTCACTTTCAGCAGTAGATAAAGTACCTAGTATATTATCTGTTCATATAGATGTTAAAGTGAGTTCATTATTGAGCACCCTAGAGCGTATTTGAGGATCAGCATATGATTTATAGTAGCCATGACCTTGGAAAGTTTTATTCAGGTTCTCAGCCCAGTCATGGGCTCCTTGCATAGTACTGTATAATGTTTTCTTCAATTTCCAGACATGGTCTTCTTCCCCTTCCTCAAAACCTCTAGGCTGCTCCATGTATACATCAAACATATTTCCGCTATTAAGAAATGCCAAAATAAAGTTGATCTGCCATAATTGAAGCTATTGAGAGGCTGCTATTGCACATACTAGGCAAACAGATTCAAGTCTTGCCACTAAAGCATAGGTTTTATTGTAATCCTCTCTAATCACCTAAGTATAACCTTTTGCCACTGTTCTAGCTTTTCTTTTCTCAATCTCTCCCTTTTCATTCTACTTTACTGCGAATATCCATTTTGACCCCATCACATTTTTACTAGATGGTCTAGGCACAATCTCAAATACATCTTGTAATTTTAGCATTTTAATTTTCTTTGTTATGGGATCCAACCACAAATCCGGCCTTTTCATAGCCTCATTGTAAGTTTTTGGTACTTGAATATCCATATTAGTGATATAGGCGACAGGACAATTGAGATACTCAGTGGATTCCTTGAGTTTTGTACTAGGTTTTGGATCTCTTTGTGTTCGGCAAACAGCCAAAGGTAAGTTTGTCTCCTTTTCTTTGTCAATAGTCTGGCTAATTGGTTGGACTGTAAATGTCTCATTTGATTCTCTTTCCTCATCATAGATTCTTGGGATGGGTAGTGGTCTTGGAACAGTTGCTTGTAGTGGGTTAGAGTTTGGACCAAGGTTTGGATTTGGATTTTCAGGTGCACTTTCTTGTTTTGTCTTAGTTTTGAGTTCTAGGCTTGGTCAAAAAGGATTATTCTCTTTGTTAAATATTATTGGATTAGATTGCTTGGCTATGTGCATTATCCCTTCAAAGATAACGTTCTGAGACCTAAAAACTGCACCAGTAGATTTATCTAGTAGCTTATACCCATCATGTCCAAAATAGCCCAAAAGTGACACTTGAACCGATCTTGCACTAAGTTTGTGTAACTTCAGGTCCTGGGGTATATATATATATGCTATTGATCCAAAAGGTCTCAGATGGAAAATATCTTAATGTTTTCCAAACCAAACTTCTGCCAGAATTGTTTTTGGTCATTGTGAAGAGGGAATAAAGTTTTGAACATAGACAATTGTTTGAACTATATCAGCCCAGTATTTAAGAGCCATGCCTAATTCAGCCATAACATATCATACTCCATTGAGGATTGTTTGCATGCTACATTCAGTGGCACCATTCTGCTGATGGGCGTAAGGTGTAGTAAATTCAAATACTAAGCTATATACAACTCAGTAATCCTCCCATGCCATATTGCACCATTCTACCTATGTTAAGTCTTATACGCTTGAGCTTCTTGCCAGTTTGTCATTCTGCTTCAATATGGTAGGCCTTTAGTATATTTAATGTCACATCTGCTGACTTTGTTTTAAAGAATGCAACAGTTTTGTAGGACGAGAATCCATCTATGATCAGTATAAAGTAGGTATAACCCCCAGCTGATTGAACTTGTGATGGTCCCCAGATGTCGATGTGGATCCTTTCAAGAAGTTCTGTTTCTTGTGAACTAGTCTCATTGAATGGGTGAGTTGCGTGCTTGCCAAAAATACAATCCTCACAAAGGCCATTCATAGACAATTCTTCTTTAGTTGTGAGTCTATCAACCAATTTTCCAGATATCATGTTATATATCGATTCTGTGCCTGCATGTCCTAATCACCTGTGCCAGATGTCAAAGCTCACAGCCTGCCGTTTAGATTGGGTAACAAAGATATCTGTTAATGCTTTGTTCATATCAACTACATATAGTTGGCCAAATTTTGTTGCAGTCATTATGATCTCTTCTTCAGATGTCAATACTAGAGCTTTGTTCCCTTCTTTAAAGAATATATCTATGTCTTTTGTGCCAAGTTGTGATATAGAAATCAGGTTGGATCTGAGGTTGGGAGTATATAGAATACCATCAATAGAAACTCTTCTAGTTTTTCCATCAACACTGGTTTCAAACTCTACCTTCTCCTTTCCTATGATATCAAATGTTGAGTTCTTCCCTGCTGACATCCCAAAGTATGGTTTGCTCAAAGTGGTATAGGACACAAACAATGACCTGTCTACGAAACAGTGATTGATGGCTCCAGAGTTGATAAAGGTAAGAATGTCTGGTGTATTCTTAGACTGTGTACGAAATATAATAAGATTCTCTTCAGACTAGGTATTAGCTACTTGTACCCCCTTTGAAGTGCTTCCTCGCATTGTCATTTCATTATATCTGCGAGGGTTTGGGTTATTATGAGGTGTGTTTGCACTGAATATTGGGGTGGCTAATACCTTGAAGTCTTTTCAATCTGTTGACATATATGCAAAAACTTGCTCGTTTCCTTTATCAGGGGTATCAGTAGTTGTAATATAAGCTTTAGTTTTTGGCTTGAATCCTTACTGTCTTGTGCTAAATGCTGTTCCTCTTAGGTCTCCTCTTTTTCCAAAATCAGGAGGAAATTGTCTCTCTTTTCCTCTCTCTGGCCAATAACACATCTCAATAGTATGTCCTTGGTGTCGATAGTTTGGGTTAACACAAATAAGCTAGGATATTTTCTTTTGTTTGGAGGTACTTGTTTGAAGTGCCATTGCATTCTGGCCAATATTGGTAGGTCGATTTTTGTTAATCTTGGTATACCAGATTTGGAGACAAGCTATCGTATCTGCTCAAGTCATGTTTGGGTCATATAGTGGTGCAGCTATGGGGTTCCAGGATTTGGGTAAAGAAGTTATGATTATGTCTTTGAAGTCTTCATTGTTAATCTTTGATCCCAAGGCTCTAGCATCTGACCATTTGTTGCACATGTTGATAATAAAGTTATTGAAGTCAGTGCAATCTGAGTAAGTCATATTCTGTAAAGTCTGCTCTACATTTAACTGTGCCATATTTGATGCCTTTTCATAGGTATTAATATATGAAGTCCAGGTCTCAGTAGCTATACTGTTGATGTTAATTCCTAGTCCAGCAGGGTTCCTGGTATTAAATATAAGTAGTCCCAGTGTCCAGACATCACGTGCTTTCCATTCATTGAGAGATGAAGTATTTGAGTCCCAAGATGTTTCAGCAGAAGAAGGTGTTGTTGCTAGTGGAGTAGAGGGACATGTGATAGAGCCATCCAAGTAACCAAATGCTCCTTTTGCCATGGCTACTGTGTGAATAAGTCTTTGCCATGACGACCAGTTGGTACTATCAAATTTGTTTGTTTTGGAGAAAGTAGATGTGGTTGAAGACATTTCTATATTTAATATCAAGTTTCTGGTAAAATTTAGTGAGTGCTTGGGCCCATAACCTTTTACACAGTAAGTCTCAGTGGTCAACAATGTAGATTAATGACTAACTACCTTTTACACAGTAAGTCTAAGATGTTGTCATTAGATATAAATAAGAAGAACTAGCAGAACAGGTCTCACCTCAGTGGTCAACAATGTAGATTGACAACTGAGGTGTAGTAGTAAAGAGTTTCCGATATATAGACACAACAGTCGTCTGACTGATGTGGTACCATTTGATAATGATGTTATCAAGCTCTGCCCCTACAACTGTGAAGGTACAACTGCGACAGTCCACTTCAACACAAGCTAACACTGTGATCCAAGAGAATTTCCAGGAATGTTCTGGAATATTTCTTCAGTATGTAATTTATTGTATCTACTCATTGGTTTGCAATGGAATACATTAGATTCCAAGTCAAACCAAGATGCAACTGGTTTTTTGCAACACCAAGTTGACAAGGAGAACTCAATAGAGCTCTCATTCAATTACTGTACATCACTTATACACATTCAAGTATCTGTTATTATTTATATTGTCCCACACATTCCTTTTTACTCAACTCTCTCATGTGTCCAATCTTTAGAAACTAAAAGAAAAGAAAAGAAAAATAAATATTGACTTAGCTGTTTTGCCAAGTCATAACACAGATTTTTAGATTGCTTACAGGAAGTCACTCAATTGCCTATGGCCATTTTTTCTTCAATTTTGTGCCATCAAGAAATGAGTTTGATATCCCAATTACCTTGATCTGGAACTCTTACCTTAAACTTAGAGATAAAGTCTCAGGTAGACTGATGGACTGTATACATGTTTGCATTACACTCTTTTGTTGGATTTAGGTATAGAATTTATTGCAAATGTGCAACAAGCCTCATCTCAACCACCTGTATTTACCATCTCCTATGGTGGTTTCAGCCACTTTCAGGATCTTCATGCATTTTAGCCAGTCATATCCAGTCACACCTTCAAACTTTGTATGAGAGTTGACACAACAATGAAACCAGTCCTTTTGGTAGGCAGTATTCAACTATATAGATACATGTGATAGTAGTATGCTGTAGTATATACATTATTATCTGCTGAGAGCAGTTGCCGCTGCCCAGATACTCTTGAATCTCTCAGAATGGAGACCATCTCTAGCCTCCTGATTTTGTATCCCAGGCCTTCGATAGCCTGTTGCTTGCGTCGAGCCTGGTGAGCTAGGGGGATGCCGAATTGGGATCAACCAAACTTAGACACGGCTTGAATGGCAAAGCATAGTCAGCTCCCTGCCCAAATCGGGTAATGAGAGCAGATTGTACAAGATCGTCCTGACTGTCGTCCTGAAGCACAAATTGCTAGATATTTTTATATTCAACTGTAGAATAAGTATATGTATAGAATTATCACTCTCAGAAGTGACTTCTACACTTTAAATGTCGTTATCTTCGGAAGTGGCCAAAACACTGTAAGTGGCTAAAACCACCATAGGGGATAGTATACCTATCTACTATCACAGCATGAAACCTGAAACAATCAGCAACTAAGAGATGAAACCAATTTTATTTTTAGTGTAACGCTCGACATTCCAACATATTTGTCTACTGAAACTACCTAATTGTTCTGGTAGTTGATGTTAAGGTAGGGATAGATTAGATGCGGCCTTTTACCTTCTGCAGCAAAAGGCTTTTTCATTGTCGCACAGTCTAGTGGCAAGTATACTCTCCTTCAAGCATGGTTTTCAATGACTGTGCACCTCAGCACTGCAGGTCGGACAATCTAGAGCCTCTCTGTCATCCTTTGGATTGCCCCCTATGCATCAACAATTGCCTGTCTCCACAACCCACAGGCTCCACCTGGGAGGAAACATAGGCTAGTCTTGATGGGTAAATTTCCCTAGAATGCTCCATGCCGAGATGCCGAGCTTGAAAGATCTCCCAGACTTCCCTAGATATTTCTAACCTTATGGTTGGATCAAAGTTACATACCATATCCAGAATTTCTCCTGATGGCATTTACTATGGAATGGAGACGGATATTACAACTTGTTTTGTTGACGAGTTTCTCCTCTATCAGCTCCATATTTCCCAAGATAACTCAGGTCAAAGATGGTGGAAGTCTGAATCATTTTGCGGCATTTTCATCAAGCACCACATGCCTGGATACTGGTATGATATAATAGCAAGTACTGCAAGTAATAGCTCGTCCTCAGGATGACGGTGATTTCTCGCAATATTGTGTTGCAACACAAAACACGTACAGTGTGTGACACAGTGATGTCACATCTAGGGAGTGCATTTTTCCTCAGGCCACAGAATAAGGTTACACTTCCCAGATCCTAACGGGAAGCCATCCAATCATACAGTTTAGACTGCTTATCAAGTCATCTGACAGAAGGTTATCTGAGATTCAGCACAAGAGCTAGATGATCATGATTTGATAGGCCACTTACCCTCTGAGGTGCTACATGAATTCCCCTTGATACACCCCTGACGCTCGACCTTTTGGACAAGCTGTTTCGAGGCAGAAACTCCGAATTTAAGGACGTTTCACACTTTGATATTGCGTCTTTAACATGTGGGCCCAAACAGCCGCAGAGGCGACTTTATGACGACCGTCATCCCCATGCGAATGGAACTGAAAAACATCGGTGCTTCCATCATATGGTCTGGCAATCCTTCCGGTAAAACCTTCATCGACTAGAATGATCTATATATGTTTCCTAGACACTCTCTTTCTTCTTCTGAGTCTTCTCTCGACCCAACGATTTCTCTATAGGATATGAAGGCGAATCCCGCAGGGCAAAGTAGTGAATTTGACAGCGCCAACCATGACAGCCAACGTAGTTTTTCGTCTGGCGCTGAGCTAAGGGGTATACACACTAGGATATCTCCTTGATGCGCCCCATTAACGTATCATTTAGAACACGCGATGCAGCCGGCAGGATTTATGACCGCGACAGCTACTGGTGTACCTGGTGTCAAAGAGGGTACTGCAGCTGGAGACCTCAAAAGCTCGAACAATGACCGACAAGTCCAACAAATTCGTGTACCCTTGTACAAACGACGTTGGGTCATAATAACATCGATATTTGTCACACTACTAGTCATCGTACTCCTTTTCGTCATCTTATTCCCAGTCATCCGAGCTATCATCCAGCTGATGGTAAAGCGAGCTCAGATCGAGATTGACAGAGTGATAATATCTAACCCAACGAACGAGTCGTAAGTGCAATATATCTCCATGTAGAACAGCTTATCCAGGAATGTCAGTTTTACTTTCCAGTTTCAAGGCAATGTTCGTCAGAGATTCCTCGAGGAAAACCTGGAAACGTGTTACTAACTCCATCACAAGGTTACTCATACCGGTATCTTCACGGCTTCGATCGAGTTCGCAGAACCTATAGACGTATTCTGGTTGAAAGATCCTGAACACGACTATGAAGGGGTTCAAATTGGCACCACTCCACCATTCACAGAGCTTCATGCTCGTCAAAATCACGCCGTGATAAATCAAACACAGAGCTTTACCATTGTGAATCAGACAGCTTTCTCTGAGTTCACACAATTCATGATCACATCCGAAACCTTTTCTTGGCGTTTGAGCAGTAGCAACCTGCGGGTTCAAGCCCTCAAGTTTCCGGTTGCAAAAGGAATCAGCTTCGATAAGCG